>Ga0155970_123_pt6 | contig 34227 bp, 33 predicted proteins | sample RifCSPlowO2_02_FD_107624 | JGI IMG/M metagenome (GOLD analysis project Ga0155970, IMG submission 107624) | Nitrospirae bacterium RIFCSPLOWO2_02_FULL_62_14
CCCTTTTTCAGCGTGGAAATGCTCGCCGTCTGAGGCGGCGATGCCGGAACCTTCCTGCCCGCGATGTTGGAGGGCGTAGAGCCCCAGGTAGGTGATGTTGGCCGCTTCCTTGTGGCCGTAGATGCCGAAGACCGCGCATTCGTCGTGGAATTTGTCGGGGGTGATGAACTGGGGACGTGGAACGTGACCCTTCGACAAGCTCAGGGTCCCGAGCAAGGTCGAGGGAGGCGTGGGCTGCCCAGCCATCGGAAGCTCTTTTCGGGTGCGGCCCATGACCCCTACTCCTCACGCCTGACTGAGCGCCCGTTCAAGGCTGTTACCCCATTTGTCTAACAGGGTTTTTAAGTCTGCGTCAACCCGGCAGGCAGAAGCCTGCTTACTTGCTTCGATATCGATCACCAGCCGTTCGCCGCCGACGGTCCCGATCTTCGCCGCCGGTACGCCCATGTCCTGGGCAATCCTCAGAACATTATCGGCAGAATCGGCCTTGACCGAGAGCACGATCCGGGACTGGCTCTCCCCGAACAGCAGCGCATCCCGCCGGATCGTATAACCGGTTAATCGTACCACAGCGCCGAGCGGTTGTGCCGGATCGGACATGCAGCATTCGGCCAGCGCGACAGCCAGGCCGCCATCCGAGCAATCGTGCGCCGATTGAACCAGCCCCTTACGAATCAGTTTCAACGTGCAGGCATGGAGCATTTTTTCCGTGTCCAGGTTCAGATACGGCGGCTCGCCCTGTTCGCGGTGATGGACCACGCGCAGGTATTCCGTCCCGCCCACATCTTCCCGCGTCGCTCCAAGCAGGATGATCGCATCCCCCGCCTGCTTGAACCACTGGGTCATGGCCTTCTCGGCCTCTTCGATCAGCCCGACCATCCCAAGAATCGGCGTGGGATAAATATTCAGCCCGTTCGTCTCGTTGTAGAAGCTCACGTTGCCGCTCACCACCGGCACATTGAAGGCCTGGCAGGCGTCGGCAATGCCTTCCACCGACAGAATGAACTGCCACATGACTTCCGGCCGCTCCGGGTTGCCGAAATTCAGGCAGTCCGTAAGGCCGATCGGCTCGGCGCCGGAGCAGATGAGATTGCGCGCCGCCTCCGCCACCGCGATCATGCCTCCCATATAAGGATGCAGCACGCAGTACCGGCCGTTGCAATCCGCCGTGATCGCCACCGCCTTGTTCGTCCCCTTGATCCGGAGCACCGCCGCATCCGAACCGGGCCGCACCATGCTGTTCGTCCGCACCATGTGGTCGTATTGCTGGTAGACCCACCGCTTGCTCGCGATCGTCGGCGCGTCGAGCAGCTCGAGCAGCGTGGCCGTGTAGTCCTTCGGCTCCTTGAGCGCGTCGAGATTGAGCGCCTGGAGATATTCCTGATATGGCGGCGGGGTATTCGGCCGCTCGTATTTCGGACCATCCTCGGCCAGCGATTTCGCAGGAATCTCCGCCACCACCTTGCCCTGATCCTTCACGCGCAGGATGCCGTCGCCGGTCACGCGGCCCACCACAGCCGCATCGAGATCCCACTTGCGGCAGATTCGGAGGACGTCCTCCTCTTTCCCCTGCTTCGCCACCATCAGCATGCGCTCCTGCGATTCCGAGAGCATCAATTCATAGGGCGTCATGTCCGGCTCGCGCCGCGGAACATGCGTCAGATCGAGTTCAAGGCCGTTGCCGGCTCTCGAGGCCATTTCACAGGATGAACTGGTCAGCCCGGCGGCTCCCATGTCCTGGATGCCGACGAGCAGGTCCGTCTCCATCAACTCCAGGCAGGCTTCCAGGAGCAGCTTCTCCGTGAAGGGATCGCCCACCTGCACAGTCGGCCGCTTGGATTCGGAGGCCTCGTCAAAGGAATCCGAGGCCATCGTCGCTCCGTGAATGCCGTCGCGGCCGGTCTTGGAGCCGACATAGAGCACCGGATTGCCGACGCCCGCCGCCGTCCCCTTGAATAGGCGGTCTTTTTTCGCGATGCCAAGGCAGAACACGTTGACCAACGGATTGTTCGCATAGATTTCGTTGAACACCACTTCGCCGCCGACAGTGGGTACACCCATGCAATTACCGTATGAACTTATTCCTGCTACAACTCCTTTTAGTAAATGCCGGTTTTTTGGATGATCCAGCAGGCCGAAGCGGAGCGAATCCAGCAGCGCGATCGGCCTCGCGCCCATCGTGAAGATGTCACGCAGAATTCCGCCTACGCCGGTCGCCGCGCCCTGGTAGGGCTCGATGAACGAGGGATGGTTGTGGGATTCCATCTTGAAAACCGCGCAGAGGCCGTCGCCGATGTCCACCGCGCCGGCGTTCTCGCCAGGACCCTGCACTACGCGTGGGCCGGTCGTCGGCAACTTCTTCAGATGCACGCGCGAGCTCTTGTAGGAGCAATGCTCCGACCACATGACGGAGAAGATGCCGAGCTCGGTAAAGTTCGGCTCACGACCGAGAATCTCGACGACTTTCTTGTACTCGTCGTCGGAGAGTCCGTGCTGCGCAATGAGGTCCTTGGAGATGGGCTGGGCTGATTGCTTCATGATCCTTTGCGGACCTGCGAGGGGGTAACTTGTCCTCTCTCAAGCAGGTCAAAAAGCTTCTCGTTTCGTGGATGAGTCATAAAGTGCTGAAGAGCCTCGAACCAAATGTCGACCCTTCGCTGAATCGGCAGATTCTGTCGGATGCGCGAAATAATGACCTGGCCACGATAGCCAGAAGCGACATCTTCGAATTCGGTGTCTTGAGTGAGAAGCACAATATCCTCGGTGGTCAACCGCTTGCGAATTTCTGAATCGTTAACCCCACGTTGGCCGAGAATAATGATGTGCTCAACATCGAACGCCGCCTGTTTCAGCCGGTGGTACAACGGCAGTGGGAAGTTCTCATCCAAGAGAATCTTCAAGAGGCTTGCTCGACCGCCGGCGGGACATGCTCAGACACGTGAGCCGCATACCGGAGCGCGGCGAGCACTTGCGCATGACTGATCGAATAGGCTTCCTGCACTGCCTGAAAACTTTCGCCTGCGGCAAGCGCTCCCACAACCGTCGCTACGTCAATCCGTGTCCCGGTCAAGCAAGGTTTCCCAAATCGAACATTGGGGTCCATTGAAATGCCAGGGAATATTTCCATGACTAGGACCTCCCCTTTTCGGTCATGATCTGTTGTAACGCATCGGTCAACAGGATGCCTCTTCCAGCATCAATCTCGGCCAGCCCGTCGAGAATGCCGACCTCCTCTTCGTCGGTCAATGGTCTCGGTTCATCAAGAGGCTCGTCTGCTCCCATTGTATGCTCCTAAATATAACCTCTCCATGATCTTCTTGTATTCCTCATCCGTCAGGTTGTGCTGCGCGATGAGGTCTTTGGATAATTTCATCAGCTACGCCACCACCGCCTTGAGCTTCGCCTTCTTCAGCGCGTCCAGCATAGAGAGGAAGATCACCTGACCGTCGTGGTTGCCGAGGATGTCTTCGGCGCAGCGCTCAGGATGCGGCATCAGGCCCAGCACGTTGCCTTCGGCATTGCGAATACCCGCAATATTATCGAGCGAGCCGTTCGGATTGGCTTCCGGCGTCACTTTCCCCTCCGGCGTGCAATAATGGAAGACGATCTGCGCGTTGGCCTGCAGCGCGGCCAGCGTCACTGGATCGGTGTAGTAGTTTCCGTCCGCGTGGGCGATGGGAATCTTGAGGACCTGCCCCGATTCGCACAGGCCGGTAAAGGGCGTGGCGGCGTTCTCGACTTTGACATGGACGTACTTGCAGATAAAGGAGAGCGACTTGTTCCGCAGCATGGCGCCTGGCAGCAGCCCTGCTTCGAGCAGAATCTGAAAGCCGTTGCAGATGCCGAGGACCATCCCACCCTCCGACGCAAATGTCTTGACCGCATTCATGACCGGCGAGAACCGGGCGATGGCGCCGGTGCGAAGATAATCGCCGTAGGAAAAACCGCCGGGCAGGATGATGGCGTCGAGGCCGGTCAGCGAGGTTTCCTTATGCCAAACCGGGGTGGCCTTCTGGCCGAGGACGCTGGAAATGACGTGGATGCAGTCGTGATCGCAGTTGGAGCCGGGGAAAACGATGACGCCGATATTCATAAACCTCAGAAGGTTAAGGTTGAGGTTCAGGCTGAGTTAGGAGCTCCTTAGCCTCAACCTAAGCCTCAGCCTTGTAATTCGAACCGATACTCCTCAATGATCGTATTGGCGAGAAGTTTCTCGCACATGGCCTTGACCTCGGCCTCGGCCCTTTCCTGCGTCGTCTCCTGCAGATCCACCTCAAGATACTTGCCCATCCGTACATTACTCGCGTTCTTGAAACCCAGCGTCGCCAGCGCATGTTCGATGGCTTTCCCCTGCGGGTCGAGAATACCGGACTTCAATGTAATGTGAATCTTCGCCTTCACAGTTCGGTTTCCTTCTTCGATAAGCCGGTCAGTCCATCAATGTAGGTGCGAATCCAGAAAATGCCCCCGATGGTTGCAATTCCACCGACTGAGAGCGCCGCAAAGGCCCAGCGCCACTCCGAATCGGTCAGGTGATAGGCCATCAGCCCGACGGCGCCAGCCCACACCAGCACCGATGCCACCAAGCCATAGTGCAGAAACCATTGAAGCAGCAGCTTCACCGTTCCTCCTCACCAATTTCTTTTCTTTCCTTTGTGCTCTGAGGTGAGGGGAAAGGCGCGGAACCTTTTCCCTCACCTTACTTCTTTCTTAGATGGGCGGCCGTGACTGCCCTCCACTGCGCGCATCGAGGGAGCACATTCTGATCGTGCGGCCTCTGCGAGCACGGAGGGCAGTCATGGCGTCACCTCTGCGTCCTTCACCCACATACCCTCTTCAGTACTTCTTGATACGCTTCTTCGATCTTGCCCATGTCCTTGCGGAAGCGATCCTTGTCCATGACATCGCCGGTCTTGGCATCCCAGATCCGGCACGTATCCGGCGAAATTTCATCGGCGAGAATCAGCTTGTTGTGGTGGATGCCGAACTCCAGCTTGAAGTCCACCAAGACCATGTTCCGTTCCTTGAAAAACGGCATAAGCACTTCATTCACCCGGCGCGCCTGCTTCTTGATGTCTTCGACCACCGACGGCGTCGCCAGTTTCAGCAGCCGCACATGCTCCTCGGCGATCAGGGGATCGCCCAGCGCGTCGTTCTTGTAGTAGAACTCCACGATCGCGGGCTCGATCTTCTCCCCTTCCTTCAGCCCCAGCCGCTTGGCGAGGCTCCCCGCCACGATGTTCCGCACGACCACTTCGATGGGAACGATGGCGACCTTCTTCGTGAGCATCTCGCGGTCGTTCAACCGCTCGATGAAATGGGTGTGCACGCCGTTTTCCTCGAGCACCTGGAACAGGCGCGAGGCCACCTGGTTATTGACCACGCCCTTGTCCACGATCGTGCCGCGCTTCTGCGCGTTGAAGGCGGTCGCATCATCCTTGAAATACTGGATGACGTGGTCGGGCTTCGACGTCGCGAAGACTTTCTTCGCCTTACCTTCGTAGAGCATCGCTCCTTTCGTCACTTTGCCCTCCCCTTCCCGGTTCCAAACACGCGACGGTAAATCGTGTCCACATGGCGCAAATAATACCGGGGATCGAAACAGACCTGGATTTGCGCGTGCGTCAGGCGCTTCGTGATGAACGGGTCCTTGCTGACCAGATCGTGAAAACCGGACCGGCCCTTCCACGCAGACATGGCGCAGCGTTGCACGGCCTCGTAGGCCTCCTTGCGCTGCGCACCCTTGTCGATCAGCGCGAGCAGGAGCCGCTGCGAATAGACCAGCCCTCCGGTCATCTCGAGATTCTGTTTCATCCGCTGCGGATAGACGATGAGGTTGCGGACAAGATCGGTGATCCGCACCAGCATGTAATCGATCAGGATCGTGCTGTCCGGCATGATCACGCGCTCGACGGAGGAATGGCTGATGTCCCGTTCATGCCAGAGCGCCACGCTCTCCATCGCGGCCAGGCTGTTCGCCCGGACGACACGCGCCAGGCCGCAGAGATTTTCCGATGCGATCGGATTGCGCTTGTGCGGCATGGCCGAGGATCCCTTCTGCCCTTCCGAGAAGTATTCCTCCGCTTCCAGCACTTCGGTGCGCTGCAAATGCCGGATTTCCGTCGCGAACTTTTCGATGCTCGCCGCGAGCAGCGCCAGCGCAGACGCATAGGCCGCATGGCGGTCCCGCTGAACGATCTGATTCGACACCGGGTCGGTCTGCAGTCCGAGTTTTTTGCAGACATACTCCTCGACTTCGGGACCCGAATGCGCGAAGGTGCCCATCGCGCCGGACAGCTTGCCGATGGCGATTTCCTTGCGGACGATCCGCAGCCGGTCCCGGTGACGCCTGGCTTCCTCGTACCAGATGGCCAGCTTGAAGCCGAACGATATCGGCTCGCCATGCATGCCGTGCGAACGGCCGACCATGATCGTGTCGCGGTGCTCGAACGCGCGCTTCTTGAGCACCGAGAGCAGCACTTCCATGTCGAGCAGAATCAGGTCCAGCGCCTCGCCCATCTGGACGGCCAGCGAGGTATCCACGATGTCGGAGGAGGTCAGGCCCGCATGCAGGTACCGCACGTCCTTGCCGACCGGTCTGGCGAGGGATTCGAGGAACGCGATGACGTCGTGCTTGGTGACTTGCTCGATGGCGGCGATGCGGTCCGGATCAATCTTCGCCTTGCGGCGGATTTTGGAGGCGACTCCGCGCGGGACCCGCCCGGCCTTTTCGAGCGCTTCGCAGGCGAGCAGTTCAACCTCGAGCCAGATCTCGTATTTTCGTTTGAGGTCCCAGACGGCCTTCATCCGAGGCAGTGTGTAGCGCTCGATCACTTCCCTGCCTCCGTCAGTTCCGCCCGTTTATCCGCCAGCCGCGGATCTTCTTTGAGCACCTTGTCGAGGATGCCGTTGACGAACCGCTTGGTTTCGTCGTCGGCGAATTGCTTGGCCAGCTCGATCGCTTCGTTCACGGTCACCTTCGCCGGTACATCCGGCAGCCAGAGCAATTCATACAGGCCCATGCGGAGGATGTTGCGGTCCACGATGGGCATGCGCTCAATAGTCCAATTGGCGGCCAGCTTGCCGATGAGCGCGTCGAGTTCGTCGTGGCGCGCCATCACCCCTTCGACGATCTGCTCGGCAAACTCGCGCACGTCGGGCGCAGTGGGATGCTGAGTCCAATAGTCCGCCAGCCAATGTTCCGTGGTCCGGTGAATGTCCCACTGAAAGAGGAGTTGCAGCGCACAGACCCGTGATTGGCGGCGAATACCCATACGCGCTGCTACCCGGCCTGAGCCACGATCATTTTTTTCGTTTCTTCGCGGGACGGCCCGCCGCCGTGCTCTTCAGAGACTGGCCTTTGCTGCCGCGCAATTGCTTCATCAGGTCGGCCATCTGCACAGCGGTGCGGGCTGCTTCCGAACCGCGGTTGCGCTCCGGCTCGGCGGACCGCTCCAGGGCCTGCTTGCCGGTATCCGTCGTCAGCACGCCAAAAATGACCGGCACCGACATCTCCAGCGCCGCCCGGGCGATGCCCCGGCTGGTCTCCGAACTGATGAATTCGAAATGCGGGGTCTCGCCGCGAATGATGGCGCCCAGACAGATGACGGCGTCGTAGCGTCCGGACTTTCCAAGCTCCCTGGCAACAAGCGGGATTTCATACGCCCCGGGAACAAAGGCCACGTCGATGGCATCCTTGTCCGCGCCGGCCTCGACCAGCACATCCATCGCGCCGGCCAGAAGACGGCTCGTGACGAATTCGTTGTACTTGCTGACGATGATGCCAAACCGGCATCCCTTGGCCTCTAATTTCCCTTCCAGTGTTGCCATAGTGATTTCGATGCTCCTTGTGAAAGGCGTCACACCTTCTTCAATAAATGGCCCAGCTTGTTTTTCTTGGTCCGCAGGTACCGTTCGTTGGCGTCGCCCGGGGTAATCTCGATCGATACCCGCTCGACGACTTTCAATCCATAGCCCTCGATGCCGACGATCTTGCGCGGATTGTTGGTCATCAGCCGGATCTGCCGGAGCCCCAGATTGACCAGAATCTGCGCGCCGATCCCGTAATCACGCAGGTCCGGCTTGAACCCGAGCTTGAGATTCGCCTCGACGGTGTCATGGCCTTCGTCCTGCAGTTTGTAGGCCCTGAGCTTGTTGATCAGCCCGATCCCGCGGCCCTCCTGATTGAGATACAACAGGACTCCGCGCCCTTCCTTCTGAATCATCTCCATCGCCCGGTGCAACTGCTCGCGGCAGTCGCATCGCAGCGATCCGAAGACGTCGGCGGTCAGGCAGCCGGAATGCACGCGCACCAGCGTCGGATCGGACGAATCCACCCGCCCCTTCACCAGCGCCACGTGCGTGCCGCCATCCACTTCGTTCTCGAACACGATCGACTCGAATTCACCGAACGTCGTCGGCAGGTGCGCCTCCGCCACCCGTCTGACGAACGTTTCGCGGCGCATGCGGTGCTCGATCAGCGCCTTGATCGTCACCATCACCAGCTTGTGCTCCCTGGCAAACTCGGCCAGTTCGGGCACGCGGGCCATGGTGCCGTCCTCGTTCATGATTTCGCAGATCACGCCTGCAGGCGACAGACCGGCGAGCCGCGCCAAATCCACCGACCCTTCGGTCTGGCCGGCGCGCTTGAGCACCCCGCCCTTCTGCGACTTGAGCGGAAAGATGTGGCCCGGCCGGGCCAGATCGGCAGGCTTGCACTTCGGATCCACGGCGGTGTGAATGGTGGTGGCCCGGTCGGCGGCCGAAATGCCGGTCGTAATGTTGTGACGCGCGTCGATCGAGACCGTGAAGGCGGTGCCGAACGTCGCGGTGTTCACCGGCGCCTGGGGAGGCAGTTGCAACTCGTCGACACGCTCCGGCGTCAATGCCAGGCAGATCAACCCGCGTGCATGCTTGGCCATGAAATTGATCGCGGCGGGCGTAACCTTCTCGGCCGCCATGACGAGATCGCCCTCGTTTTCCCGGTCTTCATCGTCCACCAGGATCACAAAGCGGCCTTTTTTAATTTCTTTGATCGCTTCTTCGATCGTATTGAACGGCGATGCCATGTTCCTGCTCGATTATAGATAGGCGAGAGATTCGATAAGTGCTTAATATATAATACGTTTTGCGCCCGGCTGTCAACGGGGAAAACCGTCACGGGATGCGCAATTACGAGCGCCGGCACGCCGCTCCATCACGAAAACACTGACCCATGCGGCGCAGGCCAGCGCAGCGAACAGCAGGAATCCGGTCCGGTAGGTTCCTGTCACATCTTTCAGCGCGCCCAGCCACGCAGGCAGCAGAAATCCGCCCAATCCGCCGGCGGCGCCGATCATCCCGGACGCCAGCCCCATCTGCTTGGAATAGCGGTCGGACACGATCTGAAACACGACGCCGTTTCCGAATCCCATGCTGGCCACGGCCGCCACGAGCAAGGGCACCGCCCATGCGAATGGCGGAAGAGCGCTGACGACCGCGACGAGCACGGCCGTGGCCGGCAACAGCCACGCCAGCACGGCCCGTCCACCCGCCCGATCGGCGACATGTCCGCCCCACGGCCGGATCAGACTGCCGGCCAATCCGCAGAGCGCCGTGACCGAGCCTGCCGTGACGACGTCCAGTTCATAGTGGTCATGCAGAAAGATCGGCAGAAAACTGCACAGTCCGGCAAATCCGCCGAACGTCACTGCGTACAGAAAACACAACCAGTAACTGAACGGCTGCTTGAGCAGCCCCGCCACATGGTCCCATCTGCCTGCGTCGCGCCAGGCGGAAGAGCCGCCGATATCCCGGCGGACCAGCATGCCGAACAGCGCCAGCGTCACGACGACCGGCACCGCCATCAGACCGAATACGCCATGCCAGCCGACGCTCTGCGCCAATCGCGGCGCAAAGAATGCGGCCAGAACGATCCCGCTGTTGGCCGACGCCGCCACGCCCATCGCCAGCCCGTGATGTGCCGGCGGATAGGCGCGGTTGGCCAGCGGCAGCGAGACGGCAAAGCTGGCGCCGGCAATGCCGAGACACAGCCCCATCACCAGCAGTTCGTCGTAACTGGACACGCCCAGCCACCCCCACACCAACACCAGGCTTTCACCGGCCAGCAAGGCAAGCCCCGTCGGCTTCGGGCCGAACCAGTCGCTGCAGACCCCGGCGCCGATCCGCAACAGCGCGCCGCCGAGCAGCGGCATCGCCACCACCAGGCCCTTTTGCGTGGCCGTGAGATGAAATTCGTCCGCGATGAAGACGCCGAGCGCCCCGACCAGCAGCCAGGCCATGAAGCTGACTTCGAAATGCAGCCATGCCGCGACCAGCGACGGCCAATGCCCGCTCCGTATGGCCCGCACAATGTCTTTCACACGGCCTCCCGCTTTATTGCCTGCACAGCCTAGCACAGGATGCAACATGTTTTGTGCCGGCGCCACGTAACGTTTATAATCCTCGCACGTATGGCACAACGCCTTCCAGAGCCTGATCCCGACGCCGTTGAAACGGACGATGAACCGTCGCACCCGCTCACGCCGGAGCTCGCCGACAATTTAGTTGACGAGAAGCCCGCCCGTCCCGCCGGGAATCGCGCCGCGGCCGTATCCTCCACGGCGGTCACGCCGATCACGACCCTGCAGCGGTATCTGGCCGAAGTGCGCCGCTACCCGTTTTTGTCGAAGGAGGAGGAGCTGGCGCTCTTCCGCGAATACCAGACGAAGGACAGCCGCGAGGCGGCGGTCAAGCTGATCCTCTCGAACCTCCGCGTCTCCGTCTCGATTGCCGCGGAATACTTACATACCGGCGCCGACCATATGGATTTGATCCAGGAAGGCAACGTCGGCCTGATGCAGGCGATCAAGAAGTTCGATCCGACGAAGAACGTCCGCTTTCACGCCTACGCAGCCTGGTGGGTGCGCGCCTACATCCTGCGTTATCTCCTGAACACCCACCGGCTGGTGAAAGTCGGCACGACCCAGGATCAGCGCAAGCTCTTTTACAATCTGCGCAAGGAAAAGGCCAAGCTCGAGCGGGAAGGATTTACGCCGGATGCGAAGCTCCTGGCCGACCGGCTCAACGTCAGCGAGCGCGACGTCGTGGAAATGGACCAGCGCATGGGGAGTTGGGAAGTGTCGCTTGACCAGCCCCTGAAGCAGGATAACGACGGCGGCACCCTGCTCGACATCCTTCCCGCGCAGGAGGCCCCGGCCGACGAGCAACTGGCCAGTCTGCAGCTCCGCCGCCTGTTTCGGAAAAAACTGGCCGAATTCAGCAAGACGCTCCCCGAGCGCGACGAGGACATCCTCCGGAACCGCATCCTGTCCGAGACACCGGTCACGCTGGAAGACCTGGGCCATAAATATGGCATTACCAAGGAACGCACCCGCCAACTGGAAGCCCGCCTGATCGACCGTCTCAGGGACTATATTAAAAAGGATGTGGCCGATTTCGATTACCTGCGATCGTAATATAAGCATATTAAAATCAACGACTTATATCGTTTAGGCAAAGCACTCTTCCGGCAAAGAAAACCTCTGTTCTCCCCCTTGACTTGGACAGGATTAGCGCTATTTCCCCATCTGTTCTATGTGATAGCTTCGAGCGTTCAGAGCCAATCACAATCATAGAACAGTCAATAACCACCTGTAAGGAGGAGCAGCGTTATGTCATCATCGGCAACGAAGGAGAAGAAAGAGTCCAAGGCTGCCAAGGGCTTCCATCCCCTCGGCGACCGCGTGTTTGTCACCTATACGGAAGAAATGGAACGGACCGCGGGCGGTATCTATGTGCCTGACTCCGCCAAGGAAAAGCCGCAGCGGGGCGTGGTGCAGGCGATCGGGAAAAAGGTCGAGCATGTCAAGGTCGGCGACCAGGTGCTCTTCGATAAATACTCTGGCAGCAAGCTGAAGATCGACGACGAAGAATGCCTCATCCTCAAGGAAGAGGATATCCTGGGCATCTTCGCTCACTAATCACCCACTCACATACGACACACTAGTTTTATTTAAGGGAGGACTCACATGGCAAAGCAGTTATTGTATAGCGATGCAGCTCGGGCCGCGATCCTGAGAGGCGTCAACCAGTTGGCCAACGCCGTGAAGGCGACGCTGGGCCCCAAGGGCCGCAATGCGATTCTGGACAAGAAGTTCGGCGCGCCGACCATCACCAAGGACGGCGTCACCGTCGCCAAGGAAGTGGAACTGAGCGACCCCTACGAGAACATGGGCGCCCAGCTCGTCCGCGAAGTCGCCAGCAAGACCAGCGACACGGCGGGTGACGGCACCACCACTGCAACCGTACTGGCCCAGGCCATTTACCGCGAAGGCGCTAAGAACATCACGGCCGGCGGCAATCCGATGGAAATCAAGCGCGGGATTGACCGGGCCGTCGAAGCCGTCATCCTGGAGTTGAAGAAGCTGAGCAAGCCCTGTCAGGCCAAGACGGAGATTTCCCAGGTCGGCACCATTTCAGCCAACAACGACAAGACCATCGGCGACCTGATCGCCGAGGCGATGGAGAAGGTCGGCAAGGACGGCGTCATCACCGTCGAGGAAGCCAAGTCCATGACGACCTCGCTGGACGTGGTCGAGGGCATGCAGTTCGACCGCGGGTACATCTCCCCCTACTTCGTCACCAACGCCGAGCGGATGGAAGCCTCGGTCGAAGAGCCTCTCATTCTCATCAACGAAAAGAAAATCAGCAGCATGAAGGACCTCCTGCCCCTGCTCGAGCAGGTGGCCAAGCTGGGGCGTCCGCTGGTGATCGTCGCCGAGGAAGTGGAAGGCGAAGCACTGGCGACCCTGGTCGTGAACAAGCTGCGCGGGACGCTGAACGTGGCGGCCGTCAAGGCGCCCGGCTTCGGCGATCGTCGCAAGGCCATGCTGGAGGATATTGCCATCCTCACCGGCGGCCAGGTGATCTCGGAAGATCTCGGCCTCAAGCTCGAGAACGTCAAGCTCACGGACCTGGGCCGCGCGAAGCGCATGACGATCGACAAGGACAACACCACGATCGTCGAGGGCCATGGCGATCCGAAGAAGATCGAAGCCCGCGTGAAGCAGATCAAGGCACAGATCCAGGAGACCACCTCGGACTATGACCGGGAGAAACTCCAGGAACGTCTCGCCAAGATCGTCGGTGGCGTGGCCGTCATCAACGTCGGCGCCGCAACCGAAACCGAGATGAAGGAAAAGAAAGCCCGCGTCGAAGACGCACTGCACGCCACCAAGGCGGCAGTCGAAGAGGGCGTCGTCCCAGGCGGCGGCGTGGCGCTGCTCCGTTGCATTCCGGCGCTGGACACCCTGAAGGGTATCCCGGCCGAGCAACTGGTGGGCGTGACCATCGTGAAGCGGGCGCTGGAAGAGCCGCTCCGCCAGATCGTCGAGAACGCCGGCGTCGAGGGTTCAGTCGTGGTGGACAAGGTCCGGCAGGAAAAGAACCCGGCCTATGGCTTCAATGCCGCCACCGAAGAGTACGGGGACATGCTCAAAGCCGGCATCATCGATCCGACGAAGGTCACGCGTTGTGCGTTGCAGAACGCAGCGAGCGTCGCCGGCCTGATGCTGACGACCGAAGTCATGATCACCGAGTTGCCGGAAGAGAAGAAGGAACCGGCCGGTGGTGGTGGCCACGGACACAGCCACGGCATGGAAGGCATGTACTAAGAAGCGAGCAGCACGTAGCAAATAGCTGATAGCTTCGGAAAAGGGCCCGGAAACCCAATGCGGTTTCCGGGCCCTTTGCTTTTCCGGTCAGGGCTGCCAGCTATTCGCTGTTCGCTACTCGCTTTTTTTGACTGCGGGCGGCCTTGACGAGCGCGGATCGCGCCGGGGCGTTGAACAGATTTTTAAAAATGCGATGCACGTTCGCCGTGTGCCGGCGGTGGTCGGAGAGAAACTTCCGGCCTGCCGCCCTCCGATCGACCGGGTCATACCCGAGCCGGATGGCGCAACGCGCCAACTCGTCGGGTGATTCGGGCAGCGCGTGGGTCTGAAGATCGTGGACCATCTGCAATTTGTGCTCGACGTCCCGCAGGAACACGTATGCCCGCTCAAGAGTTCGCCGGTCCGCGGACGAGAGCAGCCGGTGGCGGGCCATCCTCTCCAATGCCCCCAGCGTGCTGCGGTCCCGGAGATCCGGCAGCCTGCCGCCGAGAAGGATCTGCGCCGCCTGCACGATAAACTCGATCTCGCGGATACCGCCCCGCCCCAGCTTGACATTTCGGCGCTCCTGCCCCCGGTCGGCCATTTTCGCATCGATCATGTCCTTCACGGCTTTGATCTGGGCCAGAATCGCCTCCGGCGCATGTGCGTCCGTCCCGTCAAAAATAAACGGTTTGATCCGGCTCAAAAACGCCTCGCCGACTGAACGGTCGCCTGCCACCGGCCAGGCTTTGAGCAACGCCATCCGCTCCCACTGTTCGCCCCGCGTGCGATAGTACTGCGCGTAGCGGTCGAGCGACCGGGCCAACTGGCCGCTGGTGCCTTCGGCGCGGAGCCGCAGGTCCACCCGAAAGACATGGCCCTCCTGCGTCACATCCGCCAGGGTCTTCGTGACGGCACGCGCCAGACGTTCAAAATATTCCTCGTTGGAGATGCCGCGGCTCGAGTCCCTGGCGCCGGCACGGCCGGCTGGTGCCGTCGTGCCGCTGTCGGAGGCGTAGACAAACAGCAGGTCCACATCGGAGCTGAAATTGAGTTCGCCACCGCCGAGTTTTCCCATGGCAATGACGGCGAAGCCGGTCTCGACCAGCCGACCGCTGGAATCTTTATGTCTTGGCCTGCCGTATTCCTGGTTCAGCCCGGCGCCGGCAATCTCGTAGGCGGCATGGATCAGCACGCAGGCCAGGTCCGTCAATGCTGCGGTCGTCTCCCTGACATCGGCCATCCGCAGTAAATCTCGAATGCCGATGCGCAGCATCTCGCGCCGCCGGAACCGCCGCAGCGCATCCAGCTGAAGCTCCGCCGCCTTGACGTTCCCCAGCATCATGCGCAGCGACGCCGCCAGCATGTCCCGCGACGGCCTGCGCGTCAGGACTTGTTGTTCCGCCAGCCAGTAGACCAGCAGCGGATCCCGGATCAATGTCTGGGCCATGGACGGACTGTTCCCGAAAATCGTGCAGAGCAGATGCAGCATGCGCGGGTTGCCGCCGAGATAATCGAGAATCTGGCTCCGGTTGAGGCCGGCCTGCAGGAAACGCTCCCAGTGATTGAGGCCCTGATCCGGATCGGCGGTCCGGGCCAGCATGCCCAGGAGCTCGCCGAGAAATTTGGCCAGGAGCAGCCGCGTGCGGGGCTCGCCGGCCATGGACTGAAGATTGGCGTCGGCCAGCTTGAGGTCTGTCAGCCCGTAGGGCGCCAGCAGCCTGGCCACGCCGTCCGGCTTCAGGCCCGAAGCCAGCAGGAGCGGCGACGGGTCATGCTTCCGGACGGCCGACCACCCCTTGCGGGATCGTCGCGGGCGGGAAGATGGAGCACGTGTCATGGCTCGGCATTATACCGGTGCAGCCCGCATTATTCATGGGGGTTCGTGACGAAACCGCTGAGACGCCGTGCGAGACGGGCGCGTGGAGCCTGGGGACTGGCTCCGCCGTTTGCGGCGGTGCCTTGTATCTTAGTTCGGTGTTGGTTCACGATATGTCTTCAGGCAACCCAGACGTGACAGACCGATGGTGCCGAGGTCTTCAAAGACCGTGGGACAGCGCGGGTCATCACGTCTACATTCTGAATAAGCCCGAACAGTTGCGTGGGCCATTGAGCCCGCATCGCAAGGCTGGGACACAGAATTGGGGAGCCTGGTTCTCTGGTCCGTCAGTTGTGGCATGCGTGCCTCTGAGCACGCAGGGGCGCCCCTGCGTGCTTGACAGTCAAGACAGTTGCTGTCCCCTTGCACGTGGCGCAGAACGGGGACAGGCGCCAGGAAGAAGGGCGCCAGTCCCAGCAGGCTGTTGACCGACCGAGCAGCGAGCCCGCCATCCCTTGTTTGGCGTGTACCGCGCGCTTTTTATCGTCGTATCGAAATGAATGCGCGCGGATAAAACCCTCAAGTGCTTTCTTTCTGAAGTTACGAGCGGAGAGGTCCTTTGCCTCCAGTGGGCTTAGATTCTGCCGCGTGCAACTGCGGTCAGCGTGTCGCAGCGGCGTATCGGCGGTTGCAGTAGAAGCCGTCATGAATAATGCGGGCTCACCTCGTACAATCACGCACGCTTTCGCTATACTGGCGCCATGGACCAGCAGGCGATACAGCGCGACGCCATCCTGAACAATCTTCTGGCGTCGGCCCCGGACCTTGCGCCGGACGTGGTGCGCGACTTCCTGTCCCGCATGGACGAGGAATACTTCCAACGGTTTCAGCCGGCCGACATCATCCGGCATCTCCAACTCGTCGAGCGCCTGACGCCCGATCATCCCTGCCACGTGTCCGTGACGGAACACGACGGCGGATGGTTGCTGGTCATCGTGGCCTACGACTATTTTTCAGAGTTCGCGGCCATCGCCGGTCTCCTCTCCAGCCATCGCCTGGATATCCGCGAGGGCGCGCTCTACACCTACACGGATGCATCGGGCCAGGCCGGCCCGCGCCCCGCCGCTCCCGGAAGACGCGCCCCGACCCGTCCCGGCCTGTCACGGAAGAAAATCGTGGATGTGTTCCGTGTCCGTCCGCTCCCCGGCTCGACGTTCGGCCCTACGGAGCAGCGCGCGCTGGCCGGCGAGCTCGAGCAGGTCATCCGCCTGCTGGATGCCAGGCAATTTACCGATGCGCGCCGGTTCGTCAACCGCCGGCTGGTCGAAACGCTCGGCAAGGCGCGCGGAGCATTCCACGGCCTCCTGGCGCCCGTCCAGATCCGGTTCGATAACCAGGCCTCACCGACCAGCACCGCCATGGACATCCGTTCGACCGACACGCCGGCGTTCCTCTATGCCTTCGCCCTCGCGCTGTCGATGCGCGGGCTCTATATTCACCAGGCCCGCTTCGAGCATGTCGGGGATGAGTTGCACGACCGCTTTTTCGTCCGCGGCCGGCACGGCAGGAAAATCGAGAGCAAGGCCGAGCAGCAAGAACTGCTCGTCACCGCCACGCTCGCCAAACAGTTCACGCAGCACCTGATCTGGGCTCCCGATCCGACCAAGGCCCTGGAATCCTTCGATCAGTTCCTGGACCAGCTGTTCCGCGACGCCCGCGGAAAAAAAACGCTGGCCTTCCTTTCGAAAAAATCGACGCTGCCGCTCCTCGCCCGCCTGCTCGGCACCAGCGAGTACCTCTGGGAGGATTTTGTCCGCCGGCAGCATGCCAACCTACTGCCGATCCTGGATGCCCACCGCGACACGCCGCTCGTCCGCACCCGGCAGCAATTGGCGCTCGCGCTCCGCCGGCAACTGGCCCGCGCCGGCACCGACGAGCGGCGCCGGGCCATCCTCAATCAGTTCAAGGATCAGGAACTGTTCCGCATCGACATGAAACATCTGTTGGACCAGAAGACCACGCTGCCCGATTTTTCACGCGCGCTGACCAATCTGGCGGAAGCCATCCTGGAGCAGGCCGTGGCGGACTGCGCCGCCAGTCTCGTGCGCCGGCATGGCGTGCCCCGGCTCGACCGCCGGACGCCCTGCCCCTTTGCCGTCTTTGCCATGGGAAAGTTCGGCGGCCGGGAACTGGGGTACGCCTCCGACATCGAAGTCCTCTTCGTCTTCGGAGGACCCGGACGGACGTCAGGGCGGCAGCCTCTCGATCATAGCGAGTACTACGAACGCCTGGTCCATATGCTGCTGCAATGGATCGAAGCGAAGCAGGAGGGAATTTTCCGCCTGGATGTGAGACTGCGTCCGCATGGCGGGAAAGGCCTCCTGGCCAATACCCTGGATGAACTGCGCCGCTATTACAGCCCGTCCGGGCTTGCCGCCCCGTTTGAACGACAGGCGTTGACCAAGCTCCGGTTCGTGTGCGGGGACCGTACGTTAGGCGGGCAGGTGGAGGCGCATCGCGATGCCTTCGTCTACAGCGGCCAGCCGTGGGACCTGGCCGCCTCCCTCTCGTTGCGGCGGCAACAGATCAAGGAACTGGTGGAGCCCGGACAGATCAACGTGAAATACAGTCCCGGCGGCATCGTGGACATCGAATACACTGCCCAATACCTGCAGGTATTGCATGGCCATGCCCTCCCCGATCTTCGCACCCCCAACACGCTGGAGGCAGTGGCGGCGGCGGAGCGTCATCGGCTCCTGACGGCCCGCGAGGCCGGGGCTCTGCACGATGCCTATCTGTTCCTGCGAAGCCTGATCGACGCGCTGCGGATCGTCCGCGGCCATGCCAAGGCCCTGGTGCTCCCCGCCATCGGATCGGATGAGTTTATTTTTCTGGCCAGACGGATGGGCTACACGAAAGACGACTGGCAGGGAGAAGCGAACACGCTCGCCGGCGACGTGACGCGGCACATGGAGGAAGCTCGCACGATTTACGCAAACCGGTTCGCCCGGGACAACGGCTAGGCGCTACGCCCGCATTTTCTCCAGGATTTTATCCATTTCCTCCGCATCGAAGGCACGCAGGGTTTCCGTCCGGACGCTGCCTAGGGCGCCTCCGCTGAGCATGATCGCCGTGGCCGATGCCTCGTCCGGCGCCTCGAACACGATCAGGCCGTCATACCGCCCCAGCGTCCAATAGATCCCCTTGACCGACCCGCCGGCTTTCTTGATCGCCGCCTCGAACCGCTCGGACCGCTTGGTCGTGTCCCTGACGTTTTTGATTCCCTGATCCGTCCAGTTGAACAAACACACGAACGTCGACATTCACACCTCCATGACCGATGGTTTAGTCGTCGTCTTCCCCCTGCCCTTCCGCATTCAAACCGGCCAGTTCGGCATAGGCCCGCAGGATATCCGACACGGACAGCACCCCGATAATCGTGCCATCCTCGGTCACCGCGATATGCCGGATCGCCTTCCGTTTCATGAGCGTGATCGCCAGCGACAGCGGTTGGTCGTCCTCGATCGAGATCACCGGCTTGCTCATGCACGATTTTACGGCCGCCGTATTGGGATCCATCCCCTTGGCCACGGCCTTTCGGCTCAGATCCGTGTCCGTGATGATCCCCAGATAGCGCGATCCGTCATCCACCAGCAGCGAGCCGACTTTCCACTTCTGGAGCAGACGTCCCGCCTCTTTGAGCGGAGCGTCCTTGTGCACGCTGCGCACGTCATGTGACATGTAATCGGCCACACACGCATTGGCGAGAGGACTCCTGCCGGCCCCGCCCGTTTGCAGCGTGACGACGCAACTCTCAAGGGCCTGCTTGCGCTGCTGCAGGCTTTCGCGGTGGGTATCCTGGGCGCCTCCCTCCTGCGCCTCTTCCTGCATGTTCAACAGCGCAGCCGCCTCGCCCATGGTCGCGTATTCGTAGGCCTCTCGGAGATCGGACGTTTCGCCGAATACCTCCCCGATCAACGTCTCGGCTTCGGCGTCGAACTCCTCCAGCGACGTGGTCGGTTTCCGTCTGGAAAGAAGCGGCTGGAAACGGGCCAGCAGTTCGCGAAACCGCTCGACATCGTGCGTGACAATCGAGGCTTTATTCTGTTTCTTATGGCCCGGCCTGCCCATACCCTTCCCCGTAAAAAGCAGATGCAGAGTACCGCACCGCCCGTCCGAGAAACAAGAGGGTGGGGACTGGCCCTTTTCCGCCCAGGGCCTGTCCCCCTTCCCACTGGGACAGGCACCGCCGCCATTCGACAGGCTCATGGCCCCGAGCTTAGTCGGGGGGCGGCCGGCGGAGCCAGTCCCTACCCGCCGCCCCGCTTGCCCTGCATTTCTTTATCGTAGAACTCCAGCATCCGGGCAATCTCCTCCCTGGTCATGCCCTTCTCAATCCATCGGTGGGCTTCCTGCGCGAGCAACTCCTTGGCCACCTGGGGAGAACGCTCGCGCACCAGCGGGAGAAACTTGGTGTAAAAATGCTTGGCGACCTCATAGAAGCCCTGCCAATGGACAAAATCAGGCGCTATTTTTGAGAGCCCGTGCCTGGCCCGCCGTCCCTCATGATGCCATAGTTCGTAAAATACCCACTCGATCTCTTCATCGTAGGGAGTCGGCGTGATCTTCTTCATGGCGAGCAGCTTATCCATGGCCGCCTTGGACGGCTTGCCGAATTTTTCGTTATAGAGGGTGATGCCTCCGTCCATCTGCGTGAAGAACCGCTCGACGATCTGCTCGCTGTGGCAGGACGCGCAGACCTGCCTCATCGCTTTCCGGCGGGCTTCGTGGTTCTCGAGCCGCGTCGAGACGACCGGACGGAGGGTCCAGCTGATGCGGTCGCCCACGTCATGCGTGACGTCCTGCGTATGGGTCGCGCTCATGTGGCAGGTGGCACAGGTGGGAAAGAGATAGTCTTTCCCGGGATGCCACTGCTCCGACGGCTGCGCGAGCTTCATCTTGTCCTTGTTCGCCGCAAACATGACACCGTGCTTGCTTTCGTAATAGGCCTCGATCTGGGGATGATCCGGCCCCATATGACAGCGGCCGCAGCTTTCCGGTTGCCGCGCCTGGGCGATCGAGAAACTGTGCCGCGCATGACAGGCGGCGCAAGTTCCCTTCGATCCATCCGGGTTCACCCGGCCGATTCCTGAATTCGGCCATGTGGATGGATGGAGCTTTCCGTTTTCCATGACCTTCACGACGCTGCCATGGCATCCGGCGCACCCCGTGGTAATCACTTCCGGCCCTTCCACGACGTTGCCGAGGAAATTATCGAGGGAATTGGTGAATTGAGCGGCCTTGGCATGATGGGACTTCTCGAATTCCTTGGCCTCTTTGTCGTGGCACTGCATGCAGTCCTTCGGCGTGACCAGCGTGGACACCATCGAACCGTAATGGTCGTAGGCGTCCGGCTCCCCTTTCTCCGCCCGATGGCATTCGACGCACCCGATGCCCTTCGGCGCATGGCGGCTGTATTTCCAATCATTGATTCCGCCGACCGCGATATCCTTTGCCATGTGGCAATCGATGCATTTCTTGTTCTCGCCGGAAATGAACGGCCGCAATCCACCGCCCAGCCGCTCCTCGATCTGCACGTACCCGACCCCGGTCAGCGCAAGGAACAACACGAGGCACAGCCCCCCAATCATGTAACGGGTGAAATTCATTTTCCCGTTCGGCGCATCGTGCCGTTCTTCGCCTTGGTTTCCATCATGTTCGTTCATGGTGTTTCCTTTACCTATTGGCCAGGCTCACATCCGCGTATCCAGATACATCAGGACAGCCACGGCGGCGACGACGACGCTGCCCACAACGGCATTCATGACCATCATCGGCCATCCGCGCTCCGACAACACACGGTCCACGAACGGGTACGCCACAAAGAGTCCGGCTCCACCCAACAGACTCCAGATTGCCACCGGCCCCGGCAGCAGGGAGATCCACATGTACGGCGCGGAGAAATACCATGGCGGCGAGACGTCCGAGGCGACCTCCTGCGGATTGGCGGGAGGTCCCAGCATCGGCGGAAAGATCATGACCAGATCCACGATCAACACCAGGAACCCCACGGCGATCGCGCCCATCTTCAGCGTATGTTCCGGATAGAAGGGATGGAAGCCGCGGCTTCCTTCGACATTCGCGAATCCAAGCAGCCGGACCACCACGACATGGCAGGCCACCAGTCCCCCCAGGAGCACGGGAAGCAGCTTGGTATGCAGGTCATAGAGCCGCAGGAGCGTGTTGCCGGACACCTCCTCGCCGCCCCGCAGGAGGTGCAACAGCGGCGTCCCGACAATCGGCAGTGCCCCGATCATGCTGGTCACGACCGTCATGCCCCAGTACGACACGTTGTCATAGACCAGCGAGTACCCCGTGAACCCCATGGCGAAGGTCACGAATAACACCAGCGAGCCGCTCACCCATTTCAGTTCACCCGGTGGCCGGTAAGCGCGAGTGATGAACACCCGGATGACGTGGAAAAGCAGAAACAGGATCATCAAGTCCACCGACACCTTGTGCAGGCCGCGCACGAACCAGCCCAGATAGACTTCATGCGTAATCTGCTCCACGCTTTCGTAGGCCTTTTCCGGTGACGGCACATAGTAAAAGGTCAGCATGAGGCCGGTCGCCACCAGGAGACCGAACAGCGTGAGAGGAATCGCCCCGAGCGTGTAGGGCCACCAGTCCAAATGCTCCGGCAAGTCCTTCTGGATGTAGTCCACCCAGGACTTCGGAGTCGGTTCCTGTTGAGCCTGCGCCGCCTGTGGTGTTGTGCTCATCTCTTGTTGTGTCCGTTACTTCCGTTGGTCCGTTGGTGCAGTTTGGTCCATTACATCCGTCACGAGTCCTTAACCGACCAACGGTCTAAACTGACTCAACGGGCCCAACGTCCTTCACGTGCTCTGGATATTCACGTACAGTTGTTCTCCCCGCCTGATCACCTCGAACCGGTCGAGCGGGCGGGGCGGAGGTCCTGCGATGTTTGTTCCGTTCTTGTCATACACACCCCGGTGACAGGGGCAGAGAAACTGCTGGCGCTCCCTGTTCCATGACACAAGACACCCAAGATCCGTGCAGCGCCTGGAAAAGGCCGCGACGCCCTGGTCCGTCTGCAACACCAGAATCTTGTGGCCGCCGAAATCCATCGACAGCGCTTCTCCCGGCTGAATCCGTGACTCCGCCCCGATGAGCACCGCTTCGGACTGTCTCGGTTTCTGGCTCGGAACCAGAAACTGAACGAATCGCAGCCCGAGGGTGCCGAGCCCGAAGAGAAGCCCGAACCCCATCACTGCCTGGCTCAAAAACCGGCGCCGGCCGGCATCATCGTGAATGATGGCCATCTTAAAAACCGTAAGGCGTCAGACGTGAGGCGTAAAACGAAAAAACCTCTTTCGTCGTACGTCTCACGAGTAGCCCCTCTCCCCGTGCTGCGTCAGATCAAGCCCCACAACCTCCGCCTCTTCGTCCACGCGCGGCGGCAGGACCAGCGTGAGACCTTTTACCAGGAGAAAGGTCACAGTCCCGGCAAAGGCCCAGACAGAAACCACCGCCACCATCTGCGCGAAAAACTGGTAGGGATAGCCGTAGAACAGGCCGTCGCTTCCTTCCGGATTGACGGTCGTGGAGGCAAAGAGCCCGGTGGCGATCATGCCCCACGTGCCGCCGACCCCGTGCATGCCGAACACATCGAGCGAATCGTCATATCCCAGAATGAGTTTCACGTAGTTCACCACCATGTAGCAGAGCCCTCCGGCCCCGATCCCGATGACGACCGCCGAGAAAGGGCTGACATAGCCGGCCGCAGGAGTAATCGCCACGAGCCCCGCCACGGCTCCGCTGATCGTTCCCAAGGCCGTGGGTTTGTCCCGTTGCAGCCATTCGGCCGCCATCCACGTTAATGCCGAGGCTGCGGCGGACATCTGGATCGCCACAAAGGCGCCGGTCACAGTGGTCATCGGCGCCAGCGCGGCGCCCGCTGCAAATCCGAACCAGCCGACCCACATCAACCCTGCTCCGCAGAACGACAGGGGCAGATGGTTCGGCGTCATCTCGACCCGTCCGTACCCTTTGCGCGGCCCGATCATGACCGCCGCCACCAGCGCCGAGACCCCGGCGCTCACATGGACCACTGCGCCGCCGGCAAAATCGAGTACACCCAGATTCGCGAGCCATCCGCCTCCCCAGAGCCAGCGCGCAATCGGTCCGTAGACCAGCGCAGTCCACAGGAGCCCGAAGACGAGGAAGAACAGCACCTTCATGCGTTCGACCAGCGCCCCCGTCACCAGCGCCAGCGCGAGCGCAGCGGTCATCGTCTGGTAGGCCAGTTGCGGCGCCGGACTTCCCAGCCTCCTGCCGAACGTCAGCGTATCCCCGAAACACAGCCATGCCAGCGAGACCACGGCGAGCGCCAGCAACGGCATGCCCATGGTGTTGAGCACGTTTTTCTTCCGCACCATCCCGCCGTAAAATAACGCCACGCCCGGCAGCGTCAACATGACCAGCACGGTGGAAACCAGCAGCCACAGTGTTTGATCGGACCGGAGCATCAGACCGTTCCGATCACGAATACGCTCTCTCGTTATGTTGGGTGAGATCCAGGCCCATCCGCTCCTCCTCCGGCGTTATCCGCAACCCGACGAGGCGATTCACGAGCTTCAGGATGAGATAGGTTCCGAGGCCGGCAAACAGCGTCACCGCCAGCGTGGCCAGAATCTGCACCCCGAAGAACCCGGCATTGCCGTGCAGCAAGCCGTCGGCTCCTCCGGGGTTGACCGCTGTGGAGGCCAGCACGCCCGTCGCCAGGACACCGAACACGCCTCCGACCCCGTGGATGCCGACGACGTCCAGCGAATCGTCATAGCCGAACTTCCCCTTTTTCATGATCGCCAGGTAGGACAGCCCGCCGGCCGCCAATCCGATCAGCATCGCGGAAAATGGCCCGACGTACCCGGCTCCCGGCGTGACGGTCGCCAGCCCGGCTACAGCTCCGCTGGCGATGCCGAGCACCGTCGGCGTCCCGCGATGCACCCATTCGACCGCCATCCAGGCCAAGGCCGCGGTTGCAGCAGCCGTATGAGTGGACACAAACGCGACGACCGCGATCGAATTGGCTCCCAATGCACTGCCCCCATTGAACCCGAACCACCCCACCCAGAGCAGGCCGGTCCCCAGGAGCACCATGGGAAGATTGTGGGGCGCCATGTATTCGGTGCCGTACCCCTGGCGCTTGCCGAGCACATAGGCACAGACCAGGGCGCTGATTCCGGAACTGATGTGCACGACCGCTCCGCCGGCAAAATCCAACGCGCCCAGCTTGCCCAGCCATCCCCCTCCCCAGAGCCAATGGGCGACCGGGCAGTAGATGACGACCGACCAGAGGACCGAGAAGAGGAGCAGGGCGCTGAACTTCATCCGCTCGGCAAAGGCGCCGGTGATCAGGGCCGGCGTGATCGCCGCGAACATCATCTGAAAGATCATGAATGCCTGGTGTGGGATCGTCGGCCCGTATGCCGGATGCGGTGACAACCCGACCTCGCGGAGCCCGGCCCATTCCAGCCCGCCGATGAGGCCCCACTTGTCCGGTCCGAACGCCAGACTGTAACCAAACAGGATCCAGAGCAGACTCACCACGCACAGGATAACAAAACTGTGCATGATGGTACCGAGTACGTTCTTGCTGCGGACCAGCCCGCCGTAAAAGAGGGCCAGCCCCGGCACGATCATCGCCAGCACCAGGGCCGAGGCGATCAACACCCAGGCCGTATCGGCGGGATCAATTTGAGGCACTATCGGCGTCATCGCATGCTCCCTGCGGGTGAACGTTGCCGGCCCTTTGCGGTGACGGCCCAGCCGGTATCGTCAATGCCGGTCGGCCACAACTCTAACCGCGTTTTATGCAATATTTGCATCACATACCAGCAGCTACTTGGTTTGCTCAATGTGCGGAAGGAATTTGCCGTTCCACGTCATGACGACACGATCCTCCCCCTGGCTTCCCTTCGTCTTGTGGATCGTGAACCGGAAATCGATCGCGGACATGATCCCGTCGCCGAATTGCTCCTGGATGATGGCCAGGATCCCGTCGCCATAATGAGCGCAGACCTCCGTCATCCGGTACACGTGAGGCTCCTGAAGGATGGCCGGATCAAAGGAACGAACCGGGGGCTTTCTCATTTCTTTCAGGAGATCCTCGGTGAGACCCGGCAGCAGCTTGACCAGTTTCTCCTCGGTCCCCTTCTTCAGTTGCGCCTGCCGGCGCAGGATCTGGGCGACATAGACATTGCACAGGCCCAGCGCATCGGCCAGTTCGTCATACGTCTTTCCGGATTTTTCCTTCAGTGCCAGCACCTTCGCCACGACTTCCTTCTTGTCCATCACAATCCCTCCTGTGATTTAGAGCCGGCCGGCCACAACAACCGGCACATGCTCGCTGGTTATGTCCCTTGGACCTATCGACTCTTCGCACACGGGCTGCCTGCAACCGCTCGTGCACATCCTGTCATCCATCTCCGTACCCATATCTGCTCCTTATGATTGCGCGTGCGGTGCATGTGGCATGCGTCATCGCAAGATGAGCGATTCCTTCTCGAAATCCACGACTCTGGGACTCTTGCCATCCGACGCGCCGGAGGCCACCTCCACATCGTCATGCTTGGCGTGCTCAACCAGGAAATGAATGATGTGGTTCCTGATCTTGTAATAATGGGGATGCTCGATGACCGTGACGCGAGCTCGGGGCCGTGGTATCGTCACGATGACGTTTTCGGCGATTCGCGCTCCCGGGCCGTTGGTCATGAGCAGAATTCTATCGGACAGCAAGATCGCCTCATCCACGTCGTGCGTGACCATGAAGACCGTGTTGCGCGTCGCATTCCACATCTGAATCAGCTCTTCCTGAATCACGCCGCGCGTAAGCGCATCGATCTGCGCAAACGGCTCGTCCAACAGCAGTACTTTCGGCTCGATGGCGAAGGCTCTGGCCAACCCGACCCGTTGTTTCATGCCGCCCGACAGCGCCGTCGGCCGTTTAGTCTCGGCGCCCTTGAGCCCGACCAGCGCGATGTATTTGTGCACGTGCGCGGCGATCTTCTCGCGGTCCCAGTCCGGATAGGCCGCCCGTACCGCCAACCGGATATTGTCAAAGACCGTCATCCAAGGCATCAAGGCAAAGTTCTGGAAGACCACCATCCGGTCCAGTCCGGGCCCGGCGGCTTCGCGCCCGTTCAAGATCACGCCGCCTTCCGTGGCCGATTCTAGCCCCGCGATGATGTTCAGAAGCGTACTCTTGCCGCACCCGGAGTGCCCGATTGTCGTGACGAACTCGCCCTTCTCGATTTTGATCGTCACGTCCTTGAAGATGCAGACGGGACTCCCGCCCGAGTGGCTCGGAAAGAATTTCGTCATATGATCGATCTGCAAAAAAGCCATCGGTTACTCCTGATAGGTGACAAGACCTGCCAGCTTGTTGAATCCCGAGTCCAGAATGACTCCGACCACTCCCACGACCAGGATGGCGAAAATCACGCCGGCAATATCAAGATTGTTCCATTCGATCCAACTGAGATAGCCCACACCCAACTCGCCCAGCAACATCTCGGCGGGCACCACGGCCACGAGCGCGCTCCCGAATGAGATCCGCAATCCGTTCACAATCGTCGGCGCGGCCCCCGGAAGAATGACTTTGTACAGCCGCTTGAACCACGATAGCTGGAGAATGGCCGCCACGTGCAGATACTCCTTGCGCAGGGACGTGACCCCAAACGCCGTGGTTGCCAGGGTCGGCCATATCGCCGCCATGAACACGACCAGCACCGCCGTCCATTTCGGATCCTTGACGGTATAGAGCAGCAGCGGCATCCACGCCAGGGGCGAGATCGGCTTGAGAATCTGGATGAACGGGTTGACCGCCTGGAACAGCGCTTTATTCAGCCCCAGCAACACACCGAGCATGATCGCGACCACCGACGCCGCGAGAAAGCCCGCCGCAAAGCGTGACACCGTGTAGACCACGAGATACGCGATCCCATGGTCGTTGGTCCCCTTTTTCACAAACGCCTCGGCGAGCTCCATTCGGGCTTTATCGAACACCATCAGCGGTCCCGGCACGCCTTTGACTTTCTCCTTTTCGGGATTCCAGGCGTATCCCCCTTCCGGCGTCCGGACGATGTCCCCGTTGAATTCCATCAACTGCAACTGCTCGTCCGTCTTTCCTTTCGGGTCAAATGCCGGACGCAACGTGAACAGATGCCAGCCCGTCAGAAAGACGGCGAGCAGAAACACGGAGATCATCCACGGTTGACCTTGAGTGCTCATCTATTCCCTCTCTCGTCGGCCCGATCACGCCATGCTGTGAATCTTGAAGCTCTTCACATAGGCCTCTGGCTGCTCAGGATCGAACGCCTTGCCCATGATCACGTGCTTGGCCATCGTGCTTTTATGGGTTGGATAGCCCAGTTCCTTGGCAATCCGGTCGCAATCGGCGGCAAGGTAGACCTGTTCGGCGACCGCTTTGTAGTTCACGTCCTGCTTGAGATGCCCCCAGCGCTTCATCTGCGTCAAAATCCAGATGGCCATCGAGTGCCAGGGGTAGGGATCAAAGTCGATCCGGTCAGGCACCTTCTGTATTTTTCCGAGCCCGTCGGCATAGGTGCCGGTGAGCACCTGTTCTAACACCGTGACCGGCTGATTGAGATAGTTCGTCGGTGCAATGGCAGTCGCGATCTCTTTGCGGTGCGCCGGATTGGACGCGTAATGCGTGGCGTCCACAATAGCCCGGAAGAGCGCTATGAACGTATTGGGATGCTGGGTTGCAAACGCTTTTGAGACGGTGAACGCGCAACAGGGGTGGCGGTCCCAGATCTCCTTCGACAGCTTGTAGATGAACCCCACATTTTCATACACGGCACGCTGATTGAACGGGTCCGGCGCCAGGTAGCCGTCGACATTCCCGGCCTTCAGGTTCGCCACCATCTCGGGCGGCGGCACCACGCGAATTTGGACATCCTTATCGGGATGGACGCCGCCATCGGCAAGGAAATAGCGCAGCAGATAATTGTGCATGGAGTAATCGAACGGGACGCAGAACCGGAAGCCCTTCATGTCGGCGGCCGTTTTCACGTCCTTGTGCTTGATGTGCAGCGTGATCGCCTGCCCGTTGATGTTTTCCACCGCCGGCATATAGAACGGCGTCGGCACCGAACCGGCGCCCAGCGTGATCGCCAGCGGCATCGGCGTCAGCATATGCGCGGCATCCACTTCCTTGTTGATCGCCCAGTCCCGGACCATCGCCCAACCAGCCGCGCGCTTCACCGTTGCATTCAATCCGTGCTTCTTGTAGAACCCCAGCGGCTCCCCCATGATGATCGGGGTCGCGCAGGTGATCGGAATAAATCCTATGCTGAGATCCTTTTTCTCGATCTTGCCGACCGGATCGGCCGCCAGGGCCGTCAGCGTGTTCAACGGCAGGACCTCGCTGATGAGCGCCGCCAGGGCGGCACTCCCGAGCCCGGCCAGGAGTTGACGACGGGTTGGTCCGGCCGCCGTCAGAACCGATTCGACCACGGTTCGCTCGATCGCGCGCGCGAAATACTCCTCGGAGGACAACTCGCCAGTAACACTGACATCGACGGGGCCTGATTTTTCCTCGTGTGATCGTGACATCGGATACCTCCCAGTTTGAACGGGACACAATAAAAAAGGCGCCAACGTCTGCCAGGGAAGTCCCCTCTGGCTCCCCTGACAGCACTGGCGCCTTTGCCAGTCCTCGCGGCCTGACGTCGTTGTCCGGCCTTCTTCAGCTGTCAGCTTTCAGCCATCAGCGCTCCCCTGAGCCCTGATAGCTGACCGCTATTATTTACACGTCGTAATACAGGAAAAACTCGTACGGATGCGGGCGGAGCCGGAGCGGATCCACTTCGCGGGTCCGCTTGTAGCCGATCCACGCATCGATCAAGTCTTCCGTAAACACGCCGCCCTTGAGCAGGAACTGATGGTCCTTCTCGAGATGCTTGAGCGCGTCGTCCAGGCTGCCCGGCATGGTCGGGACCCTGGCCGCTTCGCGCGCCTCCAGGTCGTAGAGGTCCTTCTCCATCGGCTCTCCCGGATCGATCTTGTTCTCGATCCCGTCCAGCCCGGCCATCAACATGGCGGCAAAGGCCAGGTAGGGATTCGTCGAAGGATCAGGGAACCGGACTTCGATCCGCTTCGCTTTCGGATTGGGCGAATACATCGGAATCCGGATGCCGGCCGAGCGGTTCCGGCTCGAATAGGCCAGCATGACCGGCGCTTCGAATCCGGGCGTCAGCCGCTTGTAGGAGTTGACCGTCGGGTTCGTGATCGCCGCCAGCGCCGGCGCATGTTTCAGGATGCCGCCGATGTAATGCAGGCACAACTGCGACACTCCGGCATATTCCTTACCGGCGAACAGTGGCTTCCCCTCTTTCCAGATGCTCTGGTGCGTGTGCATTCCAGACCCGTTGTCGCCGAACAATGGTTTGGGCATAAAGGTCACGGTCTTGTGGTGTCGCCTGGCCACATTCTTGACGATGTACTTGTACATCATCATCTTGTCGGCCATGACGACCAGCGAATCGAACCGCAGATCTATTTCAGCCTGACCGGCCGTCGCCACCTCGTGATGGTGCTTCTCCACCGGAATGCCGACTTTTTGCATTTCCAGGATCATCTCGCTGCGGATGTCCTGCTGCGTGTCGATCGGAGGCACCGGAAAGTAGCCTTCCTTGTGCCGGATCTTGTTGCCGAGATTCACGCCCTCCTGGCCGGCATTCCAGACGCCTTCCTCGGAGTCGAGGAAGTAGTAGCCGCTATGGCTCGTCTGGTCAAAACGCGCGTGGTCGAAAATGAAAAACTCGGCCTCAGGCCCCCAGTAGGAGATATCGCCGATCTTGGTGCTCTTGAGATGCTTCTCCGCCTTCTGCGCGATGAACCGCGGATCGCGCTCGTAGATTTCGCGCGTGATGGGATCCATGACGTTGCCGACCAGGCTGAGCGTCGGCACCGCCGTGAAGGGATCCATGCAGGCGGTGGCCGGGTCCGGCACCACCAGCATGTCGCTGTTGTTGATGGCCTTCCATCCCCGGATGGACGAGCCGTCCAGGCCCGAACCGTCCTTGAACGTGCCTTCGTTGAGTTCCTCGATTGGAATCGTGAAATGCTGCCAGGTGCCGGGCAAATCCACGAATTTCAGGTCGACGACCTGAACCCTGTTCTTCTTTGCATATTCGAGTACTTCACGCGGAGTCATCCACATCCTCCTTTCAAACCACTACCCTAGAATGTTGATAATGAAACACCGGGCACGGTCCCCGTGTCTACTCTCATCCGTCCCAACACAAACCGGTCGATTTCACCCTTGAGTGTCGCCCTGATCGCCTCCAGCCGGGCCGGATCGGTGACTTTTCCCCCCTTCGAATCCGTGACATAAAACACATCCGCCACCTGGTCCAGCCGCGTCGAGATGCGTGCCGCCTGCACGGACAGCCCAAGCGTGAAAATGGTGCGCGTAATGACGTAGAGCAGCCCCTGCCGGTCCTCCGCAAAGACATCAATGATCGTGGCACGGTCGGACGTCTCATTGTCCACCTGAACGTCCGTCGACTGCCGGCCTGTCGGAAGCCGCCGCTGGTGGTCCAGACGGCGATAGCGACCCATGAGCTGCTCGACGGTTTCCTCGCCAAGCAACACGCTCCGTAGGGCCCGCCCCACGTCCTCCCGCCGTTCGGCCGGCGGGACGCCGGCGAAATCCGGATCGTTCACCTGAAACGTATCCACGATCACGTCATCACGGCGGGTGACGATCTGGGCATCGAGAACATGGAGGCCCATGGCCGCCAGCACGCCGGCAATCTTGGAGAAGATGCCCGGGATCACGTCATTGCGCGTAATGACCGCATAATCGCAGGTTCCAAGCGCCTCGTTAAACGCCGACTCCACCTTCACGTCACGGGGCGAAAGACGGTGGATGGCCGTCAGGTGCCCGGCAATGCGTTCCGGCGCCGTTCCGTGCACGTACCGCAAGGGAAAATGCTCCAACTGCGCCTGCACCCAGCCCGCATCCGGCTGTTCCGGCATCCGCGCGGCCACCTCGCGGACCAGCTGCGCGATCCGTTCACTTCCCCACGACGCATCCTTCTCGCCCGACACTTCCGGCATCGTGCGCAGATACAACTCAATGAGCAGGGATTCCTTCCACTTGGTCAGGACTCCGGGCCCCACGGCCGCGATATCGGCTGCCGTCAATACCAGAAACTTTCGTAACACCGCCGGCGTGCCGACCTCGCGCGCAAACGTCAGCAGCACATTGCCATCGTAGGGGTCCCGCCGGAACGCCGTATGCGCCATGAGCAAATGTTTATGGACGAGAAAGACCAGCGCCCTGGTGTCCTGCTCGTCGAACCCGAGGCGGGCGGCCGTCTCCTCCGCGAGACGCTTTCCCACTTCGCTGTGGTCTTCCTCCCTGCCCTTGCCCAGATCGTGCAGCAGGACCGCCAGATGGAGCAGGTCCTTGCGGGGAATTTCCCGGTAGACTTGGCCGATCATACCTGATTCCTGCTCGAACGCTTCCGCCCTGGCCACGGCAAGGAGGCTGTGCTCGTCCACCGTGTACTTGTGATACTGGTTGAACTGCATCAGTCCGCGCACCGTGGCAAAGACCGGGATCAACCGCTCCAGCAGATGCGCGCGGTGCATGGCATCCAGCGTGCTGGCGGTCCGCGGACCGGCCAGAATCTTCACAAACCTGGCGCAGACGTCGGAATTGTCAAAGACGCTCGCCGGCAGGCTTTCGACATGCCGGTGGATGTCCTCGATCAACTCCGGATCAATTTCAAGCGCCCTCGCCCGCGCGACATCGAAGAGCTTGAGCAGCAGCCCCGGGCTGTCGAGGACGCGCGTGCGTTCTTCGACGGGCACGGTGAGCACGCTGCCCTGTGCCACAAAGTGCCGGTCGATCCGCGGGGCGGGCAGCAGCCGCGTCAGCCGGCTCCAGAGCGAGACCGTCCGGCACCGTTTGACGAACCGCATCATCCGCTCGTTCAATCCCATCGTATGCCGGTAATAGACCTGCATGAACTGCTCGACCGCCAGCAGATGCGGGCGATCCTGATATCCGAACCGCTGCGCGAGCCACATCTGCTCGTCGAACGTGAGAATTTCCTGGGCCGACCCTGCATGCACGTGCATCAGCGCCCGCACGCGCCAGAGAAAGTCCCGGGCCTCGGTCAGGGCCCGATAATCCTGCCGGGACAGAATGCCGCGGTCAGCCAGCTCACGAATGGTCGCCGCACGGTAGCGGGCCATCCCGATCCACTGCAGCACATGCAGATCACGCAACCCACCCTTGCTCTTCTTCACATTGGGCTCGAGCAGATACACCGTTTCCCCGAACTTCTCATACTCGCGACGGCGCACCTCCAGCTTCTGATCGATGAAACGGTCCACGCCCTTGCTGACGATCTGCCGCGTATAGCGGTCGTGAAATTCCTGAAAGAGCGTCGCGCTGCCGGCCAGGAACCTGGCTTCCATCATCGACGTGCGGATCGTTAAATCCTCCTCCGCCAGCTCCAGGCACTCCTGAATCGTCCGGACGCTGTGGCCGACCTGGAATCCGGCATCCCATAGGGGATGCAACACGGTTTTGACCAGTTCCGGAATCATCGCCTTGGCGTCGGCCTTGAACAACACCATGAGATCGATGTCCGAGTGGGGCGCCAGTTCGCGGCGTCCGTAGCCTCCCAGCGCCACCAAACAGCAGGACCGGCTGGCCGCGATCTCCGCCGCCTCGCCCAGCTGTCGCAGGCCGTTCCGGTACCGTCCGATGATCAAGCCATCGACCAGTTCCGTGAGCGCATCCATCACCTCGGCGCCGGATGCCCCCTCCAGCAACCGCTGCTGGATGACCTCCCGCCGCTCGGTCAGCGCCGAACTCTGTACGTCCATAGTGTCCCGCATGGTCCCTACAGCGCGCCGTCTCCCGACTCGCCGGTGCGGATCCGCACAGCGGCGCTCAAATCCCTCACGAAGATTTTTCCGTCCCCGATGCTGCCGGTTTTCGCCGCGCGGGTGATGGTCTCCAGCACCTTCGGCACCTGGGCATCGGCGATCGCCACCTCGATTTTCACCTTCGGCACGAACTCGATCGTGTATTCCGTGCCGCGATAGGTCTCCTTGTGGCCTTTCTGACGGCCGAATCCCTTGACCTCCGTGACGGTCATGCCCTGCACGCCGATTTCCAGCAGAGCGTCCTTGACCTCATCCAACTTGAACGGCTTGATGATCGCTTCAATGAGTTTCATATTGGTCTCCCTGATCGCCCGCAAGCCTTATGAGTATGCGCGTTCGTTATGCTGGCTCAGATCCAGCCCTGTGGCTTCTTCCTCGGGCGACACACGCAGTTTGATCATGTTGTCGAGCACTTTCAGAATGATGTAGGTGCCGACGAACGCAAAGATCACCGCGACTACGGCCGCGACTGCCTGCATGCCCAACTGGCCGGGGTTTCCGAACAACAGGCCGTTCGGACCGGCAGGATTGACGGCTGTGGAGGCCAGCAGGCCCACGCCCAGCATGCCGACCAGACCTCCCACGCCGTGCAATCCGACGACATCGAGTGTGTCATCATAGCCAATCTTCCCCTTCCACACAATGGCCAGGTACGCGAGGGATCCCGCCGCCCCGCCGATCAGGATGGCGGACACCGGCCCGATAAACCCTGCCCCGGCCGTGACGGACGCCATGCCGGCCACCGCACCGCTGGCC
>Ga0155970_130_pt1 | contig 33449 bp, 30 predicted proteins | sample RifCSPlowO2_02_FD_107624 | JGI IMG/M metagenome (GOLD analysis project Ga0155970, IMG submission 107624) | Nitrospirae bacterium RIFCSPLOWO2_02_FULL_62_14
GGCCGGGATGACCTTGAGCGCCGCCGCGTTGCTCATGCTGTATTCCACCGGCGCGCAGCAGGATCCGTCAGGCAGGGGATCGGACGAGGCCAGCCGCACGATCACGTCTCCGGATGTCGCATTGCCGGGCACCTCGACCTCGATCTTGTCATCGCGCCAGCGCCGGACTTTCGCCGTCGTGCCGCCGATGAGCACCTCGTTCACTCCGAACATGGTATTGGGATCGCGCGAACCCGCCGTGGTGCCGAAATGCTCTCCCGCAATCTGCAGCACGGCGCCCGGCTCGACTTCCGCCGGCGTCACCGTTTGAATCGTCGGCTGCTGAGCCGCGAATGCGCCGGCCATGATCGTCTTCCTGCCGACAATGACGGTCACCGGGCCGCTGGCCGCCCGCAACGGCACTTTGACGGCAATAAATTCGGAATCCCACTGCTGCACCAGCGCCGGCAGCCCGTTGAACAGGACGCGGTTGTCGCGTGTGGATTTAAACGGACCGAATCCCTTCCCGGAAATCACGACGGTCGCGCCGGGCGGCGCAGCCTGGGGCGAGAGGCTGTTCCCGGCCAGCGCGGGCGAAGCCAGGCCGACCGCCGCACAGGCCGCCACTATGAGCCGAATGTACCGCATACTCGGACTCCCCTTTCTTTTCCCGATAAATCCTTCACCCGGGGCAGCCACCCTGATTCGACAGGAGAGACAACAATGACATCCAGGCGAGCGGTGGATCGAGTACGAACGTGAACGGACTATAACAAGCGCCCGTTTTTATTGTCAAACCGGATGCACCTGCACGATCAGCTCGATTTCAACCGGCGCGTTGAGCGGCAATTCGGCCGCCCCGAGCGCGACCCGCGCGTGCCTGCCGGCCTCGCCGAAAATCCTGACCAGCAGATCGGAGGCGCCGTTGATCACGGCCGGATGCTGAACGAACCCGTCGGCGGATGCCACATGGCCGGTCATGCGCACGATTTTCCTGACTCGATCGAGCGTGCCCAGTTCCTGGCGGATGATCGCCAGGGCGTTCAGGAGTGCGACTCCGGCGGCCTCGGCGCCCTGTTCCACCGTCAATTCCCGTCCGAGCTTGCCTTCGAACACCAAGTTGCCGTCCCGAAACGGAATCACCCCGCTCAGAAACAGCAGTTCGCCGGCCAGCACCGCCGGGATATAGGTCGCCACCGGCCTGGGAGGCGCCGGCAGCGTGATGCCGAGTTCTGTCAATCTATGCTCGAAGGACATCACAGGACCACGCAAACAATGACGCGTGCTGCCCGTTACCCCTGCATTACCACGTGCAGAAAGCTCTCGCCCCGCGCCAGGCGCTTGATCGCCAGGCTCTCGGCGATCGTCTGGCCGAGATCGGCAAAGCTTTTTCTCGTTCCCAGATTCACGCCCCGCGCCGCGCGCGCGCCATAGACCAGCAGCGGCACATATTCGCGCGTATGGTCGGTGCCGGACCTGGTCGGATCGTTGCCGTGGTCCGCCGTGATGCAAAGCAGGTCGTCCTGCTGCATCCCCCCGATGATGTCCGGCAGCCGCGCATCGAACGCCTGCACCGCCCGCGCAAATCCCGCCGCATCGTTCCGATGCCCATACAGCATGTCGAATTCGATCAGGTTCGAAAAAATCAATCCGCGTGGCACGGACTTCAGCGCCCGCAGGGTCTCCTCCACCGTCGCGGTATCGCTTTTCGTCGGCACGGCGCGCGTGAGCCCGCGCCCCTTGAACAGATCGTCGATCTTGCCGATCCCGATCACGGGATACCCTTCCGCCTTGAGGGAATCCAGCAGCGTCGGAGCCGTCGGCTCGACTGAAAAGTCCCGCCGTCCGTCCGTCCGCACGAACGCGCCGGGCTCGCCGGTAAACGGCCGCGCGATGACCCGCGCCACCTGATGCGGAGGAGACAGGAGCTTTCGCGCTGTTCGGCACATGCCGTACAACTCTTCGGCAGGAATCACCTGTTCGTGCGCGGCGATCTGGAACACGCTGTCCGCGCTGGTATAGATGATCGGCGAGCCGGTCTGGAGATGCTGGATGCCCATCTCCTGAATAATGGCGGTCCCCGATGCCGCATAGTTGCCGAGCGTTTTCCGTCCGATCGCCTGCTGAAACGATTCGATGATCTCCGGCGGAAAACCGTTCGGAAACGTCGGGAATGGTTTCTCCAGCACCACGCCCGTCATTTCCCAATGGCCGGTCGTCGAGTCCTTCCCCTTGGACAGTTCCGCCATCCGGCCAAAACACCCGTCCGGCTGCGCCGTGCGGCGGACCCCCGCGAGAGGACCCAGATGTCCGAGTCCCAGGGCCTCCAGATTCGGCACGCGGAGTCCTCCGACCGCCTCCGCCACATGTGCCAGCGTATGAGCCCCCTCGTCGCCGTAGGCGTTCGCATCGGGCTGCGCCCCGACTCCAACCCCGTCGAGCACAATAAGAATGACCCGGTTGACCATCGTCAGTTTAGAAACGAGGAGTCTGAGAAGACTTAAAGCCGAAGGCGGGCATTTTCATGGCGGTGGTTTCCATCTTGAGGCGTTCGCTGACGGCCGTGATCAGCTGATCGTTGCCGACGACTTCGTAGAATACCTGGCCGTTCTCCTTTCCTCTGTAGGAAGATTGCCGGTCGAAGAAACGAACGCGTCCTTCGTGGACGACCAGCCGGTGCATCGTGCCTTTCGTATCTGGAAAGCGGCCGGCGTGGAACGTGACCGCCTCCGGCATACCCACCACCGGCATTTCGAAGCTTTGCAGCGAGATCTCCTGCTTCAATTTTTCGAATCCGGCGGCGTCGAGTTCAATCCCGTTCACATTGTACCGCAGCTCGACTTCGCCCTTCTCCCCCCGCAGGGGATCGCCTTCCGGAATTTCATAGACCTCGACGTTGAGCTGCGTGGCCCCCCGGGCGCCCTGCTGGCTTCGCTGCTTGCGCAGCATCCAGGAGCAGGAGGACGTCCGGTCGGCCTTGCCGATGGCGGAGGAAATCATGATCGGCGTCTCCCCGTCGAACAGGTAGGCAGGCGGCTCCGCGCTGTAGACCAATCCGATGCCCACCTCCAATTCGGGGAGGCCGGCCTTCCGGCAGGCCACGTTCTGCAACTGCACCACGTCCAGCAGCCGCCTGGCCAGCCCGCAGGCTCGCGCCACGCTCATGTGCTGCTCCGACGCCTCCGCATATTCCATGATGGACAGGATGACCGCATCGCCCTCGATGAACACCTTGCCCGCCCCGTAAGTGTCCAGCATGGCGTTGATCGGTGTAAAAAAGTTCAGACTGAAATGCGAGGCCGGATTGAGCCCCTGCTTGCGCAGCGCCGCCGTCATGGTCGTGGACCCCCGCACGTCCGCCTTGAGAATCGTATGGCCGATCACCGTTTTGGAAGCCGTGCCTTCCTCCCTTGCCGCCAGAAATTCATTCAGCGTATTGTTGGCTTTCGACAGCTTGAGGTGGTTCGGGTCTTCCAGCAACTGAATCTGCGCCATGGCTTTCTGCATGAGATCATAGCCCCGGAGATCCCGCCGCAGCGTCAGAAAATCCCGCAGGAACCGCACCAGGCAGGCGCGACTCTTCCTGACGCCGGCCCAGGCCACGCGCTTTGCCGCATCGTCCAGTATCTCGAAGGTCTCGGTGCAATTGGCGGACGAAAACTTCTCCCTGATCCTCTGCTTGATCTCGCTACGCCTGGCAGGATGGGACAGGAACTGGTGCAGCTGCTGGGCCGTCACGACGCCGACCAGATTTTTGAAGGTGGCGGCGGACTCATACGAAGCCACGATCGGGGTGATCAATCCGCTGTCATACGCCTGCACCTCCACGGCCCGAAACAGCCGCCGCTGGAACAGGCCGTGGACTTTCGAGGCGTCGGCCGCCTGCTGGTCCTTGGCCTTGCGCGCGGTCGAGAGCCGTTGCTGCGATTGCTCGACATCGAACAGCACCTCGACATTGGCCGGCACGTCCGCCCAGGCATAGCTTTCACGGGCATAGGCCATCTGCGCCTGTTCCAACAGCACCGTGGCGTCCTTGATTTTCTCCTCCAGCACCGTGATCCGGGAATCGTACTCCCCGGACTTGGCCGTGCCGCTGATCCATCCCCGCTTTTTCTTGAGCCGGTTTTGCTCGGCAAGCAGGGCATTGCGATCCCGCGTGGCGCTCGCAAGCAGCCGCTCGGTCGCCGTCTCCGGCTTGTCCCGCCAGAACAGATAAAGCAGGAAGCGGTCCAGTTGGGCGAAGGAATACAACTGATCGGGTCCGTGCTCCACCAGCACGTAATGCTTCATGAGCAGTTCGTCTTCCATGGGGCTTTCGCCGAACAGCAGCGGGTTGATCAGCACGTGCTCGGGGAGCACCCACCGGTCCCCATGCAACGACTGGCGCAAATCTCCCAGCGGGCCGGCCTCCGCCTTGCGGATCTGCTCCAGAACCTGGCTGCACACCGTGTAATGCAGCTTGGGGCGGTTCCGCGCGAACCAGACCGTCTGATCGGCGACCGCCTGCCGGTCGGCGTCGGATGCCGTGGTCGCCGCCTTGCGCAACCGCTGTTTGGCCTGCTCCAGCGCGGCCTGCACGCAATTGAGGACGAACTTCAGCGTTGCGACCTGCGCCAGTTCGACCAGCGGCAACGCACTCTGCTGTTTGGCGCGATGGATGACCGCTTGGATCATTTGACCGTAGGCGGTTTTGAACTCTTCCACATCGGGGGATTTGCCGCCCTGCCCGCGCCACAGCTGATATTCCAGAAGGCCGTAGACGAGCCTCATGGCCGCATTTGTGAACGTCGGGCTCAGCCGCACGTCCACGTGCACGTTGTCGATGCCCCGCGTAAATTTCTCGAAGCTGAGATTGACGGGCGCCGCCGTTTGGAGAGGCATGGTCGTGCCGGCAGGGGAAATGGGCCCCTGGAGGAGCACGAGAATTCTCTGGAAGGTTGTGACCAGCAGTCTGATCATGTCGAGCGCCGAGCCGCCTTGACTACCCCGTGGCGTTGATATTTATCCACAGCTCGGTTGTGCTCTGCAAGCGTTGATGAAAATTGGTGCGTGCCGTCATTCCGGGATACGAAGTAGAGATTCCTGGTCGGGGCCGGATAGAGGGCGGCCCGGATCGAGCCCAGGCCGGGATTGGCGATCGGCCCAGGCGGAAGACCGCGATTTTTATAGGTATTATAGGGGCTCTTGGAATCGAGGTCTTTCTTCCTGAGATTACCGTCGAAATAGTCCAGCCCGTAAATCACCGTCGGATCGCTTTGCAGCGGGATGCCGCGCTTCAGCCGGTTGTGAAACACGGATGCGATCAACTCCCGCTCCTGTGTCACGCCGGTTTCCTTTTCGATGACGGAGGCTAGGGTCAGCACTTGATGAAGGCTCATATGTATCTCCTGCGCCCGCTGCTGAAACTCCGGCGTGAACACGCTCCGGAACCCCTCGACCATCTCTTTCAGAATCTCTTTCGGTTTCGTATGCCGCGCAAACTTGTAGGTATTGGGATAGAGATAACCTTCCAGGCTCGCCGCTTCGATAGACAGGGAACGGATGAAATCCCGGTCATGGGCCAGGCTGATCAGCGCTTCCGGGTCGGCGACGCCCTGCTGTGCGAAGACCTGCGCCAGCTCGACGATGTTGTAGCCTTCGGGGATCGTCACCTGATAGAGCACGACGCGCCCGCTCAGAAAGTCGGCCAGCATGTCACCGGGCCGCATCCCCGCGTGCACGGCGTACTCCCCCACTTTGATGCGGCGGTCGGCCGCCCGCAGCTTCCCCAGCAGCACGAAGGCCCATCGGCTGCGGATCAGCCGCTCCTGTTCGAGCCTGGCCGCCAGCTGGCGGAGAGTCATGCCTTCGGGGATTTCGATGATCCTGGTCGTGGGAGGGCGGGAAAAATCGGTGGCCGGCTCAACCGGCCCCAGCATCCACTGGAAACCCAGGAAGGCGGCACAGGCACCCGCTGCCACCACTCCGATCAGCAGCCGGAATGTGCGTTCGCTCGTCATGCTTCGTCTGGTGCGGGATTGTCGGCAGCGGGCTGGAGCGAGGAAAGATGTTCCAGGTAGCTTTTCAGCAGCAAGGCGGCGGCCACGCGATCCACCGCGCCTTTGCGTTTCTTCCGGCTCACGTCGGCTTCGATCAGCATCTGTTCCGCCGCCTTCGTCGTCAGACGCTCGTCCCAGGCCACGACCGGAATGCCGACAGCGGCTTGCAGCGCGTCCAAAAACTGCTGCGCGCTCTGCGCGGCCGGTCCCACGCGTCCGCTCATTTGCACCGGCATCCCGACGACGACTTCACGAACCTCGTGGCGGAGGATCAGCTCCTTAATGTGCGCGATGTCGGCCCCCAGAAACTTTCGCTCAAAGGTTTCCAGCGGCTGCGCCGTCCAGCCCAGTTCGTCGCTGAGCGCCACGCCGATGCGCTTGGTGCCGGGATCCAACGCGAGGATGCGTGTGGCCGCCATCGCTGCTAGCCTGCCGACTGTTCCACGAGGGTGAAAATTTTGTCCAGCGCCGTCTGCAGTCCTTCCGGGTTCTTGCCACCGGCTTGCGCCATTTCAGGACGGCCTCCGCCGGTCCCGCCCACCGCTGCCGCCATCTCCTTGATCAACTCGCCGGCCTTGAGCTTCGCCGTCAAATCCTTGGTGACGACCACCAGCAGCGAGACCTTGTCGTCCTTGACGCCGCCCAGCACAATCACGCCGCTTTTCAATTTGTCGCGGAGCTGGTCGGCCAGGGTGCGCAGCTCGCCCCCTTCCATGCCGTCCACCCGCTGGGCATGGACCTGAACGCCCTTCACCGTGCGCACAATGGCCTCATCCTTGGCGCCGCTCGCCATCTTGAGCTTCACCTGTTCCAGCTCACGCTCCTTGTCTTTCAACTGCGCCAGCAGCCGCTTCGTCTTGGCCACCAGCTCAGACGGCGCAACCTTCAGGAGTTCAGAGAGTTCTTGAACTTCATGATCGAGTTGCTTGATTTGCATGGAAGCGCCGCTCCCGGTCACGCACTCGATTCTCCGCACGCCGGCCGCCACGCCCGTCTCCGAGACCAGCCGAAAGACACCGATCTCGCCGGTCTGCTTGCAGTGTGTCCCTCCGCACAGCTCCCTGCTGAAGGAATCGACACTGACCACCCGCACCTGATCCCCGTATTTGTCGCCAAAGAACGCCAGCGCGCCGGCGGCTACCGCCTCCTGGACCCCCATCACATCCGTCTTGACCGCCTGGTTCTTCCGGATCTGCTCGTTGACCATGGATTCGATGTCGTCGGTATCGCGTGACGAGAGCGGCCGGAAATGCGCAAAGTCGAAGCGCAGCCGGTTCGGCGCCACCAATGAGCCGTATTGCTTGACGTGGGGACCGAGCAGCTCGCGCAGGGCGGCATGCACCAGGTGAGTGGCGGTGTGATTGCGCGCCGCATCCTGCCGCGTGACTCTGTTGACTGCGGCGTGAACCGCCTGCCCGACTGTTATTCGACCCACCGTCACGGTCCCCTTGTGCACCACGACGTTCGGCGCCGGCCTCGTCGTATCCTTGATCTCCACCCGTCCCTCAGGGCCGGCCAGCACGCCCTGATCGCCGGCCTGCCCGCCGCCCTCCGCATAGAACGGCGTCACGTCCAGCACCAGTTCGATCTCGTCGCCCTGCCCCGCCTCGCGCACGACCCGATCGCCCTTGAGCATCGCCTGCACGACCGCGTCGGCTTCCAGCCGGTCGTACCCGACGAACTTTGCCGCCGGCACCGTCTTGCCGACCTCCACGACGCCGGGCCGGGCCGCCGCCACCTCGAACGCCGCCGATTTGCGGGCCCGCTCGCGCTGCTCGTCGAGGGCGCGCTGGAACCCGGCTTCGTCCACCGCCATGCTCTGCTCCCGGCAGGCCTCGGCAATGAGATCCATCGGGAACCCGTAGGTGTCGTACAGCTTGAACGCCTGGTCGCCGGCCAGCACCTTGTGCGACGAGAGTTTGGCCTTCGTCACCATCTCGTTAAGAATCGGCAGTCCCTGGTCCAGCGTGGCGATGAACCGTTCCTCCTCGCCCTGCGTGATCTCGGCCACGGTCCCCGACGCGCGGGCGAGATCGGCATAGGCGCCGGACATTTGCGACACGACCGCGCCCGTCAATTCGCCCAGAAACGATTCCGCCACACCCAGCAGACGCCCGTGACGGGCGGCCCGGCGCAGGATGCGCCGCAGCACGTAGCCCCGCCCTTCGTTGGACGGCAGGATGCCGTCCGCAATCATGAATGTCATCGCGCGCAGGTGATCGGCAACCACGCGCATGGACCGGTCGTGAATGGCATCGACGCCGTACTGATGCCTGGTCCGTTTCCCGATCGCCGCCAGCAGCGGCTTGAACAGATCGCTGTCGTAATTGCTGTAGACGCCCTGCGCCACGGCGGCCAGCCGCTCGAGCCCCATGCCCGTATCGATGCTCGGCTTCGGCAGGGGATTGAGCGTGCCGCCGGCGTCGCGATCGTACTGCATGAAGACGAGGTTCCAGATTTCGATCACCCGGTCCCCGTCTCCATTGGGCACGGCATCGCCCGGCACCGACGGCCCCTGGTCGAAATGGATTTCCGAGCAGGGCCCGCAGGGACCCGTATCAGCCATCTGCCAGAAATTATCCGTTTCGTCGCAGCGCACGATACGGGACGCCGGCACGCCGATCTTCTCCCAGAGTTTGAACGCCTCGTCGTCTTCGCGAAACACCGTGACCCAGAGCCGGTCCTTGGGCAGACCGACCGCCCTGGTCAGGTAATCCCATCCGTAGAAGATCGCATCGGTCTTGAAGTAGTCGCCGAAGGAAAAATTGCCGAGCATTTCAAAGAAGGTATGGTGCCGTCTCGTGTAGCCGACGTTTTCCAGATCGTTATGCTTGCCGCCGGCCCGCACGCACTTCTGCACCGTGACGGCCCGCTTGTATGGACGCTGCTCTTCACCCAGAAACACCCGCTTGAACTGGTTCATGCCGGCGTTGGTGAAGAGAATGGTCGGGTCCGCCTGGGGGATCAGCGGCGAACTGGGGATGGCCTGGTGCCCGTGCCCCTGGAAATACTTGATGAAGCCCTGCCGAAGCGATTCCGCCGTCTGGCTCATGACGATTCGCTCACGCCGCACACCTCTGCGATGATGTCTTCCTCGAAACCGTACCGCCGCAGCAAACCCGCGCTCCGCCGGAGATCCCCTGTCGCCGTCCGTCCCAGCCGCTGCGCCAGAAGCGTCCGGGCCAGCGCCCGCTGGTTCGTCCCCTCATAGGCCTGCCGCACCGCCTTCGCAACCGTGGCCCGCTCGAATCCTTTCGCCAGCAGTTCCGCCTCCAACCTGGCCTGGCCCATCGGACATCGGGCCAGCCTGGCGCGCGCCCACCGGGCGGCATAGGCGTTGTCGTTGAGATACCCCTGATCGCGGAATCGGGAGAGCAGCGAACGGATGCAGACGGCGGATGCGCCTGCCCGGCCGAGAAAGGCTTTGACCTGCGCCTCGGTGCGCTCCCGGCGCGCCAGATACCGTATGGCGGCCTGCTCATATCCATCAGCCGCGGAACGTGGCGACGTGGTGCGGGACGGCATGGTTAAAATACCGCCGGACTCGGAACGCTGAATGATGAATGGCCGTGTCTCCGTTCACCGCTCATCGTTCAGCATTCATCGGTCGCCGTTCACGCCCCTTTGCCTGCGTGGGACCGCTTGTCGTCGGACCGCTTCTCTTCGGTCTTGCCTTCGACCCGCTTCTCCGGCCCCCGGCTGGCCGGCACCCCGGACAACTCGCGCAGCTTGGCTTCGATTTCCCGGGCCACCGCCGGATTGGCTTCCAGATAGTCGCGCACCGCTTCCCGTCCCTGCCCGAGACGTTCGCCCTTGTAGGAATACCAGGCGCCGGACTTCTCCATGACTTTCCGCTCGACGCCGAGGTCCACCAGTTCGCCGGCCTTCGAAATGCCTTTGGCAAACAGGATGTCGAACTCAGCCTGCTTGAACGGCGGCGCCATCTTGTTCTTGACGACCTTCACGCGCACCCGGTTGCCGGTCACATCGTTGCCTTCCTTGATGGACTCGATGCGGCGGATGTCGAGACGCACGGAGGAATAGAACTTCAGCGCATTGCCGCCGGTCGTCGTCTCCGGATTGCCGAACATGATGCCGAGCTTCATGCGGATCTGATTGATGAAAATCACCGTCGTCTGCGACTTGGCGATGGCCGCCGTCAGTTTGCGGAGCGCCTGCGACATCAGCCGCGCCTGCAGGCCCATGTGCGCGTCGCCCATTTCGCCTTCGATCTCGGCCCGCGGCACCAGCGCCGCCACCGAGTCCACTACGACCAGGTCGATGGCGCCACTCCGTACCAGCGTTTCCGTGATCTCGAGCGCCTGCTCGCCGGTGTCCGGCTGCGATACGAGCAAATCGTCCACGTTGACGCCCAGCTTCTTCGCATAGGCCAGGTCCAGCGCATGCTCGGCGTCCACGAACGCCGCTGTGCCGCCGGATTTCTGCACCTCGGCGGTCGCGTGCAGGGTCAGCGTCGTTTTACCGGATGATTCGGGCCCGAAGATCTCCACCACGCGGCCACGGGGAAGCCCCCCGACGCCCAGCGCCAGATCCAGGCCCAGCGATCCGGTCGAAATGGCGGGGACGTTCGCCGGCACTTCCGATGTGCCCAGCCGCATGATCGCGCCCTTGCCATACTGCTTTTCGATTTGCGCCAGCGCCAGATCCAGCGCCCGCTTCTTGTCGTCCTTCTCGGCCATTGGTTCCCCCCTTTATACCAAGTCTCGCCTGAACCGTTCGCTCATGATCGCTTTATCGAGATGATCGAGAGCAGATAGAGCCTTCAATCTGCTTGCTTATCCGAAATATCTTCACCAGGACCCATTATACTCAACTGGTTTCGCAGGTTCTACGCTTCTTTCAGCGGAACATGGCACAGACGCGTGTACACCGGGCCGGAGGGTTTCAAGTCGCTTTTCATCAGCGACACGGCCGACACGGTGAACTCTCCCAGCTTGACCTCCGGCGTCAGCAATCCGCCGGCTGACATGGCACGCCCGACCTCGGGCGACCGTTCTTTGATTCTGGCGAGCGTCAGATGCGGATGGAAGGGTTTCTGCTCGGACGCAAACCCGATCGCGCCCAGCGCGGACTCGACATCGGCGGCCAGTCGTTTCACCGCGTCCGCCTGTGCCGTCATGCCGACCCATACCACACGCGGTGCGCGGAAATCGGGGAACACGCCCAGTCCCTCGACGGTCACCGTGAACCGGCCATGCCCGCCGGCCGCTCGAGTCAGCGCGGCCTGCACGTCCGGCACGCGGTCTTCCGGAATGTCGCCAAGGAATTTGAGAGTCAAGTGAACGGACTCCGGCTTGACCCACTGAATGCGGACATCGGGACCGAGAGTCCGTTGAAGCTGGCTGCGAAGTTTCGTCTGAGCCTGCGCAAGGGCCTGCCGCAGCGACGCGTCCAACTCGACCGCCACAAAGGTACGGATCATGTCTTATGTATCTGCGCCAGCGGCAGCCATTGCCGGAGGAGATTCAGCGCCGCCTGCGACGCGCGCAATTTGATGGTATCCCGCGGACCATGGAAGCGAAACTCCTTTGCCAGCAGGCCCGCCCCCCGGGCATCGAACCCGACATAGACCAGCCCGACGGGCTTCTGCGCAGTGCCGCCGCCGGGGCCGGCAATGCCGGTCACGCTCAGCCCCACGTCCGCACGGCTGCGCTCGCGGACTCCTTTCGCCATGGCCGCCGCGACTTCCGGACTGACGGCGCCGTGCCGTGCAAGGATCATCTTCGGCACATCCAGCAGTTCCATCTTGGCTGCATTGCTGTAACAGACCAGCACGCGATCGAGATAATTCGAACTGCCGGGCACCTGCGTCAGGCGGTGGCCGATCAACCCGCCGGTGCAGGATTCCGCCACCGCGAGCGTCATCCTCCGTGTCGTCAGGGCCCGCCCGACCACGTCCTCCATCGTCTCCGTGCCCTCGGCGTAGACCAGCCCGCCGAGTTCCTCCCGGACGGCGCGCGCAGCCTGCTCGAGCGCGGCCATCTCGGACGACCCGCCGCACACAGTCAACGACACCGTGACTCCGAGCGGCGATGCCAGGAGGCCGAGCCGGACTCCGCGGCGAGACTGCGCCAGCGGCCCCACTCGCGCGTCGAGATCGGCCTCCACGATCCCGAACGTATGCAGGAGGCGCCGCTCGATCCGCGCCTGCGCGCGAGTCTGCAACGGCTCCGCCACGAACCGTGTCGCTTCCTTGGTGAACATCGCCTTCGCTTCCGCCGGCACGCCGGGCAGCGCGATCAACTGGCAGGTTTTCCAGGAGAGGCAGAATCCGGGCGCCGAGCCGACGGGATTGTCCAGCACCGCCGCGCCGGTTGGAATCAGGGCTTGCTTCATTTGCGCGGCGGTCGGTGTCCGGCCCCTGGCCGCCAGGCGCTGCATCATGCCCTTCACCGTATCGGCATGCCGGCGCAGCGGACGGCCCGTCACGCGCGCCACGGCTTCCCGCGTCAGGTCGTCCCCCGTCGGACCTAGCCCGCCGGTCATCACGACGAGACCGGCGCGGCGCCCCGCGACGCGAATCGCGTCCATGATATCGGCTTCATCGTCGCCGACGATGGTCTTCCACCGCACTTCGATGCCGAGCGCCGCCAGTTCGTCCGTCAGAAAGAGCGAATTGGTGTCCAGCCGGCCGCCCAGCAGCAACTCCGATCCGATGGCAAGAATTTCAGCTCGCCGCATGTTTCGCATCGTCCTGAAACAGGGCGCGACGGCCGGCTTCCGGGACGCGCCACAGGTGCCGATAACAGATCGTGCCACCCCTGTCAACGGCTGCCGGAGACCGGTTGACAACCTCCGCGACCTAGTGATAGAAACTCGTGTTCGCGCGCGGCAGATTTCCGGCGCGCAAGTCTCAAGGAGAACCACATGGGCGGCGAGCAAGCGCAACCTCCAAAACGTCAATACGTCAATTTCGCTTTCTACAAGGTCGATCCGACCTGGCGCCGGCTTCCGGCCGATGAACGGGCCCGGGGCAAGCAGGAATTCCTCCGCGTCATCGAGGAATACAGCGGGAAGGTTCTCGTCATCCCCTATACCCTGGTCGGCATCCGCGGCGAGGCCGACATCATGCTCTGGCGCATCAGCTACGAGCTGGAACTGTTCCAGGAGATGACCACGAAGCTGCTGGCGACCGGCCTCGGCAAGTACATGACCACCCCCTATTCCTATCTCTCGATGACCAAGCGATCCATTTACGTGGATCATCACACCCACGAAGGCCAGGAGAGCAAGCGGCTGACCATCGTACCCGGCAAATGCAAATACATCTTCGTGTACCCGTTCCTGAAAACGCGCGACTGGTTCCTGCTCACCAAGGCGGCCCGCCAGGGCATGATGGATGAGCATATCGAGATCGGCCATCGGTTCCCGTCGGTCAAGCTGAACACGACCTACTCGTTCGGCCTGGACGATCAGGAATGGGTCGTGGCGTTCGAATCCGACAAGCCGGAGGATTTCCTCGATCTGGTGATGGCCCTTCGGGAAACCGAAGGCAGCCGGTACACCCTCCGCGATACGCCGATCTTTACGTGCCTGCACAAGAGCATGAAGGAAGTGCTCGACACGCTGGGCGGCTGAACGGCCTGTTACGGACGACGTGCGGCTGTCGATCCGCCCAGCATGCTCCGTGAGACCACCTTCGACTGAAAGCGCCGTCACATGAAATGCCCCAAATGCACCGGACTCCTGATTCGGGAAGATATCCGCGAACAAAGCGGACGCTTCCAGGGCTGGCGCTGCATCCAGTGCGGTTTTCGTCTGGATCACCTGATCGCCCAGAATCGCACCGCAACCCCTCCGGATCCGGCCGACGACGATACAGTCGAAACGTCGCCGCGCGCCGGCTCCACATCCCAACGACGGACCACAAGCCGAAACAAACGCGCTGCCAGCAAAGCGTAACCCTGCTTTCTTCCTCCATGCCCGGTGATGCTCCCACGTCCGACGGCTTCCGCCGGCAGGCCGTTGTGTGCTCCGTCCTCCTTCCCGGACTAGGACAGGCCGTTCGCGGATACCGGGCCCACGCCGCCGGCATCTTTTTCACCACCGCCGCGCTTCTGGCCTGTGCGGCCCTGCTGGCGCGGGCCGGCGGAGGGGAATCCGCCGTGTTTTTTCTCATGCTGCTGGTCCTGCCATGGTGGGCGCTGCAAAGTTACGGCGCCTCCCTTCCCGGCCCCCTCGGCTGGAAACACACCCTGCAGGCCGCCTGGGCGAACAGTCACGACATTCGTTTCCTGGGCGCGCTGTTCCTGCTGACAGCCGTGACGGACCTCTACATTATTCTGGCGCGTCCCGACTATGCCCTCACGGTTTTCTGCCTGAAGCCCGGAGGCTTCTGGGGCATGCTGGCCAAGGCCCAGTCGCCGACGCTGCACCTGTTGATCGGCTACGGCTTCCTGCGTCTCCGCCGGTGGGGGCTGCTGCTCTATCTGGCCTATGCCGCATTCGGTGTCATGAACGCCTCGGCCAATTACGCCTGTTTCGGATATGGGCGGATCCGCATGGTCTTTCTGTTCACGCTCGTGGCGTTCACGCTCTACATCGTATGGCGCAGACGATGTTTTCCGCCTCCGGCGGCCCAACCGGCTCTTTGACAGCATCGCGGCGCCTATGCTATTCAACATTGAATTGAGCATCCGCCAGGTGCGGCGGTCGGGATCGATATGGACGACAAAAACTACCTGTTTGCCATCCGGCATCGCGATGGCGGAGTGACCCTGTACATTGATGAAGCCTACGCCCAGGAACGGGGAGCCGACATGTCCAAGCTCGTGAAAATCGAGATTCCGAAGGACCTTTTTATCAACGGCACCGTCCAGCAGGTTCGCGAGTACGTGGCCAACTATTTGGAAGCGCTGGAAACGGGCTCTGCAAAGGGATAACCATTGCGATGGCCGGACTACCCACCATGCCCAGCGCGTTAACCGGCGAGATGATCGAATCGGCGGTCAACGCCCTGCCGATCCAGGGGCGGATCATGATGCGCCTGCTGCTCCTGCAATACCTGGATACCACGCAGGAAGACATCGACTATATGGCTGCGGACCGACCCGATCCCCGATTTGTCTCTGGAGCCAAACCGCTTGTTCAGGTGGTAGCGCGAGAGACCGTCCAGGGGCTCGTCGATCGCGTGGCGCAATATCGCACCCAGACCCGCAAGAAACGCGAACAGATCTGGATGCAGATTGGTTGCCTCAGAAAACAAATCACCTACGGCGAAGCCTTATGCGCCCAGGCTGAGCGACTGCTGCGCGAACGGTTCGGCCTGGATGCCGACGCCATGAAGCTGTTGCAGGCGCAGGCCCGCGCGGCCATTCCCAAACCGGCGACTCGAGAACTCGACCGGCAATGGGAGAAAGATGAAATTACGGAGCAGGACTACCGCTGCAAACGGCTCGGGATCGAATATCAAGCGGAGTTGCGCAAGCTCGATCGGGAACGGAAACGGCTTCAAACCGTCCTGCGCGACTACAGCATCGCCAGCCACGCTCCCTTGCAGGACCATGAAATCGGACATATTTGGGGCATCCCGGCCGGCTCATTGGCTGCAAGGAAAGCCAAATTCCTGCATCAATATCTGCAGGGGCTCCAAGCCGCGCTCCCGCAAACCGGCCAGCCTCCCGTCGATCTCTGGAAAGAGACCTTCGTGGTTCTGTCCGGCCGGCCGGTCGAACGATCCGCTGTTGCCTACGACAACCTGGACCGGACCGAATCGTCATTGATGGAAAAGCTGACGTCGTTTGCCTTGAAGACGATGCCCGAGGACATGGAAAGCCGCGGCTGGCTGTCCATCTCGTTGTCGCTCTTTGCGCTTCAACGCCTGTCCGCGATCCAGGCTGAGCGGGACATGGATCCTGACGCCCTGGAACAGGCCCTGCTGCAGCGGTCAGCGCCGGCTCCGAAAGAACCGGCGTCATCACCGCAGCCGGAGGCCGGCACCCAGTCCATACAGTCCGATGACTGGCACGAACACATCCTGCGCAGCATGCGAGGTGAGGACCGGCGATAACTGCCGGAGGTTGCAATAGTTCATATCTATGAAGATAATAAATTTATGACGAACGCGGCTTCTTTCATCCGCCGGCACATCGGACAAAGCGCCCTGATACTGCTGCTCATCACCGCGGGCTATTCAGGATGGGTGCCCGCACTTCACGCCGGCAGCATGCTGGAATTGACCGATCTGCTGGCGCACCCCGAGCAATACGACAAGCAAACCGTGTCCGTGGTCGGAGAAGTGAGCAATCTGCAGCTGGCCACAACCAGGGACGGACAGAACGCGTACGGGTTCCTGCTGAAATCCGGCAAAGGAACCGTCAAAGTCATCGGACTGGGAAAAACGCGCGTCCGCGACGGCGAGCAGGTGGTCGTCGAAGGAATTTTCAGCCGATTGCGCCAGGGCGGCCGGACCGCCGTCCTCAACGAAATCAAAGCCGAACTCGTTCGTCCCCTTGCGCAGCTGACCCCAGATTTCGTCGGCTGACTCTCTGTTCCGTCCCTTCAGGTCAACGCCCCGCTTACTTGACGGCCAGTCGTCCCGCTTGATACAACGAAAACCGTGGCGGTGTAGCTCAGTTGGTAGAGCAGCGGACTCATAAGCCGCGGGTCACCCGTTCAATCCGGGTCACCGCCACCATTCGACTCGCCCTTCGATGAACTCAGGGCTCGCTCATGGCAAGCCACGAGAATGATTCACCGGAACCACGCTGGCGAGTCGAATGGTGCCCCGAGCCCTGCCGATGGGCAATCCACTCAAGCCATCCCTCGCTTCGTGTGAGCCACCCGCTTCGAATTGATCTCCCCTCCCGTTCCTGCTAATCCCGCTGGTTGAGCCAGGACAGGTACCGGCTCCAGGATTGCCCGGTTCCCCCGCAGACCGTACTCGTCGCGCCGGAGCCGGACTGACCGATGAGACCCATGCGGCTCTGGCAGCCACCGCCGCCCGAGGTGCCGGACCCTCCCGTCCCTTGAGCGCCGATGTGCACCGCGAACTGGGACATCACGCCGACATTCCCGAGCGCCATGGATCGGTTCACGTTGGTATCGCTGCCGGCGACGGTCGTGCCGATGACCGACTCCTTGTACGCGGTTCCGGTCTGATAGAACAGCGCGTAGAGATTGCCGTCTCCCGCCGCGCTGCAGACGTCGTTCACCGGAATGAACGAGGGGAAAAACACGGTGCCACCGATAAGGGTCGGGGCCACCACATCCCGCTCTCCCAGGGTCGGCAACAGCGTGAACCAGCCGTCCTTGCTTTGCATGAGTCCCATGAGTGACGTCGCGCCTGAGCCATCGAAAGTCGTGGCCCCGGCCACTCCGGTCACCTGGTCCGTTCCACCCGCGCAGACAATGCAGATGCCGGCGCTTGAAACATCGACGAGATCCCGCCGTTCGCAGTCGGTCATTGTGGATTGTATGCAGCCGCCGGTCACAACGGGATCTTTCACCCCGATAAAGTATTGGGGCTCGGAATTTGTCTTGTCAATGGAGTCAAAAAACCGTCCGGTTCCGAAAAAGACCCAGGTGTTGTTGCTGTCATCCATCGTGAGGGTCGGGGCGGCAGTGATCGGCCCGACTTGCGTAGTGCCGGAAACGGGAAAGCTGGACAACAGGACCGTCGGCACCCGGTTGATCCCCGAGGCAATCCCCCACGTCGCAGCAGAGCACGGGGCGGCACTGCAACCTGTTGTCGTCAAGCGGTAGAGCTTTCCGACCCAGGCCGGGGAAGAGCCGTTCTTGATGGTGTTGCCTCCGTAGATGGCATCTGCCCGAAAATCGAGGTCGACATCGAGGGTGATCAGATTGCCCATGAAGGCATCGGCATCGCCCGTCGAAAACGTCGTGACCAGACTCAACCCCGTGGTCGGATCTTTCGGGCCGCGCTTCAGGTCGACGGCGAAGACCTGGGCAGTCTGGGCGCTGCTCCCGTCATACCCCGTCACGCCCGACCCGACCGCCATGAACCATCTCGCATTCGCATCCGCGGTCTTCTGCTCGCTTGCCGGATTGACCCGCAACACGGTCGGGGCACTGGTCGTCAGCCCCAGGGAGGGGTCGGTAAACACCCACAGGAGCTTGGGATCCGCCTCCGGATTCGTGATGTCCAGGACAAAATACGCGCTGTAAAACGTCCGCACATCGTCCGGATCGACAGTGTCCCCGTCCCCGTTGAAGTCCGCCGTGACCGTCATGGGCGGTCCGCCCTTGCCGGAGGTGCAGGCCTGGCAGCTCCCGCCCATCCGGAAGCCCCCTATCAGGATGGTGCCCCAGCCGTTGGGATGGTCCGCGTCCGGCGTGAAAATGCGGGCGTCCGTGATCTTGGGTTTCAAATCCACATAGTACACATGCGTGTAGTCCGTCTGGGTGAGCCATTTGAGATGCGGCAGGAGTTGGTAGGGAATGAAGGCCCACCGCTCCTGGCCCAGGAGCGGTCCTCCGGAATTATCGGACGGGGTCCGCGTGAACCACCCGTGCTCGGTAACGGTTGTCGTGGCCGGGTCATCGCCCCGCTGATAGAATCCGGCATTGAAAGCATGCAGCATCCCGTCATTGGCACCCACATAGACCACCTGGCGGCGGCTTCGATACTGCTGGTAGAACGCCGTGTAGCTGGCGTCCCCGTAGATGACATCGAATCGCTCCCGTGGGGATCCCACCACGGTCGGGGTGGAATGAAGCGGGTCGCCGAGTTTCCAGACTTTGAGCGAGCCCGAAACGGTAATCTGGCGATCGCGGAGCCCGGAGATCTGCTCCCCTCGAATGAAATTGATGATGTTGTCTGCGGTAAAGGGAGCGGCTCCGGCGCGCACATAGGGAGACAGGGTGGCCGAATTGGCGGTCGTAAACGGAATCATTTCACCCGCATCCACCAGGCCGTCGTTGTCGCGGTCCACCCACGTCAGGATCTTCCGGGCGCTCGAGGCGGTCGACGCGAGTTGCTTGCCCGCCTCCCAGATGCCTTGGACTTCCCGGAGTCCTACGGTCATCAGAGGCGTCGCGGCATCCGCCCTGCCGTCACCGTCGGCATCCACGTAGCGATCAACCAGCACGTCACTGGTCGCGGAATCGGTCCTCGTCCGGATGATGTAGTCGCTCTGATACACCAGCTTCCCGTCCCCGTCGCTGTCCTCCCGCAGATTCCCGAAGGAGTCCAGGAAAAGGCCCTGCGTATGTCCGGTCCATTTGACTTCGCTAAGCCCCTCAAAGGTGCTGGGGAAAAAGTAGGCCTGGTAGAGTGCGCCCTCGCCGGTGCCGGATGCTGCGAGCACCGAGACCGAGGTGCCGGACGCCGATCGTTTCAGGATCTCGGCGATGGCGCTGGTCACGGTTGATTCCAAATCTCCGCCTTCCGACGCCTCGAAATAGGTGTCCGGGATGCAGTCCTTGTCCTGGTCCCATTCGGCGTTGCTCGTGCCGGGCCCGCTCCCGAGCGAGGAGCCGGCAGGATAGGTGCAGGCTTGCCCCATAAGATCCACGGCGCCATTGCCATTCCTGTCCTCGAAACCTCCGTGCTTGGCCGCTGAGGCGAGGGTGCCTGCTCCCGCCGCTCCACCCATTGCATTGACCGAGTAAAATCCGACTTTTTGTGCTCCCGCCAGATACCCGATCACGCCGGACGCCTGGTCTCGGACATCGTGGGTCTGTCCGTAATAGGCGACGTCATCGAGTCTGGTGGAGGTGAGTCCGACCTGGGATCCGGTGAAAAGATCGGCGAAGGGGGCCTGAAGATCAGGGGCATTGTCGTCGTTGCGAGGGACACCCGGACTGACCATGATGATAAAGCTCTTGCAGCAGGACACCAGCTGATTGCTGGTCGCAAAATAATAGGGGTCGCCCTGGGCGCCCACGCTGGCGGCAAAGTCGGCAGGGCTGTTGCTGTAACAGGACCCCTGCGAATTACGGAAGAGGCAGAGCCCTTCGTAAGTCGCTTCGGCGAGCGGAGCGTGAGACTTGATGCCCTCGTTGCGGATGTTCGTGATGGCCGAGGCGTTGAAATTGTCGTCGAACCTGAAGATGACCCTGCCGCCCTTGCCTCCGTTGGCGTCCGCGAACATGATCGCGACGCGCATGTTGTCGGTCCGCAGTTTCTGGAACAGTCCGAGCGAGTGGTCGCGGCGATAACAGACCAGGTGGCCGGCAAAGGCCGGGTCACCGACCGTACAATTGCCCGAAATGGATCCGGTCCCGGACGGCGCATCCGGCTCCGTCAGCAAATCGACTCTGATCGAATACTGATCGCCGGGTGCCGCGTCAAAGGGATCGGCGTCTGCATCGCTGTTGAGATAAATCTTGCCTTCCCCCGAGCCAAAGAACCGGCCCGGCGTCGCCAGCGCCGATCCCGCGGCATCGACCGGAAGCGACGCCGGCGCTCTGCCGGCCAGCGTGCTGTCCGGCACAAACTTCACATATCGCCAGCAGGGGTTGCTGTTGTTGCCGCAGGTGTTGGTTGAGCCGTCCTCACCCGTCTTGGTCTCGCTCGCCAGCGAGTTGGCCGTCCCGTCCGTGTTGGAGGAAGCGGGCAACGACGTGCCTCCGATGAGGACTTGATACGCGACGTCTTTCTTGCGCATGGCCAGCCAGTTCAAGAAATTGCCGTCCCAGTGGACGGCGCCGCAGACCTCGGACACCGTGGTCTTCACCGAACCGTAGTTGAAACTGTTTGAATCCGTCGTATAACACCGCAACGAATCGAACAGACCGTAATAGCTCTTCGCCGGATCGAAGGCATCGCCGGGAGTTGAAACGGTCGCTCCGTTGACGGTCACGCCGCCGTCGATCGAGGAAACCAGATCCAGACCGGGAGCGGAAACGAGATTCACGTTCGCCGCCAGTTTGCCGGCCGTCACCGTGCCGGTCTTTCTGGAAATCGGATAACTGCCGTACGCCGCGGGCAATGTCGCATTCGAGAGGTCCACGATGAAGAGAATGTTGGGCGGGACGGTTTTGTTGATGAATGGCGGATACGCGGTATAGTCCGCGAGACTCTGGGGATGAGCCTCCCCTGCCCCAAACAACCCCACCAGGAAACCTGTCAAAACCATCGCAAGTACCACGCACATGCGACGAGAACGCGCCATGATCAATTCTCCTTGTCCACCACGGCCGGGTTAGATCTTTTTCTGGCAGCTTTCCCCTGTCGACGTGCAGGAATAGACGGCGGTCACCCGGCTCTTGGTGCTGCCCAGATTGCTTTTTGCCACGCAGTCGATGCGGTAGATAATATCGATGCCTCCGGCGGCGGAGCCGCTTCCCGGGCCGTCGTACCCTCCTGACATCTGCATGGCGGTTCCCGCCCTGGCCTTGGCATAGAGCCTGTCCAGGTCCCCGTTGACGGTATAGCTGTTGACGGACATGACCAGATTCGGCACCGCACTGCCCCCTTCTGCGGCATCCGGGTTGTTGTCGGATTGACCGAGAATCTCCTGATTCAACGTGGCACCATTCGTCTGAGGTACCGGCCCGGCCGGGGTCGCATCGTTCAAAAATGCCGTGGGCAGCGAACCCTGATCGATCGTCTGCTGGATGATGTTGACGGCCGTGCCGATGCAGGACTCGGCTGCGATTGCCGCCGTTTCGGTGTTCCGCGTCAACCCGGCCATGTTGTTTTCCAATCCGCTGACGGTCACGGCCGCCAAACCCAGCACGGTCAAGATCAACATCAGGAACAGGACCGTCATCAACGCGACGCCACGCTGATTGCCTGCCAGTGACTGATGCTGAATCCTGTTTCTCATCCGCAGATTCCCTTCTTCAGAACGCCAGATTCCTGACATCAACCGTCCGGCTGAGCCCTCGCCGCCTGAACTGCGAATAGGTCGTCGCATTGTATCCGGCATCGCCCGACGGATCGTGGTCGCTCACCACGACCGGCCCGAAGGAAACCGACATCGGCGCATGCCCTTCGCTGATCCCCCGGTCGGTGGAACGTTGCCGGGCTACCACCGCGATCCGGATCAGCCGGATCGTCGAAGGGATGAAGGGAGGGCTTGACCATGTGCTGTTCGTAATAAAATCGGCGGCATCAAATGCGCCGGAACTGTCCTGGTCGTCGACGATGCCGTCGGGCACTCCTCCGTTGACCGCCACGTTGCACCCGTCGCATCCATACGCCACCTGAAAATCCTCGATTCCATCCACCATGGGCGTCCCGTTGCGCAGTAAACATGGCGCCGAGTTGTCGCACTGAACCGGCGTGGTGCCCACCGTGTAGGTCACGCATTGCAGCAGATACACCTTCGTACCGGCCGGGAACGACGCCGGGGCGCTGACGGTGCGGGCAAAGGTCAACGTATCACCCGACACCGCGCTGACCGTCTCCGTCATGGCTCCATTGATCGAGATCTGGGCGGTGGGAAGAGTCGCGATCGAAAAACCTGCCGACATCATCTCGGCCACGGCTCCGGCGTGAAGCGTGATCTGGCTAAAGCCGGGGCCGACAGGATTCGCGAGGGACCAGCCCGGCGCTGCCGTGCTCGTGACGGGAACCACCAGAGAGATCGCATCGGGTCCCGTATCGGGACCGGCCGGATTGTTGTCGAGCGGGACGATCGGAGCGGGGATTCCGTTTGTCACACAGCCGCCAACTTGACCGCCCATCCCGAATCCAGCCGCCCGCACATCCCGTGCGATTAATTCCATTGCCATGCGGGCGTTTTGCTGCGTATCGACGATCTGGTCATTCGTTCTGGTCGCCTGATCCGTCGCATAGAGCACGGTGAACCCCGCCGCGACTATCATGCTGGCGATCACCATCGCCAGCATGAGTTCAATCAACGTGGCTCCCTGTTCGTTGTGATGGAAAGTGGTCATATCGTTCCGCTCCCTGACACCGGCGGCGCTTACTCCGGCGCCATGACCGTCCTGAAAGTGAGGGTCCGGTTTCTCCTGGTGCTAGTTTCACCGCGGCTGGACCCGAACCAGTTGACCGTGATCGTCACCAGGGTCTGATTGAGGGGCGGGTTCGTTGGGCCCGTCGGCGAAACCGTCACATTCCCCTGCACGCTTGAAAGCCCGGACTCGCTGAGAAGGGCTCGCCACTGCGCGTAATCCCCCCTCGCCATCGGTTGCGTGCTTGGCGGCTGTGTCGCCACGTTCAGGGTATCAATGCCGTTGTAGGCCAGCGCGTTACGCCGGTTGAATTGGATGCGTTCAACCATCTCCGCCGCAAGGTTCGTGACTCGCGTGAGCTCGTTCGCATCCACATTCCGGCTGAAAGAAATGGTTTGCATCCCCGCCAAGGCAAGCAGACCGGTACCCAAAATGAGCGTGGCAATCATGCTTTCGAGCAGCGTAAAACCGGCTCTCTCCCGCAGGATTCCGTTCCAGCCGTACATCGCGTCGCTCCCTCCTGCTTCAGGGACAGGTGGCCATGGGACACCATGTCGTTTTGCCGCCGGCTGCAACCTTGACGGCATAGGTCAGCCCCTGGTCATTGGACACTGAAATTACCTGATTGCCGACACCACCATTGCTGGAGCGGAACCCCAGGGAGTTGAACTGAATCGTGCTCCCTCCCGTCACGCTGGCGTTCGTCACGTGCGCCATCATGACTGACTGAGTCGGCAGCACCTGGCTGCCTCCTGTATCGGTAGCGGCGATGGTCACGTGTCCCCCAGTGACTGCCACGCCCACTGTCACTGTGGTATTACGGTTCATGGCAGCCAGCCTCGCAAAACTGAGTTGTCCATGAATCTCGGTCGCCGCCTGCCTGAGTTGATAGCGCGCATTCCAACTCAGGTAATTCGGGATTCCGATGGTGAGACTGATTGCGATCACGGAAAGCACTGTAATCAATTCGAGCGTGCTGAAACCTCGCTGCGCAAACCCTCTGCTTGTTGTTGGCACTCGCATTGATGACTGTGCAGTCGATTGCCTACATGTGAGATTGTTCATACACATGCCCTATGATTGAGCAATTATTGTTCCGCTGGAACTACTCACTAACTCCTTGCAATGACATGCAGTGACAAAAATTGACAGGCATTCTGTTCAAATCTGATCCAGCTAACCATTCAAGAGTGTCCGGAAACGTACAACTCAGCTTGGACTGACAGGACAACGTCGTGCCTGATAAACAATAATTTTTCGTAGGCGGCATGCCCTAATTAAAACTCCTCTGTTATTTTTCCACCGTTACGCTGGACCATTGTGAGAGCCTTCCCGGATCTCACAGTGGCAATCAGGCTTTGAGTTGGCGGTTGCGATATGATGCTGCGGTGTGAGCATGGAGCGACTCCCCGCAGCGAGATTTGGCGAGTTGGGATTCACCGAGGGCCTGACGTTCCGCAAGAACAACAAGCCGTATCGAATCAGCGGCGGTGTGTACTACACCTATTCCGCTCCCGGCAGCGACGCAGGGCAGACCACCTATGTCGACGACATTATCAACACGCGTCTTGCCTACGAACATTTTCTCGATGACAAGCAGGGGCTGGCTTTGAATCTTGAAGTGGCGACCCTTCACACGACAACCTGGCGGGCCGACGGCCATTCCATCCATCGCGGGCAGCGCAGCGGAGCCACCGTGATGGGCGTTGAACCGGGCATTCACATGCGGCTGTCCGATTCATGGGTGGCCGGCATGGGCGTGCTCTTTACCGTGGCAGGCCAGAACGCCGCCGACGCCATTTACCCGAACTTCGCGATCCAGTGGTACTGGAACCAGGGCAAGAAGGTCATCATGCGGTGAACGCCGCATCGCGGCGAGGCACCAGATGCACCGCCCCCGCCTTGATCGACGCAGTGAGCGGCATGCCGAGCGACAGGTGCAAATCCTCGACAGCTGACCGGGTCACGATGGCTGAGAGCGGGAACCCGCAGTCCAAGCCGACTTTGACGAGCGCACCCATCGAGGATATGTCCACCACACTCCCCCGCAACTGATTCCTTGCGCTCGTCGTTCCGGCGCTGCCATGTGCGAGCACCACATCCTCTGCGCGGATGCACACGAACACATCCGGTCCGACCTCATCTCCCGCCAAAGCATGAAGTATCACTCCGGCGACCTCGACCGTCGCAAGCCCCTCGACCGACTCACGCACCCGTCCCTGGAGCGCGGTCTCGATTCCGACGATGCGCGCCACCTCCTCCCCATTCGGACGATTGAAGACTTCCTGCGGTGTGCCCACCTGCAGAACACGTCCCGCACCGATGACCGCCATCTGATCACCAAGCGCCAACGCCTCGCCCCAATCATGGGTCACGACGATCGACGGGATCGCGAGATGCTTCAAGAGATGCCGCAGCTCGCCTTGCAGCCGCAACCGGGTCGGCGTATCCAGCGCCGACAATGGTTCATCGAGCAGCAACAACTGGGGATGCCGGGCAATCGCTCTGGCAAGCGCGACGCGCTGCTGCTGGCCACCGGACAATTGGCTTGGCGTGAGCTGTTCCAACCCCTGCAGCTTCAGGAGTGTAAGACTCTCGGCAACACGTCGCTGTTTTTCATCGGCCGTTAACCCGCCAAGCCCAAATCCGATATTTCCGGCAACCGAATAGGTCGGGAACAGGGAGTAATCCTGGGACATATACCCGACTCCCCGCTCCTGCGGGGGAACGTCAATCGCCTGCTCCGCATCAAACCACGTGCGGGAGATAAATCGAATGCGGCCCTCTTCAGGCCGCTCCAACCCGGCCAGGCACCGGAGGATCGTGGTCTTGCCGGACCCGGATGGTCCGAAAAGAATCAGGACGGTTGATGGCCCCAACGAGATCGCTAAGCGGGCTCGTAGAGTGAACCCACTTGGAAATGTTTTGGTAATATCCACCGTCATTTCTGCGGCCATACCGCCCACACCTTTCGATTCATCGCGTACACGGACAATAAGATCAGATAAGACACGGCCAGCAGGAACAGGGCCGTCATGGCTGCGCCCGCGTAGTTCAACGCCTGGACTTCATCATAAATATCGATGGACACCGTACGCGTCACGCCCTCGATGTTGCCGCCGACCATCAGGACAACGCCAAACTCTCCGAGCGTGTGCGCAAAGCTCAGGACAAATCCCGTCACCACGCCCGCCACGGACATCGGAAGAATCAGCTTGAAGAACGTGCCGGCACGGGACACGCCGAGCGTCCAGGACGCCTCAATCAGACGTCGATCCACCTGATCGAACGCCGCGGCAAACGGCTGAACGGCAAACGGCAGGCTGTATAGCACGGAAGCAATCAGCAATCCTTCAAAGGTAAATGGGAGCGGATGGCCGACGAGGTCCGTATAGAGCCGCCCGAACGGACTGTGTGGTCCGATGGCAACCAGGATATAAAACCCCATCACGGTTGGCGGGAGCACCAAAGGCAGCGCCACCACCGATTCGACCAGAAACTTCCAGCGCCACCGTGAAAAGCTCACCCAGTAGGCGATCGGCAGCCCGATGACGACCAGGAGCAGCGCCGTCAGCATCGCCAACTTCAGTGTGACTCCGATCGCAATCCAGTTCATGGTTGAGCCGCATCCGGGAGAACAAATCCGTACCGGCGAAGGATTTCCCGGCCCTCACGTTGTTGAAGAAATGAGAGAAACGCCTGCGCACCCTCGCGATTCCGTCCGTTCTTCAACACCACTGCTCCCTGTTCGATTGGCGGATAGGCTTCCTGCGGAATCTCCCAATACTGACCGGCCTGCTGCATCGCCGGGACCATGGCCAGCGACAGCGCGATCAACCCCGTGTCAGCTGCTCCGGACTCGACGAACTGAGCCGCCTGCGAAATGTTTTCACCCTGGACCAGCTTGCCCTTGACCGCTTCGTAGACGCCGGCATGTCGCATGGCCTCCACAGCCGCCCGACCGTATGGCGCATGCTTCGGATTGGCAATGGCGATTTTTTTGACGGCGGGATCGAGCAGCGCCTGTAGACCCTGCCGCAGGGACGGCAACCCGGCCCGGTTCGGCACCCAGAGCACGAGCCGTCCGATGGCATATCGATACAGGGAGCCGGGCACCGCCTGACCGGACTCTTCCAGTTTTTGAGGATAGCGAACGTCTGCAGAAAAATACGCGTCGAACGGCGCCCCGTTCTGGATCTGCGAAAAGAGATTGCCCGATGAGCCCAGCGTGATCTTCGCGCGGGTTCCGGTCTGCCGCTCGAACTGGCTTGCAGCCTCTTTAAACGCAAAGCTCAAATCGGACGCAGCGGCCACCGTAATCTCCTCCGCCTGCGCAAATCCGCTCCCGCATGCGACCGCAAGCACTATGGCACAGCCGAACAACTTCATGATCGCGATGGACTCCTACGGCATCTGGGCTTTTTTCCCCTGGTTCCAAAACCACCGAAAGGCAAAGTTCGGATAGATCGCATCGGCGGTGTTCTGCCCGGCGACAGTGAAGAGCACGCCCGCGGCGGCCACCCACGAGTCTGAAAATCGCCATTGGACGGCCGGTTCCATGCCAATGACCGTCGAACCACTGGGTGAACCGCGGTTGATCGAGTGCCCATCGGCTCTCCATGTTGCAGCGCTGACAGTGGTCAGCTCGATGTTGTACGCGAACCCCTGTTTGTCATCCAGAAAATGCTCGAACGACAACCGGGTGTTGATGACATCACCGGTATAGGTCGTTTGACCGGCATCGCTGCCGGAAGTGGCATAGGTATAAAACAGTCCGCCGCTGATCCGGAACGGCTGAAAATTTTTCCTGAACGTCATGCCTTCGGTCAAACTCAATTCTCCGAATCGGGTCGCCGGCAAACGGCCGAGCGGGGCAAATCCGCCTGGCGGCCGCTCGGTGCCGGTCACCCACCGGCTGGTCGGCAGCACGAGTTGCTGATAGAGAGTGATGGACGGCCGGGCGCTGTCCGGATCCTGGACGATCGGTCGATATTTCATTTGGAGGGACACGTCGCCCATCCCGGTGTCCGTCGTCCAAGGGCCGCCCCTGCCCTTGTTGAATGAGTCCGAATCCTTGGTCCAAAAGGCCTGCCATGACGTCGCCACTCCCAGTTCCACGTGATTGGTGAGCCCATAGGTCAGCACGACAAGGGGCGCCACCGAGTACGTATGGACAGGACCATCCTTTCTATTATTTGGAAGGGAGAGCGTGTTGCCATAACCTTTTTCACTGACCTGGGAAAAGACAAACGGTCGAATGGACAACTGGCCCTTCGGATGAATGTCCACGGATTGGATCAACAGCGGGCCTTCTGACAAAGGATTCCAGCTCTTGCGGTACTTTCGAATTTCCTCATCCGTCGGCACCCATTCCCATGCTCTGGCAGTTGCAGCCGGAATGAGGCAGGCAGTGAGCAGCACCCCGATAATCAGCACACCCGCGCGTCGGATCACAGCGCTTGCAGCTTTCCGGTCTCGCGCGTGTCATACCCGCCCAGCGCGTCGATCTCGCTCCGGAACTGGTTGCTGACGATCGTGTCCAGCAGCATGGAAAGCCCGCGGTGCGATGAGAGATACGCCGTCGGCATCACCAGGTCGTACCGTTCCTCCTGAAGCGGAATGAACACAAGCCCCAGCAGCCTGGCGGCGGACCGCACGCCAATTCCCGCGTCGGCCCGGCCCTCGGCAATTGCCCGGGCGACTTCAAGGTGCGATCCTGCAAGCTGTTCATAGCCGTGAACCTGATTGGGACGTACGCCGGCAACAGCGAGTTGTCGATCCAGCAGCAACCGCGCGCCCGCGCCCGCCTCCCGATTGATCAACGCCACATTTTTCCTGGCCAGATCTTCGACGGCCCTGATCCCCTTCGGATTCCCCTGCCGGGCCATCAAGCCCTGCTCCCAGGTCGCGAACGTCACCACCGTGTATTCCCCCCGCGTCAAATGACGACGCAGATAGGGCAAATTGCTTTCGCCGGACCGTTCATCCACCACGTGGAGGCCGGCAACATGCACCTCCTGACGCCTGAGAGCTTCCACGGCGGCGGTGCTCCCCATCGTCCAGCCCACCACCGTTCCGCCATCGTGCCGGCGGCGCAAATGCTCGCCGGCCAGGTAGATAGCCGGATCGCAGCCGGCCACGACGACCTCTTCATCCACAGTTCGTCGGTCTCGAAGCAACTGCACCCGGACACGGTTAGTTCCTTTTACCGATTTGCGGGACGACGTGGCAGGACCAAGAAGTAACCCGTCGGCTCCCACGGTAAAGTTCAGCACGTCGCCGAGCAGGGCCACCGGGTGAACGACCATCCGCCCCCCGACATTCGCCACCTTGACGCGGATCCGGCCTGCACCGGATGGAACCGCACCGACGAGATCTCCTTCCACAACCGCTCCCGTGGACACAAGGCTGAACAACTCCTCCACGCGACATTCGAGCGCCCCGGCGAGACGCAACGCCACCGCCGTTGTCGGCAGGTACTGACCGGCCTCGATGGCATAGATCGCCTGCCGCGTGACGCCGGACCGCCGGGCCAATTCTCCCTGCGACAGACCCTGTTGCCCTCGCACAGTCCTGAGACGGTTCTCGAAATGACTGATCGGTTCGGCTTGATGTTTGATCCCCATGGCGAATTGGAGATATCAGAATACATTACATACTGTCAAGTATACAGACATTACAGGAGTCGCTCGGGTGGGCGGTCAGCCTCAACCGGATCGGTCCGACCCCTCGCGCCGGTTGCTTCCTGCAGGCGCAGGATCCTTTGGATTCAGGCGGCATCCCGCCGCTTCAGAGATGGGCGGCGTTCCAGACGGCGCGTCTTGACAATCCCTCGTGGGGGGCGTAGAGGAGGCTGGTGTTCGGTCTGAGCAACCGCTCCTTACCCGGAGGCCATATGCATAGCCCTTCCTGCGGCGGACGAACCCTTGTCGCAGCACTCACCGTATGTGCGCTGTCCTGCCCGGTCGGCGTGGGCGCCGGCGTGTCGGAGGAACTGGCGGTACAGTCCATTCTCGAGGCGGTCAAAGCCTTCCGGATCGTGTATTCCAAGGGCGTCGTCGAACAGGTGCGGAAATCCGGCATCAAGCCGAGCGAAAACTGGAAGGCCGACGACCACGCGATCATGCTCAACGCCCAGTTCGTGAAGGCAGCCGGCGCCGAGATCAAGGAATTTGAACTGGGATTGATCGGGCTGACTCCGCTCTACAAATCCAACATGCCCAAGACCCAGGCGGAGACCGATGCTCTGAAGAAGATGGAAAACGACCCGGAGTTGAAAGTGCTGACGTTCGTGGACGGAAATCAGTTCAAAGGACTTGCGGCGGACTATGCGATCGTCCAGGCCTGCGCGGACTGCCATAACACCCATCCGAACAGCACGAGGAAGAATTTCAGGCAGGGCGATCTGATGGGCGCGATCGTGGTGAGAATCAAACGGTAGGTGCGACGCGTCGCGGAGGTGGGGGGGGCCTGAAATTTTTCCCTTAGTCCGATTCACTCTTTACAGTGAGTGAATTCTTGAACGTGCCATCCCCTAGCTGGCCGTCCTCGTTCTCTCCCCAACAGGTAATTGTTTTGGAATCCATCGCGCAGGTATGCTGCCCCCCAGCTGCTATCGCGATGCTTCGACCCGGCACCATGACCACATCCACGGGAGCCTTCCGATCGATCCCCGTTCTGTCGCCCAACTGCCCGTCGTGGTTCCCCCCCCAGCATTTGACATCGCCGTTTGAAGTGAGCGCGCAGACATGCCGCCACCCCGCCGAGATCGCTTTCACCCCGCTCGTCAGCTCGACGACCTCCGTCGGCGTATTGGCATCGTTTCGTGTGCCGAGGCCCAACTGCCCGTCGTGGTTCCCCCCCCAGCATTTGACCCCGCCGGCCGTGGTCAGGGCACAGGTATGCCGCCATCGCGCCGAAATCGCCGTCACCCCGCTCGAGAGCCCGGCGACGTCCACCGGTGTCTGCCGGTCGGTCTCCGTGCCGTCCCCCAACTGGCCGTCGTGATTGTTCCCCCAGCATTTGACCCCGCCGGCCGTGGTCAGGGCACAGGTATGCCGCCATCCCGCCGAGATCGCTGTCACCCCGCTCGTCAATCCAACAACATCCAGGGGGGTGACTCGATCGACTTTCGTTCCATCCCCCAACTCGCCGTCGTGATTGTTGCCCCAGCATTTGACTCCCCCGCTAGTGGTCAGCGCGCAGGTATGCCGCTCTCCCGTCGCGAGTGCCGTGATGGCGCTCATCAACCCGAGAACATCCTCCGGTTTCTTCCGGTCCACCCTTGTTCCATCGCCCAGTTGCCCGTCATGATTGTTGCCCCAGCAGACGACCCGGTCGGCGGTGGTGACAGCGCACGTATGCCGCCACCCCGCCGAGATCGCTTTCACCCCGCTCGTCAGCCCGACGACATTCACCGGAGTGCCATGGTCGGCGTGTGTCCCGTCTCCCAACTGACCATCGTGATTGTTGCCCCAGCATTTGACGCCGGCGGCGGCGGTCAGCACGCAGGAATGTCGCTCACCGACCTTGATGTCGACCAACTGAACTGGGGAGGACGGCGCTTCGCCCATCGAGGCGCAGGAAACCATGCTGTAAAGGACGACTGCCGCTGCGCCACTCGTCACTCTCCACCCCTGACGCAACGCCAGAGGGTGCAACAGAGCCATGTCTGTCATCGCCTGCCTCCTTTTACAACTACACCTGAATACGCAGTATCGATTACGCCCGATTCACGCCCTCGCCGGCCCATGATAGGATATATATATAATACGCTTCAATCGGAATGATCTGTTGGTTTATAAGAACAGATCGTGTAAGAGATAATAATTTGGAGGGTCGCCCGCCATGGCCCGACATGCCGCTGCACCGATCCTCTTGACCATCATACTCGCTGCCCCCGGGGCCGTTGAGGCGCTGGACTGGGTCCCCACCGAAGAAGAGATTCAGAAATACCGGAAGAGCTGGAATCCCCTGTCGCACGGCCCGATGTTGATTTCCTCCCCCGACATACAGCCGAAGGGCCAGTGGTACATCCGCCCGCTGATCTTTGCGCAAATCGGCACCAGCAGCTTCGGGAATCAATTGGAGTTTGCCACGGGCGCAAAAGGTGGCCCGGTGCATCTCTACAGCGCGCAACTGCCGTTTGTCCAGACCGCCTACGGGTTGAACGATCATTGGGAGGTGGGCGCGCAGACGGCCCTGAACACATTCTGGGCGAGGGAGAACGGGCAATCCACGAGCGAAGTCGGCTGGGGCGACACCTCATTTAGCCTCAAGTACCGGCCTGTCGTCCAGGATCCCTACACCTGGGTTCCAAGCATCAACTGGTTCAATCAGATTGCGTTTCCCACGAGCAAGTGGGCGGATACGGACAAGCCGCCAGGCGGGTTCTCTCCGATCGGCCGCTTTCCTTCGACACGTTCCGGCGAAATCAGCATGACGACCGGCATCGCCTTTCGGAAAAACCTTCAGCCGTACCGCTGGAGCGGCGGCGTCTATTACACCTACTCCGCCCCCGGCCTCAGGGACAAGCTGGGCCAGACGACCTACGCCGGCGACTTGATCAACACGCGGCTCGTGTTCGAACACATCCTGAGCGACAAACACGGGTTTGGGTACAACCTGGAATTCGTGTCGCTCCACGGTCTCACGCACCGCATCGACGGACACCGCCTCAATTCCGGACAGAAAGACGGATTCTCGGTGTTCGGCGTTGAGCCGGCCGTCCAATGGCGGTTCGGCGACTCCAATTTCCTGGCCGCAGGCGGTGTGCTCTTTACGATCGCCGGCCAGAATGCCACCAATTCGATGTATCCGAACTTTTCAATCTTCTATTATTGGAGCAAATCCGGAAAGGTACTGATGCGATGAAGATGCTGATGATCGTGTTCCGCGAGTCTCTTGAAGAAGAGGTTCTGAAATTATTGAAGGAGCTGGGCGTCAAGGCGTTCACGGAACTCCCTTCAGTGGTCGGGGCCGGCGAGGCCGGTGCCGCCTTCCACACTTTCGCCCTGCCGCAGACCAATTCGATGGTGTTGACGGCCCTGACGGACCATCATGCCGAGCAGGTCATCAAAGGCCTGCACGCCTACCGCGATCAATTGACCCAACGGCAACACGGCGCTTACATCCCCCTGCGCGTCTTCACCCTGCCCTGTGAACAGGTCGTTTGAGAATGATCACCGTAATCATTTCGTAACACGGCTGTGTTAGCCTGACATCAGACTATGATCCGTGCGGCGCTCAAGAATCCCTATGCGGTGGTGGCGATCAGCCTGATCGTCGTGATCCTGGGGGCTGTGTCCTACCAGAATATGGTGGTGGACATCTTTCCGGAGATCAACCTGCCCGTGGTGGCGGTGGCCACCTTCTACAAGGGCATGGGGCCCTCCGAGATCGAAGGCGCCATCACCCTGCGCCTGGAGCAGCTCTTCCTGCAGGCCTCCTACGTCGAGCACATCGAGTCCCGCTCGCTGCCCGGCGTGAGTCTCATCAAGATCTATTTTCATCCTTCCTACGATGTGAATGCCGGCATGGCCGAGATCACCAGCCTCACCTATTCAGCACTTCGGTATCTGCCTC
>Ga0155970_107_pt2 | contig 32848 bp, 37 predicted proteins | sample RifCSPlowO2_02_FD_107624 | JGI IMG/M metagenome (GOLD analysis project Ga0155970, IMG submission 107624) | Nitrospirae bacterium RIFCSPLOWO2_02_FULL_62_14
AGACCGCTCACAGGCCTGTCCCCGCCAACGCTTCGCCACGTTCTGCAGGCAACGCCGGTAGTGATAGTCCTGCAAACCTTGAATATCCCTACTTTCTTCCCCGAGCCTGTCCCCGCTCGGAAGGGGGTACGTATAACCTTCTTGCGCCGCCTTGAGAAAGCGCATAGGATTTGCCGCAATCCATCATTTACGGAAAGGATATGCTGATCAGCATATTCAATGGTTAGATTGCGTGTACCCGGTCAAGCTCGGATACGACGAAGCTGTACGGCGCATACGTGCGCTTATTCACAACGGGCATCACGCCGAGGCGCTCGTGACTTCAGTTTTTACTATCGAGAAGACTCTGCGCCGCGTCCTTCGAGCACTGGTAATCTTAGCAGGTTTCCCGTCAACGCAGGCGACTGTCCTCATGGGAAAGTTTGATGGGATGGACAAGGTGAAGCAGATTTGGGAGTGTTTTGATCCACAACTTGAGAAACTTTCCAACTTTGTAGCCCCTGCAACATTGCAGGCGATCGCCGAGACGCAAACGATGCGCAATAAGCTTGTCCATGGCAGTCAGGTCTTCGCCCTCGGTAAGTGTAAAGACGAGGCCGAACGTGCACTTCGCGCGCTGGATGATCTACGACAAACGATGGAAGATCGGTATGGCTACGATGGGTGGACCAAGATCAAAGCGCGAAAAACCAGCGCATTGCACTTGGACCCACGCGTAAAGGTTGCACGGAATCTAACCCCGGCTTCAACTCGGGCACGCGCAAGAGCGGCGCGCGCCCGTTAAGTGGAGCAATGCTTTGTTGTCAGTTGATCAAATAAGAAGATGATCGATACCGTTCTTGGTTGGTTATTCAAGATTGCAAGTCTCATGCGACACGTTCGTGTTCGCACGCATCGTGCGTACCTGCCAACTAATACAGACTGCTATTTCATCAATGTCACAAATTTATCCCCGCAGAGGGATGCTGAAATAACTCACGTGTGGATGGCTTCTGACCCTGAAGTACATGTCTTAAATTCGCAGAGGCCGTTACCGCGCCGTCTTCGCCCCGAAGAGTCCTGGGAAACATGGATTCAGGTGGATAGATTACCCGAAAATGTTCGTGAGACCGCCCATGCGCTTGCACGTGTTCGACTTTCTACCGGCAGCGTCATTAAGTCTAAACGTAACGAGAATGTTCCACCAATCGGTTCCATCCCTGGCAGCTAACTAGATGTTCAAACGAAGAAAAATAATGGGGTCTGCCCCCTTAAGTCCATCTCCGCGCGGTTCGTGGCTGACCGCCAAATCGTTAGGCTGAGTAAAGAGAGGAACGAATCACATGTCGCAAGCCGAGTTTGATGTCTTCTGCCCAAGTTGCAACATGCTCGTTGCTGCAAAAGTTGTGGCGGAAGGAAATGGTGGATTCCGAAGAGATGCGGTTAGCCCGCTTGATGCAGTTGACGCTGAGTATCACGGAGAGCACTACTACGTCTGTCTGTGCGGTCGGTGCAGTCAGCCATTCCTAATTCGTCAATCGCTTTTCGGGGTTCCCGCAGAATTCGAGACCATAACCGACGAGAAGATTCTGTACCCCAGCGAGAAGAAGCTTCCGCTTGATGGTGTGCCCAATACAATAAAATCAGCTTACGATCAGGCCGCACGTTCCTTTTCCGCTTCACTATTCGAGCCGTGCGTACTAATGTGCCGAAAGTGTCTTGAGGCAACTTGCAGGAACCTCGGTGCCAAGGGGCGTGACCTCAACTTCAAGTTGCAGAGCCTATTTGACGGGGGACACATTGATTCTCGGCTTCTGAACTGGGCGCACGAAATTCGGTTAATTGGAAACGAAGCCGCACACGATCCTGACACCAAAGTAACGAAGCACGATGCACGAGATGTCCTTGACTTCACTGAGGCTATCCTGATCTATGTCTTCTCTCTCACATCCCGCTTCGAGGCATTCCGTGCCAGGCGCGCCTCAGACAAGCTATGAAGATAGATAAAGGGTGGTGGGGAGTCTCTTTTTAAACCTGCGGTAACCTTTAAGGCTTGTTCAAGAGGAAATTAGGCCCCAGAAAATGTACTCTGACCCTGATACTCCTGATACTCCAAAAATGTCCCAGGCAAAAGTATTTCTCGATACGGCCGCAGTGAAACATTCGATCCGTTCGCGGACAGTTCTTCGTCCCAAGCGGCAGACTATGACTTGGGGCAACCAGGTGCACGAAGTCGTTGTTCATGACATCGTAGAGATAGACCCCACGGCAGATGTTACCGTTGAACCGCTGAGGACGGAGATTGATCTTCTCTCAGAGATCGCAAAGCGCGCGACGGCCGATGATATTGAACTGTTATGGAACATAGAATCCGAGATCGAATTCTTCGGGATTTATCCGTTAGGAGGCGGGGCTTCCGAACTTATAGATGCAGGGGTCACAATGGTGGAAGGTCCCGTGAAGTACGACCGACTTCTTACTCCCATGTCTCCGTTCTTAGGCGAAACGTGGCGGAGCATTCGGACGGACTTTCTGAGAGGACTCGATCATCCGCGTTACCATCAGTTGCAACGGGCTTGCGGTGCGCACCAAGGGGATCGGATTAACGAGAATCAGTTGGTTGATGCGTTTCATGTTTGGTGCGCCGAAGTCGCTGGCGCGTCACACTTTTTAACCACCGACCTGAAGCTAGTTCGGCTCGTCCGTGACCATAAGTCGGCCCCACCAAAGGTACGAGTTGTCACACCGTCCCAATTGCTTAGCGAGCTTGCCGCGAATGCTCAGAACAGCGCCTAACCTACACACGATGGCCGGCTAGCTTTGCACAATAAAATTGCTGGGGAAAAATAATGGATCAGACTGCTTGAGTGGGTTTACAATGTATATGTCAGCAACAGCCTGTCAGACACGACTTCCGATTCGAGAGTTTGACCTTCCATTTGAAACCGACGCAGCATTGAGCGACCAACGTTGACGAAAATTTCTTCCTCAAAGAGATCATCTGGAGTAGGAAGATCGCAAAGCATCTCGCCCGATTTCTTTGTGCCGTCGATACTCAAAGCCACATACACGCCCCTAGACTTACACTGAAGTATCTCCTCAAACAATTCCTCTAGCCGGAACTGCTGCCCACCGTAAAGAATCGACTGGCTATGCCTATATGGTGGGTCGCAATAGATAAGATCGCCCTTCCGAGCTTTTTTCATCGCATCACGGAAATCCATCACAACAAAGTCTGTGGAGTGAATTCTCTCGTGCCACAAGTCTACTCGTCTGTTGAAGCTATCCGGTGTTATAGGCTCATGAACACCGCATGGTGTTGACATATATCCATCGGCTTGACGGAAGCGCACAACTCCGCCATAGCAGGAACGACATAGAAACAGAAGGTCGGCACCATTTGGGGCGCGATTGTACGATGCTTTGATTTTCTCGTAACCCTCATGCTTTCTCTCACCGTGTGCATTTTGCCAGCGTTCCCGATACCATTCCTTCAATTGTTTGGGGTTGGCTTTTAGCGTGAGCCATATCTCCATGAGTGGCGCGAAGGTGTCTGAAACAAGGGCATTGACTGGCGCGAGAGTAGCCAATACTCCCCCACTTCCTAGAAACGGCTCATAGTAGCGGTCAAACTTTTCTGGGAACGACCCAACTATTTCATAAGCGAATCTCTGCTTATTACCTACCCATTTCAATAGCTGGGTAGTGAATGGCCGGATGTACTTATGAGGGGCATCCTTAAAGAGTATGTGCTGCATCATTGAAGTCGCGTCCCCCAAGAACTTTTGCCTGCATAACAATATCCGAATTTGGGATATTCGTCAATAGAATCTATAGTGCTGCAATGCGCAGGAGTAGGGAAACACAGAAACGCAAAGTACGGGAGCTTCTTCGCGACCTTCGTGAAGCGGCGGGGCTCCGACAGGTCGATTTGGCCGCACGTCTGAAGAGGCCCCAATCCTTTGTTAGCAAGTACGAGTCCGGGGAGAAGACCTTGGATTTTCTTGAGGTCAGGGAAGTATGCCGCGCCTTGGGTGTGCCTCTGGCCGACTTCGTGCGTCGTTACGAGGAAGCGCCGGATGAAGGCTGATCCTAAATTCGCAACACTTCCGAAATCCTTTTGGGCGGCTGTGCGGAGCGTTAGCCAAGAAGTCGGATACACGATACGAGGCAAAAGCCAGGTCAAGATTCCTACTGTTGGCGAGATCCGCCGATCATTTGAAAGCCTATGCTTGAATCCTGATCGCATTGGTGATGCAGAAACTCCAACTGATCTTGCAGCCATGCTGCTCGCATATTACGAACACCGGGCCAACGTTCTCAACAACTTTGTTGAGCCGCGTCTCATGGATGTTAAGCGTGCAAAATCAGAGTTCGGCGCATTAAAGAAAAAACTCAAGCCAACCTGCGCTATACCTTTGAACAAGCAAAAAGGGAAAAAGAAAGCGCCTGCATATTTCACTGGCATTATTAACATGCTGATAGAAGCTCACTCGAAAGGTCTTCCTTGTGACTTCGATCCTCGTGAACTCACGACAGTTACAAGGGACGGAATTCCGCTCCGGACGCTGGCGCGGCGCGTAGATGGCGCTTTCCCGAGCACGGTTAACCCTGTTGCAATATGGGAGGTCAAAGAATACTACTACACGACGACATTCGGTAGCCGTGTTGCCGATGGTGTCTACGAAACGCTGCTGGATGGTATGGAACTAGAAGAGCTTCGCGAACATGAAAGAATAAAGGTCCTGCATTACCTGATGCTCGATGCTCATTATACGTGGTGGGACTGTGGGAAGTCATACCTATGCAGGATTGTCGACATGCTGCATATGGGCTACACAGATGAAGTACTCTTTGGTTACGAAGTAGTTGAACGCTTGCCAGAGCTTGTTAAGAGCTGGGCAAGACTTGCTTCGAAGACGAAAGATCGGGCTTAGCAACGTATTGAGGATCGAGAAAAGAGGCGAGATTTTTTCCTAAATTTCTCCCCGATGATATTTGGCTATCTCCGAGCTGTTCAAAAAGACATTCCAGCGAGGCCACAGCGAGCGAGGGACCGAGGCATACTTTTTTCGGTATGTTGAGGTTCCGAGTGATGCGAGAACGAAGCTGGAGGTCTTTTTCAACTGCCGCTAATCTGCTTCCGGTTCGGACCCGCCATGCTTGTGAGTAACCTTATCCTCGTTGAACAGCTCGGCCATTTCTTCGGCGATCATGTCGCGGTCGTTGGGGACGGAAACGAGGGGAATCTCCTTGCGGCCCTTGGGCGGACACGCAGGGGCGTCGGGTTCGGGAGGGTGCTTGGGTTTCTTCGAATCGCTCATGCAATCACTATACACCATCTAATGAACATCGGCTCTATTCAAATGTTTCCAGCGAGGATTTCTCCGGAAACTGATGCAGGCAGGCCCTGCAGGTGACGAAGTAGTAGGCTTCCCGCACCGACAGGACGATCCGGAAATCCAGGTCCACGCCGTGTTTCTCGCATTTCGGGCAGGGGATGGTCTTCATCAGATAGGGAATGTCCGGCTGGGTCCGCTGGTAAAACTCCATGTCCGTATGCACCGGGAAGGAGTAGCGGCACTGCTTGCACATCGCCTTGCATTCGCCGTCCGATTGCAGGGTCCGGCGGTCGACCATGAAGGTGCTGGTTTTGCAGATCGCGCAGCGAACGCCGCTCAGGCGGGATTCGACATGTTCTATCGCTGGACCGGCCATATTGGACTCCTGCGGAAGTATAGCGGCCTTTTCTTCCAATCCGCAACCGGCAGATCCGCCTTCGTGAGGCTTCGGCGGGATACCCGTTTTACATTTAGTCATCAGCAGGGGCGGGTAAAATCAGTCGCGCCGGCAATCGCGACCTCGCTATAATACCGCCCATGCATCATGTGACGGACTCGCTGCTGGTCGGCAACGTCGAGGACGCGAAGAATCCGCCTTCATTTGTTGAAGGCGTGTTGTTTCTCGCCAAAGAGCATGACATCCCGCCGCCGGACGGCATCCTATTCGCAAAGATTCCGCTGGTTGAATTCGGCCAGGCCGATCCGCAGCAGGTCTACGAGGCGGTGGCCTGGCTGGAACGGCATGCTCCCAAAAAGAAAGTCATGGTCTGCTGCCGCGCGGGAATGGGCCGGTCCGTCTCGATGGTGATCGCCTATCTCTGCTGCGCGCAGGGGATGGACTATAGCGAAGCAGTTCAACTGCTCAGATCGCGCCGGCCGGGAGCGACACCGCTGCCGAACCTGGACGCCACGATCCAGCAAGTGATCCGAATGAGGCAAAATGGCTAAAGAATCGAAAACCGTCTGTTCGGTCGTCAGGTCTATCTTGTCTGTTCAGTCTGCCCGGAAACCAGATAAACCAGATAAACCAGACAAACCAAATAAACCAGATAGACCAGGGTCAGATGCCTGAGCTGCCTGAAGCGGAAGTCGTCACCCGGCAGCTGCGGCAACGTATTCTTGGTGCCACCATGAAAGAGTGCTGGGTGGGCCGCGAGGATATTGTCCGGCAGGGCATTCACACGCTGCCGTGGTATCGCAGCGCGCGCATCGCCAGAGTCGAGCGATATGGGAAATGCGTGGCCCTGGCCTGCGAGCGCGACGGCGAGACGCGCTATCTCGTCGCCGAGCTGGGCATGACCGGCCTGCTGCTGTTCGGTCCGCTTGCCCCACGCTATCAGAAACACACGCATTGCATCCTCACGCTGGATGGCGGGCAGGCCTCGGATCTCCGCTATTGGAATCCGCGCCGCTTCGGGCGCCTGTACCTGCTGGACCGTCCTGGTCTTGAGCAGTTCGTATCGCGCCGGTTCGGCTGCGATCCCCTGACCGTTTCGTGGAACGAGTTTCGCAACCTCGTGCATGGACGGCGCGGGCGCATCAAGCCCCTCCTCATGCACCAACAAATGATTGCCGGCATCGGGAACATCTACGCGAACGAGATCCTGTTCCGCGCCAGGCTTCATCCGGCGCGCCAGGCCTGCCGGGTCAATGAGCAAGCCCTGGGGCGGCTCTACCGCGTCATGCGGCAGGTGCTGGCACAGGCGATCAAGGACGGCGGCTCCAGCGTGCGGGACTTCTTCGCGCCGGACGGCAGCGAAGGGCGCTACCAGCGCCGGCATCTCGTCTACGGCAAAGCAGGGAAGCGCTGCCCGTTCGGATGCGGCGGGACTATCAAGCGGATACGGGGTGCGGACCAACGCAGCTCGTTCTACTGTCCCGTCTGCCAGAGAAAGTAGGGGCGAGACATTGGACAAACGCGACACTGCAGAAGCTAGATCATGAACATTCAGTAAGATGAACATCAAGATTATCCGGACGGTGATCGCCTAAACGAGTTGAGAAAATTAGCATGGCGATTCAACACAAGGAACTAGCGGCTGGGGGATGGCAACGACTCTCGCTTGCCGAACAACTGGCCAATGTCGGCAGCGAAGTCGGACGCATGCGGCGGTGGCACGGACACAATCCGGAGGTCTGCGAACGTGCTTTCCTCCGGGCGCTGGAATTGCTCGATCTGACACTCAGCGACACGCGATGGAGCGGCCGTCGCAAGGAACTTTCCCGTATCCGGGCGTTTTTGTGCGACGCCATGCTGGGCGGCAGAGAACACGGAAGCACCCTTGAGGATCTTGATCGGTATTTCCTGGCATTTGCAGTCGCTGCCCGTGCCGGGCGGTAATGTGTTGCTCTAGGGTGGTTCGTTGCAACAGCCCCGTTTATCATCGAAAATAGGCCGTTTTTCCCACTTGACTGGCTCCCTCCCAATCGCCTAGACTTGTTCTTCTTTGTTTGTAATTTCAGTAACTTAGACAGGTCAGTAGAAAAGGAACCGATAGGCCTTTTGCTAGGGGCCGGTAGTCCGTTTGGCGGATTGAGTCTGTCAGGGAATTCCGCTAGACTCCGCTGCTCTTTTCGACGGACACACGAAAGATTTTCAGACACAAGGAGTGCGCGCATGGCCAAGGTGCTCGAAGGCCCCGGGATGGGGTTGATGAAGAAGTGGGGGATTGCGGTCCCCAATTATGTGGTCATCACCTCGGTGGACGAGCTGGCGAAACTCGGCGAAGCCAACGAGTGGATGAAGAAATCCAAGCTGGTCGCCAAGGCGCACGAGGCGCTGGGTTCGCGCTTCAAGCTGGGCCTCGTGAAGGTCGGGCTGGATCTGAAAGGCGCGGTGGCGGCGGCGAAGGAGATGCTCGGTCGGCAGGTCGGCAGCATCACCGTCACGCAGGTCATCGTCTCCGAGATGGTCCCGCACAAGGACGAATACTACGTCGCCGTCAAGTCCATGCGCGAGGGCTCCGAGGTGCTGGTCGCCAACTGCGGCGGCATCGAAGTGGAGTCGAACTGGGATCGCGTCAAGAAGCTACAGATAGACGTCGGCGGGAAGCCGTCCGAGGCCGCGCTGGAGAAGCTGGCGAAGGATGCGGGATTCTCCGGCGGGCTGGTGAAGAAAGTGGCGGAGTTCGCCGGAAAAATGTTCACGTGCTTCGACAGCGAGGATGCGCAGTACCTGGAAGTGAATCCGGTCGTCGTCCGCGAGGGCGACGGGGAACTGATCGCGCTGGACGCCGTGACGCTGCTGGACGGCGACGCCAGGTTCCGGCATCCGGATTGGAATTTTGCGTTCGCCGCCGAGTTCGGGCGCGCCTACAGCAAGGACGAGCTCGACGTCATGGCGGTGGATTCCAAGATCAAGGGCTCGGTCAAGTTCATCCAGATTCCCGGCGGCAACATCGCGATGCTGCCGGCGGGCGGCGGCGCCAGCGTCTATTACTCCGACGCGGTCGTGGCGCGTGGCGGCAAGCTGGCCAACTACGCCGAATACTCCGGCGATCCCCCCGATTGGGCCGTGGAAGTCCTCACCGAGAAAGTGGCCTCGCTGCCGGACATCAAGCACATCATCGTCGGCGGCGCGATCGCCAATTTCACCGACGTGAAGAAAACCTTCGGCGGCATCATCGCCGGGTTCCGCAAGGCCAAGGCCGACGGCAAGCTCAAAGGCGTGAAAATCTGGGTCCGCCGCGGCGGCCCCAACGAGAAGGAAGGCCTGGAGCTCATGCGCAAGCTGAAGGACGAAGGATTCGACATCCACGTCTATGACCGCAAGACGCCGTTGACGGACATCGTCGACATGGCGTTGCAGAAAAAGAGCTAATAGCGAGCAGATGATAGCTGTGACAAGTCCGATCTTCGCTACTAGCTATTAGCTACCTGCTGGAGGAATCATGAGCATTCTCGCGAATAAAGACACCCACGTGGTGATCCAGGGTGGGGTGGCCGGCCAGAACGCGGCACGCCGGATGGCCGAATTCTGCTATCTCAACAAGAAGTCGCTCTATGTGGACGCGTTCGTCTATCCGCCCGACGCCGGCAAGACCAACGAGATTCCCTACGGCAGCGGCCTGATCACGATCCCGGTCTACAAGACCGTGGCCGAAGCCACGAAGAACCATCCGCAGATCAACACCAGCCTCGTGTACATCGGCGCGGACCGGGCCTGCGCCGGCGGCATGGAAGCGCTGAACGATCCCAACATCAAGGTCGTCTCGATGATCACGGAAGGCGTGCCCGAAAAAGACGCGAAGCTGCTCGGCGCCCATGCCCGCAAGCTCGGCAAGGTGTTCAACGGGCCCTCGTCCATCGGGATCATCTCGTCAGGCTCCTGCCGGTTGGGTGTCATCGGCGGCGCCTACGACAACCTCGTCTCCTGCAAGCTCTACCGCGAAGGGTCATTCGGCGTCATCACGAAGTCGGGCGGCCTTTCCAACGAGATCATCTGGATCTGTTCCCAGTTCGCCGACGGCATCACGACGGCCATCGGCATCGGCGGCGACGCCTACCCGGGCACGGACTATGTCAGCTACCTGGAAATGTTCGAGCAGGACCCGCAGACCAAGGCGGTGGTGATCGTCGGCGAGATGGGCGGCGATCTGGAAGAGCGGGCGGCCGAGTGGTACGGCGCCAAAAAGCGGCGGATCAAGCTGCTGGCGGTCGTGTCGGGATTCTGCCAGGAGAGCCTGCCCAAGGGCATGAAGTTCGGCCACGCCGGTGCGAAGGAAGGCATGAAGGGCGAGGGTTCGGCCCGGTCCAAATCCGACGCGCTCAAGAAAGCCGGCGCGATCGTCCCGCCGACCTTCGGCGCGCTGGGTCCGGCCATCAAGGAAACCTACGAGGAACTGGTCAAGAGCGGGCAGGTGAAGCCGGTGTCCGACGTGGCCCCGGCCGAAGTCCCCAAGCTGCCGAAGACGGTCGAGCAGGCGATGAGGGACAACGAAGTCACCGTCGTGCCGCTGATCCGCACCACCATCAGCGACGACCGCGGCGACGAACCCTGCTACGACGGCTACCCCGCCTCCGAATTGATCAACAAGGGCTATGAGATTCCCCACATCATCGGGCTGCTCTGGGACAAGCGGCTCATCAGCAAGCAGGAAGCCGAAATCGTCAAGCGCATCCTGATGCTGTCGGCCGACCACGGCCCCTGCGTCAGCGGCGCCTACGCGACGATCCTCGCGGCCTGCGCCGGCATCGGCCTTTCCCAGGCGGTGGCGGCGGGCATGATCATGATCGGGCCGCGCTTCGGCGGCGCGGTCACGGACGCGGGCCGCTGGTTCAAGTACGCGGTGGATCACAAGATGAGCGTGGACGAGTTCCTGGCCTACATGAAGAAGAACGTCGGGCCGGTGCCCGGCATCGGCCACCGCGTGAAGAGTCTGCGCAACCCGGACAAGCGCGTCAAGGAACTGGTCGGCTACGTGAAGAGCCTGAACATCAAGACGCCCTGCCTCGACTTCGCGCTCGCCGTGGAGCAGGTGACGGCGGCGAAGAAGGACAACCTGATCCTGAACGTGGACGGCACGATGGCCGCCGTGCTGGTGGACATCGGCTTCCCGGTGGACAGCTTGAACGGGTTCTTCATCCTGGCCCGGACGATCGGCCTGATCGGCCACTGGGTGGACCAGAAGCGGCAGGACAGTCGCCTGATCCGGCTGTTCGATTACCTGGTGAACTACGCGGCGCCCAAAAGGCGGGAGGTCCCTCCGTTGAAGTAGATGGAGGGAAGTGCCGCCGTTGAAGAAGGCTCGGGGTGAGAGGCACGGGGCGAGGGGTTCCCGATCGAAGCCCTCCAGCCACTAGCCTCGTGCCTCTGGCCTGATCTGAGGAGAAAACATGTCGGTTGAAATGGTGAAGACACTCTACGCGAAGATGCCCAAGGTCGCCGAGAAGGCGCGCAAGAAGTTCGGCCGCGCCCTGACGCTCGCGGAAAAGATCCTCGTCTCGCACGCGGACGATTTCGACACGCAGGTCTGGGAGCGCGGCAAGGCCATGCTGGCGCTGCGTCCGGACCGGGTGGCCATGCAGGATGCGACGGCCCAGATGGCCATGCTGCAGTTCATGCAGGCCAACAAGCCCAAGGCGGCGGTGCCGAGCACGATCCACTGCGACCATTTGATCCGCGCCGAAGTCGGCTCCCAAAAAGACCTGCTGCGCGCGATGGACGAGAACAAGGAGGTCTATAACTTCCTCTCGTCCGCGGCCAAGAAGTACGGCATCGGATTCTGGAAGCCGGGCGCCGGCATCATCCACCAGGTGGTGCTGGAGAATTACGCGTTCCCCGGCGGACTGATCATCGGCACCGACTCGCACACGCCGAACGGCGGCGGGCTGGGCATGCTGGCGATCGGGGTCGGCGGCGCGGACGCCGGCGAGGTGATGGCCGGCCTGCCCTGGGAAGTGCTGCACCCGAAACTGATCGGCGTGCGGCTGACCGGAAAATTGAGCGGCTGGGCTTCGCCGAAGGACGTCATTCTGTACCTGTGCGGCCTGCTGACCGTGAAGGGCGGCACGAACAAGATCGTCGAGTACTTCGGCCCCGGCGCCGAGACGATCAGCGCCACCGGCAAGGGCACGATCACGAACATGGGCGCCGAGCTGGGCGCGACCACGTCGGTGTTTCCCTTCGACCAGAAAATGGTGGCCTATCTCAACATCACGGACCGGTCGGACATCGCGAACCTGGCCCAGGCGCACAAGGAACTGCTCGTGGCCGATCCGGAGGTCTACAAGTCGCCGGAGAAACATTTCGACCAGGTCGTGGAAATCGACCTCTCCAAGCTCGAGCCGCATGTGGTCGGCCCGCATACGCCCGATCTGGCGCGGCCCGTGTCCAAGATGGCGGCGGAGGCGAAAGAGAAGGGCTATCCGGTCCAGTTGAAGGCGGCGCTGATCGGCAGTTGCACCAACTCCTCCTACGAGGACATCGGCCGCGCGGCGCACATCGCCAAGCAGGGTTTGAAGGCCGGCCTCAAGGCGAAGACGCCCTTCCTGATTTCGCCCGGCTCGGAGCGGATCTTTCATACGATGAAGCGCGACGGTTTCCTGGAAACCTTCGAACAGATGGGAGGGACGGTGCTGGCGAACGCCTGCGGCCCCTGCATCGGCCAGTGGAAGCGTGCGGATGCGGTGAAGGGCAAGGCCGAGTCGATCGTCAGCTCCTTCAACCGGAACTTCCCCGGCCGCAACGACGGCGTGAACGAGACGCTCTCGTTCCTGGCGAGTCCAGAAATCGTCACGGCCTACGCCCTGTCCGGCGATCTCAATTTCGATCCGGTGCACCAGACGATGAAGGGCGCCGACGGCAGGGAATTCAAGTTCCAGCCGCCGCAAGGCGAGGAACTGCCGGCCAAGGGCTTTGCGAAGGGCGAGGAAGGCTATGTCGAACCGGCGGCCGACGGCTCCAAGCTGACCGTGGACATTCCGCCGACGAGCGAGCGGCTCCAGTTGCTGCAACCGTTCCCGCGGTGGGACGGCAAGGACATGGAGAAGCTGCCGCTGCTCATCAAGACGAAGGGCAAGACGACCACCGACCATATTTCGCCGGCCGGACCCTGGCTGAAGTTCCGCGGCCACCTGGACAAGATCAGCGACAACATGTTCCTCGGCGCGACCAACGCGTTTTCGAGCGAGCCGGGGAAGGGCACCGACGTGCTGTCGGGCGAATCGAACCTGACCATCGCCCAGATCGCCCGGCGCTTCAAGGCCAAGGGCATCGGCTCGATCGTCGTGGGCGACGAGAACTACGGCGAGGGCAGCAGCCGCGAGCATGCGGCCATGTCGCCGCGGTTCCTGAACGTGCGCGTCGTGCTCACGACGAGCTTTGCGCGTATTCACGAGACGAATTTAAAGAAACAGGGGATCTTGGCGTTGACCTTCGCTGACCCGAAGGATTACGAGAAGATCGAGCAGCAGGACCGCATCAGTGTGACGGGGCTGAATAGTTTGGCTCCCGCCAGACCGGTGCAGGTGACAATCCACAAGGCGGATGGCAAGGCGCTCACCATCCAGACGAACCACAGCATGACGGAGCCGCAGATTGCGTGGTTTAAGGCCGGTTCGGCGTTGAACGCGCTGAACTAAACAGAAGCTGAAGAGGACTATCCATGGTCGGAAAAGCAGCCAAGATTCTCTACACGAAAACCGACGAAGCGCCGATGCTGGCGACCTATTCGTTTCTTCCCATGGTCGCGGCCTTCACCAAGGCGGCCGGCGTGGCGTTCGAATTGCGGGACATCTCGCTGGCGGGGCGTATTCTCGCCGTGTTTCCGGATTATCTGACGCCGCAGCAAAAACAATCGGACGATCTGGCCGAACTGGGGGAGCTTGCCAAGACTCCGGAAGCCAACATCATCAAGCTGCCGAACATCAGCGCTTCAATTCCACAGATCAAGGCGGCGATCAAGGAATTGCAGAGCCAGGGCTACAAGCTTCCCGAGTATCCCGAGGACCCGAAGGACGACAAGGAGAAGGACATCAAGGCGCGGTATGACAAGGTGAAGGGCAGCGCCGTCAATCCGGTGCTGCGTGAAGGGAACTCCGATCGCCGGGCGCCGCTTTCAGTCAAGGCCTATTCCCGGAAGCACCCGCATAAGATGGGGGCCTGGGCATCGGATTCCAAGACGCACGTCGTCCATATGAAGGGCGGGGATTTCCGGTCGAACGAAAAATCGATGACGACGACCGCGGCGACCGATGCGCGTATCGAGTTCGTCGGCCAGGACGGCAAGGTCACGGTGCTCAAACCCAAGATCGCTCTGCAGGCAGGGGAAGTCATCGACGCCACCTTCATGAGCCGCCGTGCGCTGCGCCAGTTCCTCGAGGAGCAGATCGAGGATGCCAAGAAGCAGGGCGTGCTGTTCTCGCTCCACATGAAAGCCACCATGATGAAGGTCTCGGACCCCAAGATCTTCGGTCATGCGGTGACGGTGTTTTACAAGGACGTGTTCGACAAGCATGCGGCCGTGATTCAAAAGCTCGGCGTGGATCCCGACAACGGCCTCGGCGATCTCTATGCCAAGATCAAGACCCTGCCGGACGATCAGCGCAAGGCCATCGAAGCGGACATCCAGGCCGTGTATCAGAAGCGGCCCCCGATGGCGATGGTGAACTCCGACAAGGGGATCACCAACCTGCACGTCCCCAGCGACATCATCATCGACGCCTCCATGCCGCCGGTCATCCGCGACAGCGGAAAAATGTGGGGCCCGGACGGGAAGGCGGCGGACGCCAAGTGCGTCATTCCGGACGGCAGCTACGCCCCGGTCTATCACGAGGTCGTCGAGTTCTGCAAAAAGCACGGCGCCTTCGATCCGAAAACCATGGGCAGCATCCCCAACGTCGGCCTCATGGCTCAGGCGGCGGAGGAATACGGATCGCACGACAAGACCTTCAAGGTTCCGGGCAACGGTACGATGCGCGTGGTGGATGCTTCGGGCAAGACGTTGCTGGAGCACAAAGTGGAGGAAGGCGACATCTGGCGGATGTGCCAGGTCAAGGACGCGCCGATCCAGGACTGGGTCAAGCTGGCGGTCAATCGCGCGAAGGCCACCGGGGCTCCCGCCATCTTCTGGCTGGACAAGACCCGGGCGCACGACGCGGAGCTGATCAAGAAGGTCAACCAGTATCTCCCCAAACACGACACGAAGGGTCTCGACATTCAGATCATGTCCCCGGCGGAGGCCACGCGGTTCTCGCTGGAACGGCTGAAAGCGGGGAAGGACACGATTTCCGTCACGGGGAACGTGCTGCGGGATTATCTCACGGACCTGTTCCCGATCCTCGAGATCGGGACCAGCGCAAAAATGCTGTCGATCGTTCCGCTGCTGAACGGCGGTGGCCTCTTCGAGACGGGAGCCGGAGGTTCGGCGCCCAAGCACGTGCAGCAGTTCCAAGAGGAGGGCTATCTCCGATGGGATTCGCTGGGCGAGTTCCTGGCGCTGGCCGCCTCCCTGGAACATCTGGGCAAGGCCTTCAACAATTCCGCTGCGAAGATCCTGGCGGATACGCTGGATAAAGCCAACGCCATATTCCTGGAAAGCAACAAGTCGCCGGCCCGCAAGGTGGGAGAAATCGACAATCGCGGGAGCCATTTTTATCTGGCGTTGTACTGGGCGCAGGCGTTGGCCGAGCAGACCGAGGACAAAAGTCTCGCGGCCAGGTTTGCCAAGGTCGCCAAGCAAATGGCGGACAACGAAGCCAAGATCAACGGCGAGCTGCTCGCGGCCCAGGGCAAGCCGGTCGACATCGGCGGGTATTATCATCCCGATGACGCGAAGGCGAAGAAAGCGATGCGTCCGAGTCCGACCTTGAACGCGATCGTGGATGCGATTGCATAAAAGGCGCTCTAAAGAAGGCGTGAAAAGCGGGGAGTGAGGGGGGTATGATGTCTCTCTCACTCCTTGCGCGTTCCTGAAGGGTTTGTGCATGGCGGACATCGATACCCAAAACATGATCGACCAGGAGGAAGTCCTCCGGCCGAAGATGGTCACGGTGGAGATTGCCGGCAAGAAGTACGACGTGCCGGAGGGGATCACCGTCATCAAGGCCCTGTGGTACGCGGGGCAGGAAGTCATCCGCGGCATCGGCTGCCTGGGCGGATTCTGCGGCGCCTGCGCCACCTACTACCGCACAAAAGACGATGCCAAGGTGAGAACCTGCCTCGCCTGCCAGATGGCGGTGCAGGACGGCATGTCGTTTTCGATGGTGCCGCCCTTCCCGGCGCGCAAGGCCATCTACAACATAGCCGAGTTGAAGGATCCCAAGCAGGATCTCTTTGCGCTCTATCCGGAAGCGCCGCTCTGCCGCAATTGCAACGCCTGCACGGAGGCCTGCCCGCAGACGATCGACGTGCGGGAAGGCGTGTGGCGCGCCGTGTTCGGCGACTTCAAGGCCGTTTCCGAGATGTTCATGGACTGCGTCATGTGCGGCCTGTGCGTGCCGGTCTGCATCGCGGACATCGCTCCCAATCTGGTCGCGCTCTATGCCAGCCGCGTCCAGGGCGCGCATTTCACGGAGAAGCCGGAGCGGCTGGAGCATCGCATCAAGGAAATCGCCGACGGCAAGTACCGGGACGAGTGGGCCCGTGTCATGAAGATGAACGAGCAGGAACTCGCAAAAGTCTGCGCTGAGTTGAAATGATGCAGTCCGAAAGTCAAAAAGTCATCAAGTCGTCAAGTCGGGATCTCAATCATTGTTCGTTTCTCTGACTTCAGACTTTATGACTTTAAGACTTTACGACTTTTCGACGTAATCATGGATATCCATAAACTCCAAGAAATCGTCCACAAGACCCGCGACGCCCGCCGCAAGCAGACGCTGCCGAAGTACGCGCCGGCCGAACGCGATACGCTGATCAAGAAATACCATCCGGATTTCCGGGAGAGCGCCTACCGCCCGATCGCGTTCGGCCCGAACGCCGGCGAAAAGACCGTCCGCGAGCTGGCCGCCCTGCTCGAAGGCAACAGCGTGGTCCCGATGGATCTGGACCTGACCCCGCAGCACGCCTGCGACGTGCTGGTGGTCGGCGGAGGCGGAGCCGGCTGCGCGGCCGCGCTGCACGCGCAGGCGCAGGGCGCCAAGGTGATCCTGGCCACCAAGCTCCGTCTCGGCGATTCCAACACCGTCATGGCGCAGGGCGGCATGCAGATCGCCGTCACGAACGAAGACTCGCCGGTCACGCACTTTCTCGACACCCTCAAGGGCGGCCACATGAAGAACGACCACGACCTGCTCAAGGTCATGGTCGAGGAAGGGCCGTCCATCGCCAAGTGGCTGCTGAGCCTGGGCGTGCTGTTCGACCGGGATGCGGACGGCAACCTGCACGTGAAAAAGGGCGGCGGCAGCTCCAAGCCTCGGCTGCTCACGGCTTCGGACTACACCGGCCTTGAGATCATGCGGGTGCTCAAGGACGAGGTGCTGAACCAGAAGATTCAGCTGCTGGAGTTTTCCGCCGCGGTCGAACTGCTGAGCGACGGCAAGGGAACGTGCACCGGCGCGGTGCTGCGCGATCTCGACAACCAGCGGTTCTTCGTCGTGGCGGCGAAGACCGTCATTCTCGCCACCGGCGGCATCGGTCGGCTTCATATCCAGGGGTTCCCGACCAGCAACCATTTCGGTGCGACCGGCGACGGCCTGGCCATGTCCTATCGCATGGGCGCGAAGCTGATGCACATCGATACCTTCCAATATCACCCCTCGGGGGCGGTCTATCCCGAGCAGTTGATCGGCGCGCTGGTCACGGAGGGCATCCGGTCGGAGGGCGGCCATCTGGTGAACGCCAGGGGCGAGCGCTTCGTGAACGAGCTGGATACCCGCGACGTCGTGTCGTCCTCGATCATCCGCGAGTGCGAGGAGGGCCGCGGCATCCGGACGATGTCGGGCCGGATCGGCGTCTGGCTCGATACGCCGCTGCTGGAAGCGGAGCAGGGCGAGGGGACGCTGAACAAGCACTTCCCCGCGATGGTGCGCCAGTACGAGCGCTTCGGGATCAACATCGCCAAGGACCCGGTGCTGATCTATCCGACGCTGCACTATCAAAACGGCGGCGTGAAGATCGACGTCAACGGCGAATCCGACGTGAAAAACCTTTTCGTCGCCGGCGAGGCCTCCGGGGGGTTGCACGGGCGCAACCGTCTGATGGGCAACTCGCTGCTGGACCTGATGGTCTACGGCAAGCGGTCGGGGCTCACTGCCGCCGCGCGCGCACAATCCGGTTCGCAAGGCAAGCTGACGATGGAGCACGTGATGAAGTTCAAGGACGAAGCGAAAAAGCACCACGTATCCGCCGACGTCATCTCGCCGATGCTGTTCCCGGCTTATGCGAAGAAAGAGTAAGAGCGTATGGCCTATGGCGTATAGCTAATAGCAGGAAACTGCGGCTCAGCCATAAGCTCCTCTCACCATGCGCCATATGCCATTTGCCATAAGCTATAAGCTCTTGTGAGGTACGAATGAACGTTCATGAATTTCAGGCCAAGTCGTTGTTTGCGCAGTTCGGCGTCCCCGTGCCGCGCGGCAAGGAGGTCAAGACGCCGCTGCAGGCCGAGAAGTGGGCCAGGGAGCTGAACAGCCCGGTCTATGTCGTAAAGGCGCAGATCCATGCGGGCGGGCGCGGCAAGGCGGGCGGCGTCAAGATCACCAAGAACCAGGCGGACGTGCCCGGGCTGGCCAAGGAGTTGATGGGCAAGACGCTGGTCACGCACCAGACCGGCCCGAAAGGCCGCAAGGTCCGCCGCCTCCTGGTCGAGGAGGGCGCAGGGATCGCCAAGGAACTGTACCTGAGCCTGCTCGTGGATCGTGACACCGGCTGGCCGATCGTCATTGCCAGCACGGAAGGCGGCATGGAGATCGAGGAAGTGGCCGCGCACACGCCGGAGAAGATTATCAAGGAACTGATCGACCCGGCTGTCGGGTTCCAGGGCTACAACGGCCGCAACGTCGCCTTTGCGCTGGGCTTGAACGTGATCGAGCCGGCGGTCATCAATCCCTTCGTGCAGTTGCTCGGCAACCTCTACCGGATGTTCATGGACAAAAACGCGGCGATGGTCGAGATCAATCCGCTGGTCATCACGACGGACAAGAAGCTGATCGCGCTGGACGGCAAGGTGTCCTTCGACGACAACAGCCTCTTCAAGCATCCTGATGTCCAGGCCATGCGCGACCTGAACGAAGAGGAGCCGCTCGAGATCGAAGCGACGGCGAACAATCTCAACTACGTCAAGCTGGACGGGAACATCGGCTGCATGGTGAACGGCGCGGGCCTGGCCATGGCGACGATGGACGTCATCAAGCTGGCGGGCAGCGAGCCGGCCAACTTCCTCGACGTGGGCGGCGGGGCGACGAAGGAAACGGTCGCGGCGGGTTTCCGCATCCTGCTCAAGGACAAGAACGTCAAGGGCATCTTCATCAACATCTTCGGCGGCATCGTCCGCTGCGAGCGCATTGCGCACGGCGTGATCGAGGCGGCCAAGGAAGTCAAGATCACCGTGCCGCTGGTCGTGCGGCTGCAGGGCACGAACGCGGAAGAGGGCCGCACGCTGCTCAAGGACTCCGGCCTCAAGCTCGACGTGGCGGACGACCTCTGGGAGGCAGCCCAGAAAATCGTCGGCATGACGGGGAAGAAGCGAGCGAGGCCGACGGCGGCGGCTGGAGGAGCGCACTAATGAGCATTCTGGTTGATAAGAACACGCGGGTGGTGGTGCAGGGGATTACGGGCAAGGAAGGGTCATTCCATGCGACCCAGTGCAAGGCCTATGGCACGCAGGTGGTCGCCGGCGTCACGCCGGGCAAAGCCGGGCAGGAAGTCGAAGGCATCCCGGTGTTCAACACCGTGCGTGATGCGGTGAAGAAGACCCAGTGCGATACGTCGCTGATCTTCGTGCCGCCGCCGTTTGCGGGCGACGCGATTCTGGAAGCGGCGGATGCCGGCATCCAGCTGGTGATCTGCATCACCGAAGGCATTCCGGTCAACGACATGGTCAGGGTGAAGCGGGCGCTTCGAAACCGTCTCGTGCGCCTGATCGGTCCGAACTGCCCTGGCGTCATCACGGTGGACGAGGCCAAGATCGGCATCATGCCGGGCTTCATCCATAAGAAGGGCGTCGTGGGCGTGGTGTCGCGCAGCGGCACCCTGACCTACGAGGCCGTGCACCAGCTCTCGACGCTGGGCTTGGGGGAAACCACCTGCGTGGGCATCGGCGGCGATCCGGTCAACGGGACAAGCTTCGTGGACGTGCTGCCGCTCTTCGAGCAGGACCCGGAGACCAAGGCCATCGTCATGATCGGCGAGATCGGCGGCGATGCCGAGGAAAAGGCCGCCGAATTCATCAAGAAGAACATCCGCAAGCCGGTCGTCAGCTTCATTGCCGGGATTACGGCGCCTCCGGGCCGCCGCATGGGCCACGCCGGCGCCATCATCTCGGGCGGCAAGGGCACGGCGTCCGAAAAGATGAAGGCGCTCGAAGCGGCCGGCGTGCGGGTCTGCAAGAATCCGGCTGAAATTGGCATGACAGTCAAGGCTGCCTTGGAACGCTGAAACAGGTCCCCAACTTCGTTCTCGGTCGCCCGTCTCCTTGCGACGTACCGAAAAGGCCTACTAGAGGCAAAGTAACTATCCGCTCGCATATGATCGAAGCGAGCGGTTCAAGCGAAGCTTGGTATGTACCTTCTCAGTCGCCGGGCTCCCTGCGGCCTTGCCACGGGAAAGACGCGCGTCTTGGCGCGCGTGGGGCAGGCGGGTGAGATGATGGCCGTTTTCAGCGTCCTATGTGAGCAAGTCGATTATGCGCAAGAGAAAATCTATCCGGGTTGTAATGGTTGCGCTGGCGAGCTTGGTAGTTGACGTGCCAATCGGCATGGCCGCCGACGAGGCGACCGAGCAATTGATTGAAATCCAGGCGCTGCACCAGCAGGCGGCGGTCGAAACCATGCATGCGCAGGACAAGGCCGATCTCCACGTCAAAAGGACGACGAAACGAAAAGCCGATCCGGAGGACGGCCAGCGGGCGGAGGAGGTCGTGCAGACGCTCAGGCAGGCCATCGAAAAGTACAAAGATCCACGGGTGGCGCTCAACAAGGGCTTCCGGCCCTTCCTGCCGAACGCGCCGCAACCTTATTACCACTACACGAAAAAGCTCAATCGCTTCAAGGCCCCGCTGACGTTCGACCCGGCACAGCCCACCTCGCTCCTGTATCGGAGGACTGACAGCGGTTTTGAATTGATCGGCGCCATGTACATGGCGTCAAAAGATTCAAGCGAGCGGGAGCTCCATGCGCTCGTCCCGTTGAGCGTGGCGCAGTGGCATGCGCACGTCAACGTCTGCATCCCGCCGAAAGGCACGACCGATTGGGCCAGGTTCGGCGTGAAAGGCTCGATCGCGACCGAGAAGGACTGCAAGAAAGCCGGAGGGCAGTTCGTTCCCCAGTTGTTCGGCTGGATGCTGCCGGTGTTTCCCTTCGAAGATGCGCCCGAGAAAATCTGGGCGCAGTAACGGACGCTGAAAAAAGTTTTTGACTGCGTTCTCGATCGCCTGCCTCCCTGCGACGTACCCGCTTCAAGCCAACTAGAGGCAACGTAACTATCCGCTCGCATGTGATTGAAGCGAGCGGCTCAAGCGAAGCTTGGTATGTACCTCCTCGGGTTCTCGCTCACTGCGGTCTTGGCAAAACTCTATTTGAGCGTCCGCGAGAGAGCCTGCACCAGCAGATTTCTAAACGGAGACGCCCCAGAGTGTCCGTGCGGCAATCCCGATGGCGTAGGTGACGCCCACGGCGATCGTGATGATGACGAGGTTGAGCGCGACCCGCTTCTTGATGTCCATGCCGGAAAGAAACGCGAGCAGAGTGGAGACCAGGATCGTCATGGCGCCGGCGGTGAACAGCGATACGACCGCCGTCTTCGCCCCGAGCAGGACCGGCAGCACCGGCACCAGCGCCCCCAGGAAGTAGCTGCAGCCGACCACCACGGCGGACCGGAGCGGCGATTCCTCCGTGCCCGATTCGCCGGCGGTCTCTCCGAGGAACCGCTTCTTGTTGAGATCCGTCGTTTTCACTTCCGTCTCGGAATTCAGCGCGGCGTAGGCGCCGGCCCCCATGGAGATCGCGCCGGCCACGGCGGTGGTCGAGGCGGCGATCAGGACCGTCATCGCGTCGCCGAACGCGCCGAAGAAGCCGCTCACCGCGCCGAGAATCTCCACCAGCCCGTCGTTCAATCCCAGGAAAATGTTGCGGATCCGTTCGGGATTGATCTTCCGTTCGGTCAGTTGCGAGACCAGCACGTCCTCGTGCTTGAATTCGTCCATCAGGATGCCCTTCAGCGCGTTGCCCAGCGGCTGGTCCTTGTAGATGTTCCAGAGCGTGAGGTATTTCCGCACGCCGTGGACTTCGATCGCTTCGAGAACGAGGTGGATGCCCGTGGTGCCGAGGAGCCGGCAGGCCAGGATCATGAACTGCAGCTTCAGCCGGCGGCCGGGATCGAGGGCGGTGAGGCGGGAATCGAAGAACTTCTGCCAGAAGGCCAGGTGCTGCGTTTCGACGACGATCAGCTCGTCGAGGACCTTCTGCGACTCCGTGTCGTCGGAAATATTCCGCAGGGCCTTGTACAGCGAGAGGTCGAACAGCTCCTCCAGGATGAGCATCCGCGCCAGCGCGGGATCGTGGGAAGCGGCGGTCGCCATCAGCGGGGCAGTTGCCAATCCTTCCTCTACCCGGTCAACCCGACGATATTGTACGTCGCCACCGGGGCCTGGAAGCCTTTGAGTCTCAGGTCGCCGATCGGCTCGGCCTGGACCAGCGGTTTGACCAGTTCATGGACGCGGCCTGACACGAGGATCTGGCCATGCTGCGCCTCGCTGCAGAGCCGCGCGGCGAGGTTCGTCACTTTTCCGATGGCGGCATAATCCGTTCGTTTTTCGAAGCCGACGATACCCAGGGTCGCATAGCCGGTCGCAATGCCGACGCCGGCTCCGAGATCGAAGCCGTACCGCTTCCAGCCCTCCTGCAACTGGTTCACGCGGTCGCGCATCGCGATCGCCATCCGCACCGCCTGCTCCGGATGGTCTGGAAGCGGCAGCGGATCGTTGAAGAAGACCATCATGGCGTCGCCAGAAAATCGCTCCAGCGTGCCCTGATACGCGGTGACGATCCTTCCCATTTCTCCTTGATATTGGCGGAGCACCGCCATGACGTCTTCGGGGTCCGCGCTGTCCGCGAACGCGGTGAAGCCCCGCAAGTCGATGAACAGCACCGTGATCTCTTTCCGACGGCTCTTGAGCAGCTGCTCGGACTGCCCTGATGTTAACAAATCCGCGACTTGCGCGGGCAGGAACCGTTTGAGCTGTTCCTGCTGCAAGGCAAGCAGTTCGCGCTCCTGCGCGCGGGCCTTGATCAAATTTCCGACGCGGGCGAACACCTCGTGCTCGTCGAACGGTTTGGCCAGGTAGTCGTCGGCGCCCGCCTCCAGCGTCTCGACGCGGGCATCCGTGCCGGCCCGCGCGGTCAGGAAAATGACCGGCGTGGAGCGCAGCTGTTCGTCGCTTCGCACGGCCTTGAGCAGGTCGTCCCCGCTCATCCTGGGCATCATGGCATCGGTCAGGATCATGTCCGGCTTGTGCGCCCTCGCCAGCTCCCAGGCCTCGGCGCCGTCCTTCGCGAGCATGACGCGGTAGCGGCTGCTGAGGATCCGTTCCAGGTAGCGGCGCATGTCGGGGTTGTCGTCCGCCGCGAGCACCAGGGGAAGATTGCCGTCGGATGCCGGTGTGGCGGCGGCTTGCGCGGGGGTTTCGAGGCCGTCGCGATACGCCTCCGGGACCTCGAATGCGTCTTCGTCTCCGAGATCTTCAATGATTCCCTGCGGCCGGCCCGTACGCGGCAGGGTGATGGTGAAGGTCGAGCCCCGGTCGACGATGCTCTCGACAGCCACCCGGCCCCCGTGGGTGGCCGCGACCTCCTTGACCAGCGCCAGCCCGATCCCGGTACCCTCGTAGCGTCGCGTCGCGCTTCCCTCCACCTGGGTAAACCGGTCGAAGATCTGGTCCAGGTGTTCGCGTGGGATCCCGATGCCGTTATCCTCCACCGTCAGCTCGACGCTGTCCGGTTTCTCGGTCAGCCCGATCCAGACCTGGCCTTCCTCGGGATCGCTGAATTTGAAGGCATTGGAGAGGAGGTTGTAGAGGACTTTTTTCATCTGCCGGAGGTCGGCGTCGATCGGAACCAGCCCGCTCATGCCTCGCAAGTGAACCCGCCGCCGGCCCGAGGATTCGAAATTGGCCGCCACGTTCCTGACCAGCGCGCACAGGTTGAACCATTGCTTTTTGGTCTGCGCGCGGCCGCTGTCGAACCGCGCAAGGTCCAGGAGTTCATTGATCAGGTACAGCAGGCGGGACGCGTTTCGAGTCCCGGTCTGGGCGAGTTCACGGCTTTCCGGCGTGGGCGCGAGCCTGCCCAGCGTCCGGAACGTCCCCAGGCACAGGGTCAAGGGAGTCCGGAGCTCGTGGCTGATGTTGGCGAAGAACTCGCTTTTGAGGCGGTCCAGATCGAGCAGCTTCTGGTTCGTCGCCTCGAGTTGCTGGCGGGCCTGGCGCTCCGAGACTCGCGCGCGGAACTCGTTGTGCTGCACGCGCTCGTAGAGATAGACCGAAAACAGCACCGCGACGCAGGTCCAGACCAGGAAAAAGGAGTTTTCGATGGCGGCATTGACCGCGGCGGCATCCGGCGGGTGAACGTAGAAATTGGACCCGTAGTACGAAATCAGCACGACCAGTTGCGCGAACAGGTGGCTCGGCCAGGAAATCGGAACGATCACGCCCGCGGCCAGGAACACCAGATTCAAGCCGTTGTAATACTGCGCGCCGAATCCGCCCAGCTCGACCGTCATCTGCACGATGCAGAGGTTCCCGACCAGGACCCACAGGATCAGCAGCGCTTCCGGCGTGACCAGCGTGAGGCCGCGGATCAGCATGAAAAAGCAGATGATGAGCCCGAGCTCGAGATAGGCGCGAATCTCCAGCAGGGGCCGGAGGTGTTCGCGATGGAGCAGGACGTCCGCGGCGACGAACGCCAGATTGGCCGTCAGCCCGAGATAGTACAGCACTCTGAGACGTTCACGCGCGAACCGGCTGCGCCAGGTCTCGTAGCTGTCCGGCAGGTCCGTGTCAGGGGGAGCGGCGGGCTTGCCGGCTGTGGGGGCGCCTGGAGCCGGCTGCGCCTCGATGGGCTGAGGCAGGGACTGTGCCATCAAGATCCTCCGAGGTCCAACGATACCCAGCGTGATGGGTGATGTGAGACTGAAGGATGTCTAGGAGGCTAGACTTTCACTCCATTCGTGTCAAGCGCGGGATCCGGGCCTGTTTAACATCCTGGACGGGTTACTCGGCGGAGAACAGCGAACCCAGAATATGGTAACCCCCGTCCACGTAGATGACTTCGCCGGTGATGCCCCGGCCCAGCGAGCTGAGCAGAAAGAGGGCGGTGTCGCCGCATTCCGACTGTTCCGTCGCGTGGCGCAGGGGCGCGAATTCGCGGTGATGGTCCACCATCTTGCTGATGCCGGCCACGCCGCGCGCCGCCAGGGTGCGGATCGGACCGGCCGAAATCGCGTTCACGCGGATGTTGTTGGGGCCGAGATCGTGCGCCAGGTAGCGGACGGAGGATTCCAGCGCCGCCTTGGCCACGCCCATCACATTGTAGTGCGGGACCACGCGCTCGCTGCCCAGATAGGTGAGGGTGACGACGGAGCCGCCCTCGGTCATGAGCGGGGCGGCCGCCCGCGTGACGGCGATCAGCGAATAGGCGCTGACGTCCAGCGCGGTCGCGAAGCCCTTCCGCGTCGTGTTGACGAACTGCCCCGTGAGCTCCTCGCGCGGGGCGAAGGCGACCGAGTGGACGAGGAAATCGAGCTTGCCGAATTCCTTTTCGACCTCGTTCAGAAGCGCGTCGATCTGGGCGTCGTCACTGACGTCGCAGGGAAAAATCCTGGAGCCGGGAACCGTCCTGGCAAGCTCGTCCACGTTTTCCTTCAGCCGCTCGCCCTGGTAGTTAAAAAAGAGCTGCGCCCCCTCGCGGGTCGTGGCCTCCGCGATCGCCCAGGCGATGCTGTGCTTGTTGGCGACCCCGACGATCAGTCCCTTTTTGCCGTCCATCAGCCTCATGCGGTCCGCTCCTTATCTGGCGGGCTGGTTCCCCCGACCGGGCGCCAAGATACCATGATTCACGGCCCAAGTGAACCCTCCGGAAGCGGCTGTTGCGGGACATCGGCCGGAAACGTAGAATGTCCCCGTTTTGCGTCCGTTTTGTTCAGGGCGTGGCGAGGGGAGTCATGCGGATTCTGACCACATTGAGCGCGGTGCTGCTGGCCGGCGCGCTGGCCGGGTGCGCGGATCTCAAACAAGACCTTTACTACGAAACCCACGAAATCAAGAACCTGACCGTGATTCTTCTGGACGACAAGGCGCTGCAACGGCGCTGGCAGTACGTCTCCGGGCAGCCGGCGAGCAGGACCATCAAGTTCACGGTTGCCGGCAGCCAGATCAGCATGGCGGACACGGTCAAGGGCTTCTTCGATTACAAGACGAACACGATCTATTGCACCAAGGACAATTTCGACGTCTGCGGGCACGAACTGTTCCATGCCATCATGGGCCGCTTCCACGAGGAACGGTGACCGGTCTCGGGCGCAGGGGTGTGAGGCATGAATCCAGACGAACGGGAGCCGTACATCCGTGAGCACATCGCTGAACTCGCCGGAGAATCCTTCCCGGACGATGTCGGTCCCTGGCGCATCCTGGAGATCGCCCACCACGGCGAGCACAGCACGGTGGCTTTCGAGGAGCCGCCGCACCCCGATCCGCGCGTGAGCCATCGGTTCAAGCTGATTCTGTCGTTCGGGTCGACACTGCCTCCGGAAACGGTGGGCGGCTATGAGTTCCATAACCAGGCGAAGAACTGGCGCCTGCTGTTCGGCGTCGATCCCATGCAGTAGGGCAGGCGATCGGAAAGATGCAGGAGGCCACCCGGCCGGCCCCCCTCCACCGGCGGTTCCCGCAATGCTGGATGCCCCCCTGAATAATAGTTGCATAAAGGCCCCCGGGGTCATGGTATGCTGTTCGTGGACGTATAAGCCTCGCTGACTGTCCCATCCCTCGCGCTTCCGACCTCCTCCCAGCGCGACTGATTCCCCAGTCTCCGCCGCTTCAACGCCGGAGCCGCTCGCAATACAAGAGGCCGTGGTGTTGCATGCCGGCCGCAATTGGCTCCACAAGGGAGATACATGACCTGCCCTCGTTGCCGCGGTCTGATGATCATCACCGCATTGATGGACGTGGGACGCTCCACGGACCGTCCTTCCGGATGGCAGTGCCTGATGTGCGGGGAGATCACCGATCCCGTCATCGCCGCCAACCGGAAAGGGCACTGCGAGCCGGTACGCAATGGCGCGCGCCCGCCCGGCTCGCCAACGGTGTCCGGCAACAACGTCAAGCGCAAGCGGGCGGGCCTCTGAAACCGGTTTCGTGCACGATCGTGGAAACGTCAACCAACCTCGGAGTACGGAGTAAAGGAGATCACACCATGAAGACCCAACTCATTACACGCACCATCCTGATCGCCCTGCTGGCGCTGATTCCCTGGATTGCCGCGTCATCCGCCGAAGCGGCCGGGAAAGCGCCGAAACCATCCGCTCCGCCGACCCAGTCGGAAGGGCGCAGCATCGTGGCGTCGGGCGCGGTCGAAGACTCGCAGGAGGCCTGCCTGGCCAGAATTCCCAAGGACGCCACATCCGGCCAGCGCATGATCGCCGAACAAAGCTGCAATCGGGACCAGACGTCCAGGCAGTCGATCCAGGACGTACCGGGCCGCTAGGCACAGGAGGCGTGACGACCATGAGCGAAGAAAAATCGGGAAAGGCTGCCGTCGGATCGCCCTGGATCAGGATCCCGAACGGGACCAAGGTCCGGCACAAGGCCGAGGGGAAGGACGGCGTCGTGGACGGCTTGACGGAAATCGTCGAGGGGCCCGGCCGGAATCCGGACGGGCGGACGCAGTATCGCATCGATGTGGCGGGGGCGCCCGCCATGCACCTGGCGGCCGAGGACGATCTGGTGCTCCTCACGGACAAGGCCGGACTGGTCCTCATCCTCAAGCAACAGGAAGGGTATCGTCGCCGCATCACGGAGCGGCTCCACGCCACATTCGCCGCTGACCGGTTCGTGGTCTTGAAGTGACCGGGCCATTCAACGCGGACGGATCGGCCATAGCAGAAGGAGAGACGATGAAAACGGAGATCATGCGGAAGATCGTGATCAATACCAGCTTCGAAGATTTTTGCCTCAGCCACGCGGCATTTCTCCGCCTGCGCGAACTAGGGCAGAAGGATGCGCTGCAGGAGGTTGACCTGGGAGCGTACTGGCCCCAGGCAGCCGCTCCGCAGGAGCCGAGCCTGAACCGCTGCGGGCGGGAGGTTCCGAGGGACGATCGGCATCTGGTCCGGGTGGTGGAGGAACTGGGCATGCGGGCCAACGGGCATGCCGCCTCGCTCAAGATTGTGGAAATTCCCTCCGACGTCACGTGGAAAATCGAAAAGGTCGGGGGACAGGAGCGCGTGAGCGAAGCGCACCGCATCTGGGGCTAGCGTGCCTCGAGCCTGTCTCCTCCCCGATGGGCCGGTGCGTGACAAGGCGGTCATGGCTGATACCTGCTATTACAAAGGAACGAAGATCCTCCTCGTGTTGCGCCGGAACGCCCGCGGGAAATGGGCGTGCCAATTCACGATTCCGGGATTAACGGTGCCGGCAGCCGGGAAGTACGAAGGCCATCCGCCGAAGGAATACGAAACGGAGCTGGAAGCGGAAACGGCTGCATTCGAGCGCTCGAAGAAGATTCTTGACGCGTCACATCAGGGCACGGGCGAGAGCGGGTTTCTCCGGAAACAACACGGGTAAATAGTCAACAGACACCCTTTGAGGCGTGGTATATTGAGTTATGTCGTACTGAGCTCGCTGACTGTCCTATCCTCGCGCTTCCCGCTTTCTTCCCGGCGCGCCCGATTCCCCAGTCTCCGCCGCTTCTACGCCAGAGTTTTTCGGCAGCGCCGCATGCTGCATGGTGTGACCGCCAGGGCCGGAGCCCGTCCGATGGTCCGAGCCCGTTCGGATGCATGGAGATGCCGCGGACCGCTCGCGAACATCCGTCATCTGCGAGGAAGAACTCGATATGATCTACTACACGTGCATGCTCGTGCTGGTCGGATTGGTTACGGCAATCCTGGGATTCGACGGGGTGAGTGCGGTCGCGATTCAAATTGCCGCGATCCTGTTCGTGGTCGAGATGGTGATGTGCCTGGCGACGGGACGCACCGTTGAGGCTCCGTGACCGGCGAATGCCGGGCTGTCCAGCCGGCAGAAACCCGGGAGAGTATTCGTTCATTTAACGTACGACTATCAGAAGGAGGATCCAATGGCAGACGAGAGAGGGTTTTCAGCAGGAGCAGCGGGCCTGATCTTTTTGATCGGGGGACTGGCCGGGGCGGCGGCGGCGCTGTTGCTGGCGCCACAATCCGGTCGTGAGTCGCGGGAACAGTTGCGGCGGTATGCGCGGCGCACGGAAGAGAATTTTCATGAGCTGGCCGATAAGGCCACCGAGGCCCTGGGTCGGGCGGTGGATGCGGGACGCGGGGTCATCCAGGAGAAAAAGTCGGTCCTGTCCGGTGTGTTCGAGGCCGGTCGCGACAATATTCGGCAGAAGTACGAGGAGTTGGCCGGCGAGAAGAAGGGGTGACGGTGAACGAACAAGTGGTGATCGGCCAGGAGGAAGAGGAGCGGTCTGCCGGCAGCAAGGACGGCACGAATCCGGGCGACAGGCATCACGGCAGCCTGCACCAATGCTTCGCTCCCAAGTGGAAGTGTCTGCGGAAAAATGATCACTGCGGAAAAGGAGACGCGCAATGACAGCCGAAGAGCAAATGGTGAAGATGACGACGGCGATCAAGCAGGCCATCAAGGTGATGGGGGACCGGTTCGGGTCCACGGAGGAAGAGGTCGCGAGGGTCATTCAGGAACTGAAGGCGTCGCTGCAGGGCGCCGCGTAACCGTGTCCCCGAGGCAGAGGAGGAGCGCATGAAAAACCAGCCGCGGATCTACCTGCTCACGATGAATTCGCCGTCCCACAAAGCTCCCCGGCTGTGGACGGGGAGGAGCATCCACGCATTGCGCCGCTGTTCGGCCAAGCAGGTCGGCAATGCGCTGGTTGAGATGCAGCAGAGCGTGGACGATCTGCAAAAAGACATGAGCACGTTGAGGTACGCGAAGGCATCGGGGGCTCTATCAACAAAAGGGGTGGAACGACCATGAAAAATGACAACGCCAAGTCTCCCAAGGAGCATAGCGACCGGAAAACCGACACCGTGCGCAAACGGGGCAGCGCGCGCGCGCCGCAACGGGCCGGCGACGGCCTGACGTGCAGCGAAGCCCAGGTGGAGGCTCTGCTGTCCGAGGGCGAGTCAACCTAGGCGCCTGCGCACAGTCCCGGAAAGCTGTTCCTCCCCTGGACGCATCACGCGTCGGTCCCTGCACGGGCGGGGACGACTGTCGCCGTCGGCGGACGACTCGCGCAATGATGAATGTCCCCCTGCCCGCTCCTTAATCAATGATTTTCATTTGTGGATTCCAGACGATTTCCCACAAATGGCCGTCAGGATCCTGGAAATAACCGGCATAGCCGCCCCAAAAGGTCTCTCCGGCTGGTTTGGTGATGCTGGCGCCCGCTCGTTTCGCCTGCGCCATCACCGCGTCAACTTCTTCCGTGCTGCCGACGTTATGGCCGATGGTGCACTCGGTCGGGCTGTGTGGAGATTGGGAAATGTTCGCGTCCCAGGCGATGTTCTCGCGGGGCCAGATGGCCAGCATCAGCCCCGGCTGCAAATCGAAAAAGACCACCCCGCCACGCTCGAACTCCGCGCCGACAATCCCCTCCGTCGGAAAGCCCAGCCCGTCGCGATAAAATCGAAGCGAGCGTTCCAGGTCGTCCACGCCGATCGTCATGACGGTAACGCGCGGTTTCATGCGGAGCCTCCAAATTCTGGCGGCATTGTAGGCTTCCATGCCGGGCAAGGGAAGGGCTGCATGGGAGATTTCGCCGGACGCGCGGGGAGTGGGGGCATGGGCGTCGTTCGTATCTCGTGAAGCGTCGTACGCTGGCGGTGGGGCGTCAGGGGACGTCCGTCGCCATCGGCGGGTGTCTCGATCCAACGGCAAAAATGGAATATACTAAATGCATGAACTGGATTTTTGGCGCGACATTAATGCTGATGTTGGCGATGGGGCTCCCGGCGTTCGCGGAGGAACCGCAGGCGCTGTCGGAGGAGCAGATCGCCGAACATGCGAAAGGCGCGTGGGAGAGCGGCGCGGTCAACGCGGCGCTGGAGATCCTGGACGCATGGATTCAGGAGCATCCCCCCGCGCTCGCGCTGCACAAGTTGCGCGGCGATATTTTATCCACAACCCGCCGCCCCCGGGAGGCAGTGATGGCCTACGAGACGGCGCTCGCCGGGAAACCGGCCGCGCTGGATGTCCGGTGGGCGAAGTGGAGCGTGTTGACCCGTTCGGGGCAGGAGGAGGAATCCATCGCCGAACTGCGGCGCATCGCGCAGATCGATGCCGGGAATCCCCTGGTTCATTTGCGGCTGGCGCAGGAACTCCGGAAGCTCGACCGCCTGGAGGAATCGCTCGAACCGTACAAGAAGGCCGTGGAACTCGCGCCGGAGCTGCTGAGCTGGCGGTTGGGGATGGCCCGGGCGCGATTCGATCTGCTGGACTATCAGGGCGCGGACGAGGAAGTCCAGTACGTGTTGCAGCGGGTGCCGCCCGGTTCCCCGCTGGAGCTCCCCGCCAAAAATTTCCTCTCCGTGATCTATGGATCCATGGAGCGGGGCCGGCGCTTTGATCCCTATCCGCCGTCGCAAGTGACCCCGGAGAAGCGCAAGGAATGGGCCCTGATGCGCGCCGACGCCTGGAGATTGTTCGAGGCGGGACGGTTTCAGGAGGCCGAGCCGGTCTACCGCAAGCTGCTGGCCCTCAACCCCAAGGATCCTCTCGCCACCCATCAATTGGGAGTGATCCTGATGAAGCTGGGCCGATGCAAAGAGGCGCTGGACGTATTCGGGAACCTGTTCAACCTCGATCCCGGCGAGGAAGACTATGCGGATACGGTGTTCCGCATGGGCCAGTGCCTGGTGGAACTGGAACGGTGGGAGGAGGCCTTCGTCCATTTTCAAACGCTTTACGACACGGCCGTCGAATTCGAGGAACGCTACAAGAACGTCGCAATCCCCCCCGGCACGCGCGTGCTGGACAAGGAGAAACTGGGCCGGTGGCTGGAAAAGGTCCGTCCCCATGTTTCCAAGGAGGTCGCGGACAGCCTGCGGACAAGAATTCCTTCCGGTCCGCCGGCCCGGTCGGAGGACGATCTGTTCGCCAAAATAGCGGCCGAGCCGATCAAGCCCCAGAAGCCGCTGGACACGCGGGCGTCGCTCATGGGCCGGGACGCCGATTTCAGCTGGTTCCGGTTTGTCATTCCGGCGGGTCAGGTCATGCGGGATGATTTTCCCACCGGCGAGCATGACTTTATTCCCATCAATCCGGGGGACAGCCTGCCCGCGACGCAGAAGGAGATCTACCTGGTGTTCGGATTGGTGTCGGCCTCGTACGATGCGGTGCCCCTCACCGCGCAATGCATGCTGGAAACATCCGAGGCGACCGGAGAGCCGCGCATTCTGGCGCAGGACCGGGTCGTCATGTCCATGAGCGACCAGTCCGGCTATTTCATGCTGTCCCCGCCGAAGGCAGGATGGACGCCCGGCCTCTACCGCTGCGGCCTGTTCGAAGGGGAGCGGACGTCCGCCTACGCGCAGGTGGATGAAGTCCGGTTCCGCATCCTGAAACCAAAAGACAAGAAAGCCTGACCCGCAGGCCTGACCGTCCGCCGTCATCGGCGGGCGTCTCACAAAATTCTGAATGAGCTAGCCCCACTTTCGTGGACAC
>Ga0155970_173_pt4 | contig 32492 bp, 27 predicted proteins | sample RifCSPlowO2_02_FD_107624 | JGI IMG/M metagenome (GOLD analysis project Ga0155970, IMG submission 107624) | Nitrospirae bacterium RIFCSPLOWO2_02_FULL_62_14
CGGTGTCGGCTCTATCCCCGTTCCCAGCGGCTGCGAGTGACTGTCCAGCGACCGGGGATCGTTGTCCGGCAAGGTCTGCAAGAAATCCTGTATCTGCTGCTGGGTCGGCTCCGGTGGAGGGGGAGGCGGGCCGAACGGCCGTGTGTGTCCATACACCCACCGACCACCTCGGGTTGATCCTTCACGTGCGAAGGTCACCGGGTTTAGTAAGTCCACATTCTCAACGGTTAATTCAATAATCACCACATACGGAGGATTAGGAGGAAATACAGGTGGATTTAAGTTCGGCCTCTTGGGAACCTCTAACACCAACATGCCATCGTAAATAGTCGGATCACCGAAATAGAGATTCCCGTTATAGTTCACATAGCAGCTGCCCGGAACGGTCGGCGTCGTACAGGCCTGAGAAGCAGGCACATTGATACCGGCCGGCACATCGGCGATGTAGGCCGGTGTCGCTGCCGCCTGCCCCGCCGCGTTTTTCACATCTTGCAAATCGTTTGCGGAGTAGTAGGTCTGGTAGAGATACAGACCGGCTTGGACGCCTATGGCTGCCCACCCGACCGGCCCCGCGACTACCCGCATGGCGAGGGATACCGGCGACACCGCTTTGGCCGCTGCCGCCACCGCGGCCGCCTTCGCGATCTTGTTCGCATGTTGATTCGCGATCCGATTCGCTTGATTGATGATCAGATCGTATTTGTTTGTCGAGCTGACCAGCGCGAACACAGGGCTGGCGATCAGCATCACGCTGACACCAGCCACCAGCCCTGCGTACGCCGCGATGGCTATGAGCGCCCGGACAGGGCGCCGAAGATAAACGCCATGAGCCACAGCATCACCAATTGCAGTTCTTGATCAACGGTCACTTGCCGCTCAACGGCTGCAACGCCGCCAAGTCCACGTAGAGCGTGCCCTTGAACTCCCGGAGATTCAGCGTCGCCGTGCAGACTTTCCCGACATGGTCCGTCACGGCCTTGGCCAGCACGAGCGAGTCCTGCGGAATGCTCGCCTGCAGCGATCCGGGATCTTCCCCTTGAACGAACAGATGGGCTCGGCGATACGTCTTGCCGTCCTTCCGGCTCACGTTCTCACCGATCCCGTTGACCATCACTTGCGCCACACATCGCATGACACCCTCCTTTGGTTAGAATGAACTGCCCTGCAACACGTACACACGACCCGGATCAATGCGCTGCAACAGATCGTAGTGGCGGGTCTTCCACCGATCTTTTCCCGCAGCGATCACCACATCCAAAAATTCGCGTCCGGCTCCTGGCGCAGCCTCCAGAACGGCAAGCATGGGACCCAGGGAATGCGCCGCCCACTGTTTGACGTCCTCAATCTTTTTCTGCGTCTTCTGAATCAGCAGCCGGGCCTTCGCAAACCCCTCCGTCAGCTCCTGCCACCACGACAAGACCGGCGCGGCACAGCGCATCCAAGCCTCGTCTTCCCGGCAGGTGTCCCGAAAATCCACGGACGACCGCAGCACCCCCACAACAAATTGTCGGTATTTGTCCTCCGGCAAATGGGCCAGCGCGAGGCCGCAGGCATGGGCGCGGGCGTCCTTCAATTCCATTTCCCACCGCACCCAGGGGCCTTCGACCTCAACGCCCTTGCCGCGTTGTTCCAGAGCTTTGTCGTAGATTCTGATGAGGGTGTTGGACTGACGGGAGCCGAGATAGAGGGTGTACCCGGTGATCTGATCTAACTCGTCGTTGCTCTCTTCGACTTTTCGCCACTTCTTGGACCGTTTGACCGCCTGGCCGGCCTTCACCGCACTTTCGACCTGTTCGACCGTCACGACGCCCTTGCGGTCATCCAGGGCGTTATCAATGCGGCCGAACTTGCCCCGCTGGTTAACGGTCCAACGGGCCAGAGCCTGCAATTTCTCAAACGACCAGCCGGACACGACACCGCCCGAGCAGTCCACATGAACTTCCTGCGGGTTCCCTTTCTTTCCGGTCCCGATCCGAATTAGGCCACGGTTGCCGGCCGTTTGAAGATAGCCGATCGTATAGCCAAGGAAGCCCGAGGAGGCTTGAATGAAATCCCCCCCGAGCTGTTCCATGACGGTCTGAACCGCCATGGATGGGATCGTGAACCGGAGCCAATCGACTGATAGGCTGAATCCGCTCATAGGCCCTCCTTACTAATTTGCGCCCCCGTCTTACTCACCGGGGGCGTTGGCGGGTCCCGCGCGGTCGGCTGTCGCCGACCCGCACGGCACCCTCTGCGCGTTTCCTCGGCGATCCGTTTGACCGCATCGCCTGGCGAACCACCTCCAGGTCGAACAGGATCATCCGGCAGATCCGTTCCGCTGGAATTTCGCCTTTCCAATAGGCGCGACGAATTGACTTCTCACTGATCCCCAGCTCAAGCGACAACTCCTTCACTGACATGAGACTCTTTCTCACTTGTGTCCTCCGTGTTATTGCTCACACCCTATCGGCGTGAGCGTGAAAATGGAATTTGACTGTTTGGGCCGGTTGAGGCCGGTTCTGGACCGTTCGGGACAGTCGTGGACAGATCGCGCATGCGCGAGTCCACACCGCGTTGCTCCCGAGACTACTGGGCCATCAAGAAATGAAAGGAATAGGGGTTAGGGGGTTTCAATACTCCTGATCGGACTGAACCGAGTCGCTTCGATGCCTTCTCCACACTCCTCCTTTCTGCAAGCTCATAGCTCGCACGATAGCGCCAACGATCTGTGAGAGAAAATCAGCAGATGTGGGTAGATATGTACAGATGTCGCAGTTGACATGAGCGCGGTAGCAAGTTTGGTGCGAGAGAATGCCGCACCAAATTTGTTAGTATTGTGAACTATCTAGAAAAACTCTGACTCGGGAGAGTGACTACTTTGCACAGAAAGATACGTGGATAGGACGAAAAGATACCGAGCTTTATATGCCTATAAAATCGCGTGGCACCTTGTCACTGAATGATGGAGATACCGACAAGTTCTTGCTCAGTATCTGCTAAAAGTACTATTCTACGCCCGCATTTAGCTTCTCCTGTCTTTAGATGTGACCGTCGGAGGCAATGCCACTATCCCCCCTGTGAGATCAAAAAAACTGACATCCAGCCAAAAATACTATGGCAAAACTGACGCACGAACAAATCGAGGAAATCAAATCCTATCTCAACGTAGGGAAAGAACTTCCCGACGATTACAAGTATCTCCTCTTCCCGCCTGAAAAGTCTGAATGTGACCTTGTCTACAAGAGCAAAGAACGAGTCGAAGATGTCCTCTCTGAAACGTGGAGTGTGCCACTTCAGCCTATCAGAACCTTCAATCTGCCAAAAGGAAAGCCTGCACCGGAATGGAGTAATAGACTCATCTTTGGCGATAACTTGCAGGTTATGAAGAGGCTCTTAGACGATCCACAAATAAAGGGGCAAGTAAAACTGGTCTACATTGACCCACCATTTGCTACGAAACAAGAATTTCAAGGATCACATGAACAGAAAGCATACCAGGATAAGATCGCCGGTGCCGAGTTCATCGAGTTCCTTCGCAAGCGCCTCATCTTCCTCAAAAAACTACTTCATAGGGAAGGCAGCATTTTTGTCCACCTTGACCAGCGCAAGGCCCATTACATCAAGATTGTACTCGATGAAGTTTTTGGTGAAGAGAACTTCCGCAATGAAATAACCCTCCCAGGAAGAGCATCCAAGAACCTCCAGCAACAGTTCGACACAATTACTCGATTAAATGTTAGGCACGACACCCTTTTTTGGTACAGCTCAAGCTCCGCCACACGCTTTAGTCAGCTATGGATTGAGAAACACAACGCAGGGAATCCTGAAGGCCACTGGCATCACTTCTGGAGTACAGCTAACCGGCCGTCAATGAGGTATAGGCTTTTTGGTCACAAGCCAACTACCGGTCAATGGACTTGGAAGGAAGAGCGGGCGAAACAAGCGGCTCAGAACCATGAGCGCTATTTCAGGGAAGGTGGCGGGAGAACACTTGCTGAGTACTGGAGAGATACAGGTTGTGCTCTGGAGTTCATCAGAAAGGATCCTGAAGACGGAAAGCCTCAATACTGGCGTTCTCCCGCAGAGACCCGACTTGCAGACACAGTTTGGGCTGGAGTGCCCATCTATGATAACTCCACGAAGTACCCAACTGAAAAGAACGAGGCACTACTTGCCCAAATCATCGAGTTAGCGTCTAAAAAAGACGACATCGTCCTCGACGCATTTGCCGGCTCTGGAACAACTTGCGCAGTCGCAGAGAAGCTTGGTAGGCAGTGGATTGGAATTGACTGCGGCAAGCTAGCCATTTACACAGTCCAGAAACGTCTGCTTAACCTTACCAGTAAAATTGGGAGTAAGGGACGACCGCTGTCTGCTAAACCGTTCACGCTCTTCAATGCCGGCCTATACGATTTCGCCCGTGTTCGTGATCTTCCGTGGGAAGACTATAGACTGTTTGCACTGCAGCTCTTTCAGATTCGTGATGAACCCCACAAACTCGCTGGCATACAGCTAGACGGCTACAAAGCAACCAATGATGCACTTGTCTTTAACTTCAAAGAAAAAGAAGGAGTCCAGCTCGACGAAGGCTTTGTTGTAGATCTTCATCGACATTTGGGAGGTAAGGCTAGGAAGGAATTTTTCATCGTCGCGCCTGCTGCATGCGTCACATTTCTAGAAGACTACATAGATCGCGATAAAACACGTTATTATATTCTTCGCATTCCATACTCCATTATCGACGAATTGCACGACCGCCCCTTCCAGGAAATCCGCCAACCAGTGGATGAAACCCACGTCAATGATATTGTCGATGCTGTTGGGTTCGACTTTATCCAACCGCCAACACTCGAAGCGAAATACGTGCTATCAAAGTCCAAAAACGATCTCATCAGCTTAGCAACGATCAAGATCAGCCGGTTCGAAAGCCATGCCATGACAAAGAATCCGCGCGAGTTCAAGAACCGCGAAACGCTCTCGATGGTCATGGTCGACTACGACTACAAAGGCAATGGGGATGGAATATTCAACCTAGATGCAGTCTTTTATCGAGATCAACTCGAAGAACATGGATGGGAAGTACGCTTGAATTCACGACTATTTGGGAAAAAGATAATGATTATCTACATTGACATTTTTGGCAACGAGCTTCGCGAAATCAAAACCCCCGCCGACTTCGGAATTAAAAATCACACCAGGCTAAAAGACGCTAAGACAAACGAATGACATCTGCCCAACAATATAGAGTCAATATATGTAGAGGCATGACTCAACATGCGTGATGCTTCGCTTTTCAAGAATGCAGATCTTGTATTGAAGGTCACCTCTAACATTGACTCAACGATCTTTGACGTCACTAATTACGAAGCATTCCTGGAAGCTCTATGTGGGGAGCGCGAATATCAGCATCAGGCAATTCAAACAGCATGCAATTACCTCTTTGGTGGAGCGTATCGAAATCAGCGAGAACTTGCTGAGGAAAATTACAATGCCAACCCACACTTGCAAGAGAAATATGTAGATTTCCGAAGAATGGCTGCGCTGTTAGGATTTCCTAACCAGCTCGCTTGCTCGTTGGACCTCGCCACTGGTACAGGGAAAAGCTATGTGATGTATGGCATCGCTCGCATTGCTCTTGCTGCAGGTGTTGTTGACCGTGTTCTTGTCCTCTGCCCATCCAACACAATTGAAGCTGGGCTAGCCGATAAATTTACCTCGCTCTCTAGCGACAGAGACTTCACGAAGCTTCTTTCTAAGGAGGCAGTCTTTCGCAACCCACACATCATCCACGCAACTGAGACCGTCACACCGGGCGATATCTGCATCGAGAACATCCACGCTACGTACAAACGCACAAAAAGTGCGATCGACAATTCATTTAATAATGGCAAGGGTGCACGCACCCTGGTGCTCTGCGATGAAGCCCACCATATCTATACGTCCGAAGGTGACCAAGGTCTCAAAAAATGGAAAGAATTTCTGCTATCAGCTGATTTCGGATTCCGCTACATCGTGGGACTATCAGGTACATGCTACATCGGCGATGAATACTTCCGTGATGTTGTCTATCGGTACTCACTGCGCCAGGCCTTCGAGGATGGAGTTGTTAAGGTAATTGACTACGTCGCAGAAGACTCATCGGGCGATCAAAATGAAAAATTTCAGAAAATCTACGCTAATCATAAGGAAAACCAACGCAAGTACCGTCGCGTCAAACCGCTGACTGTCCTTATTACCAAGGACATCGCAGCATGTAAAAAACTTGAAGATGATCTCGTAGCATTTCTTGCTATGAAGGAGAAGATGCCCCGTGAGAAAGGAGCCAAAAAAATTCTACGAGTCCACACACCAAGAACGTCAGGACACGGCGCTAAGGAAGATAAGGCCATTGCGACAAACATCGAACGGCTCCGTAACGGCGAACCCGATACTAAGAACAGCCCAGTTGAATGGATAGTATCGGTAAGCATGCTGACTGAAGGATGGGATGCACAGAACGTCTTTCAAATTGTTCCTCACGAGGAACGTGCCTTTAATTCTAAGCTTCTTGTAGCTCAAGTCCTCGGTCGCGGTCTCCGTGTTCCCCGCGAGTATAAGGGAGAACGCTCCGTAGTAACGGTATTCAACCACGACGCATGGAGCGGAAAGATCAAGCATCTAGTCGACGAGGTTCTCGAAGTCCAGAAGCGTATTTTTTCATTTCCGATCAGAAAGGAACCGTCCTACGACTTTTCCGTTCACAGCATCAAATACGATAAATCCGAAGATGTTGTTGAGACCAAACAAACTTCCGAGTACGATTTTGACATGGAGTTTGTTAACTTTTCTGCTCAGAGAAAATCAGTCGATAAAACTACAACCTATCAACGAGCCGTGACTGAAGAACATCGTGAAAAGGTCACCCGCGTCGAACTGGAGATGTTCGACATCGAACAAGTTGTTACAGACGTCCATAACAAGTTCAAAGCGATTGACCTAGAAACTAAGTCAAGTTATGCCAAGCGGTATCCGCGAGAAGCCATCCGCAAGCTCATACGGACATCACTTGACCGAATCGGGTATAGAGGCAACGAGATCAGTAAGGAAAATCGTCAGCGTGTCCTCAGCGCGTTTGGCAATCTCAGGCGGCCTGGCAGCAAGAGCATTCGTTACCGTGTAACTGCGAAGAGTCTAACCATAGTTCACGCAATGGACAGGCACAAGGATAGCACCGCAATTGGTGCGGTTCGCCGCGGATGGGTAACTGTCTTTTATGATGATAATTCCAAGAAAGCTGACCCTGAACTTCAGCAGCTTCTTGAAGAACTGGAAGAAGATGAATCTAGACCAGTTTCAGCACTTCATAAGATTGAGAATGCCTTCCATTTCAAGACCTGCCTTTCGGTCGTTCTAGCAACATCCGAACCTGAGCGCCGTTTTGTACATAGGCTCGTGAACCCAGAGAATGCTTCTCGAGTCTCTGCATGGATTAAGAATGCCGACACTGGTTTCTATGGCATCGAATACTCCTACTCACGTGGAGAGTACTCGAAGCGAGCAGTCTTCAATCCAGACTTCTTCATGCAGCTCGGCGAGTCGGACATCTTGGTGGTCGAAATCAAAGCCAACGAGGAGATTTCCGATCCCTCACCCGATAACAAAGGAAAACGCCGAGCGGCTATCGAGCACTTCGACAATCTCAATAATCTCCAAAAGGACATCCGTTATCATTTCTGCTTTTTAACACCCAATGACTATGATCTTTTCTTTGCAGAACTTCGTGAAGGTAGAGCAATGAAGTTCCAGAGCCAACTTGACGTTGCCCTCAACGGGAGCGGTCCGGCCCGCGTTCGCAATACCTAGCTCGAACAGCAGAACCGGTACCGAGAGTCTTTTCTAGCTAATATTTCTTAAAAGATCAGCGGCCTGCTTCTTGTAAAGCTCCGTCTGACTGCGCGTGGAAAGAACTTCCTCAAGAAGCTTCTTAGCCCTTGCCGTCTTGCCTTGATCTAGAAAATATCGGCCCAATTCGAGGTTCTTCTTCTGACGAACTTGCGTTCTTACTTCTTCATCTTTGGCAATGTTGATCGCGCGGTTGTAAAACCGAGCGCCTTCTTCTAGGGCACCCTCTTTAATTAGAAGAAGACCACGGGTTGCATTGATATGCACGCTCTCCACAGCATCTTGCTCGTTAATACGATCCAAAACCTCCCTCGCCTTTTCTATATCTCCTTTCATGAGATAATTGTAGGCGAGGTTATTCAAAAGCATTGAGTTCGTCGGAGCATAAGAGAGTCCCTCTTTGAGAGCCGTAATTGCGCCACCATAGTCACTTTTTACCTCCGAGAGAATGTAGCTAATTCCAGAGCATGAACTCGTATCCCTCGGCTCTAGCGTTTTGACTTTAATAAGGTAACGAGAAGCGGTCTCGTAGTCCCCAAGATAGAAGTAGTAGCGGGCAAGCAAGTTATTGAAGCGCGCTTGTCTGCCTGGACGCTTGGAAACCTCTGAAACATCCTTCTCTAAGACCTGGATTAGAGGCAAAGCCTCATCGTACCTATTGTCCTTTAAGTAGAGAGTGACCAGATTATAATGAGCATCAACCACTACCCCGGGAGATTCCTTAACACCTTTCCTAAAGAACTCCTCCGCTTTTTCTCTATTTCCCAAGGCTGAATATACACAACCGAGGTTGTTGTAGTTCCGCGCCAGATCCCTAGCCCTCGCTTCTGTACATTCATAGAGATCCTGAACTCGCAATAAACATTTCAGGCAAGCACGGTAATTCTTGGAATAGAATAACGCCTCTCCTAAGATTCCTAGAAGCTGAACGTCTCCACTGTTTAATCCTTCATATTCACTCAGCAACTCCGCCGCTTGAGTGTATTGCTTTCCAAGCAGATAAACCCTCGCCAACCATTTGGCTGCCTCAATATTCTGCCTATCCGAAGACAAGCTTGAGGCGAAGTGTCGAATCGCCTTCTCGTAATTCCTCTCCTTTACGTAGCAGATGGCGATATTGAAATTGGGCTTTGATGCCCCAGGTTCCAAAGTGAGCGCTTTCTTAAAATAGCCTAGCGCAGCTCTCACATTGCCTTTGAGTGTGTAGACTATCCCAAGATTGTTGAGAGCCGAGGGATTGGTTTCAACAGACTCTTTAAGCTGCTGCTCCGCCTTTTCAAGATATGTCTTATCCCCTCGAGCAAGTGCCAAACGAAGATAAATCTCACCAAGACTCTCGTGAATGACAGATCGACGAGGATATTGCTTTAGAAGATCTGCATAAATGGACAACGCACCTTCAAGATTCCCCCTCACTAACTGTGCCTTGGCTAAATTAAGACGAGCCGAAGTTAAATCACTCTTTATGCTAAGCGCTTTTTCAAAGTAGCGGATCGCTTCACCAACTTTTCCAGCATTAAGATAATTGAGGCCAACACTATTCAGAAGAAAAGGACTGTCCGGGACCCTCTCTAACGCATGTTGAGCTGAGCGAAGTTGTTGATTAACTATTTCCAAAACAAGAGTACGCTTTGCTGTTCTCTCTCCAGCTTCGACCCACACTGATTCCGCTTGATCAGAATCCGAGACTAGCCGACTGCTTGGCATAAATGGATTTCCAGGAGTGGAAACGAGAGAGAACGTTTCCCTGGAATCTCGTGTCAGTTCTCTTTGCTCGTTTGCTTCATCTACAAGTTTCAACATAAAATTTCTTCCTATGCAGCATCAGTTGATGACTTGAGCAACAGCCCTGCGGCGAGCCTTGAATTGAGCTCTCCTGGTTCGCACAAGATCGGCAAGTAATATTCTTGTCATAATCTCGATCTGCATGAATACCCAGTCAAATCGCACCATCCGTTTTCGATAGTCCAGAGCAGCCAAGCCCTTATACAATCGGTTCAGTCTGATCCGTATGGACTCCGGCACTGTTCCATCCGGCGCAATATCTTCAATGTTTGGCAAGGGACATGCCGCCTCTAACGCTCCAATCGATGCGTCGAAGTATTGCTTCCTCTTGCTAACATCATCGACTTTACTAAATGGCTGAATCATTGTGTCAGTGATCTCTTGGATTGAGTACAGGTACCCACTTAGTTCAGCCTTGGTAAACAACTCGAAGAGTATCGCTCCCAATGAATATATATCCGAGGCAAACACAATGTCTGCATTTGAGTCCAGACAGCATAACAACTCAGGAGCAGTATGCGTCAAAGCTCCGACCGGTTCATGGTAGATGGCCATTGGCGAAGGAACTGCTTTATCCTCGAAGAGCACTTTCGCAGTCCCTAGGTCACCTACCACAACGTAACTTCCTGTCATGACAAAACAATTCTGCGGCCTCAAATCCCTGTGACAGACCTTGGCTGCGTGCAGTCGCTGAACACCTTTGCATACCTCCCTGAAATAGATCAGACTCCGCAGAGGACCATACTTCTTCTTCGGTTGCTGGATATATTCGAATAAGCTAAACCTCGCCTGCTCCAATGAGAAAAAACGGAGCGGAATGGGCAACACTGCACCTCCGGGAAGGGAGACAGAAAAGTTAAAGGCACTAACCCCCTCAAACAACTGAACAACGTTTGGTTCACCCTTAAATTTTGCAAGAATCGCTGCCTCTCTATCAAAGCACTCGTGACGATATTTTTCTGGCACCCAGGGATCATCGAACTTAAGCACCACGGTCTGTGCCATCACCTGGTCATACGCAGTAAATGTGAGTGAAAAGTTTCCCCCGCCCCCTGGACTTGTGCTAATCCGTTGGAGCTTGCTGTACCGACCATTAACGGAGGCTTGATTTTCGAGAAGCTGCAGAAGAGTGTCGTTCATTCAGTCGGCTCCCCAAGCCAGAAAATTCCTTCCTTAGGAAAGCAACAGCCTCCGTAGGATTATCTCGAAGGATCTTCAAAACATCTTCCGGTATCTTATTCGCTGAAAGAAGTAGCTCTTCCTTGCTGTATTTAAAGTAATGAGACATTCTCTCTACAAGTTCTTCGGACGGGTTCACTTTATTATTCTCAAGCTTGCTCAAATAGGTATAGTTGACGTCTAGCTCTGGAGCCAAACGCTTAATACTCAAGCCAGATCTTTCCCTCAACATCTTCAGAAGCGAGGCAAAATTCATGGTTCTTTTATACTACGGGGTTGACAATGTTGTCAACCCACACGAGAAGTGGGTACTGGGTCCCCTTGAATAACTTGACCATTTGAAAGGAGATCAAGATGGAGCTTTATGTATTTGCTGATTCACTAAAAATGGCTTTTCGCCAGGACATAAAAATATTCCTCCTCGAAAAGGAATTGAAGATAACGATTGCCCGTAAAACCGCCTGGATCGGTAGTGACGGTCGACTGACGGGCGAATCAGGGGTCGGTACGGGTGCTCTTGAGATAGGCGTAGACGTAGGTCGTGTCGTCGTCCCCACCACCGGGGCCGCCATCGTGGCCAGCGTCTAGATAAGCCTTTTCGACCGTTCGTGCGACCTGGTGGGCGGTAGCTTGTCGAAAGATCCAAGAGTCTTTTACTTTATCAACACTGTGATCGTTAAAAAGCCTTGCGTTAGCGTCTGAGGCGATTCCGACATACCATGAGGCGTTGGTTCCACCACACTGTTTCATATGAGCATTGATATCCGCAATGATTTGTTGTGCGCTGTAAGTCATTGTTGCTGTCCTCCGTTTATTGTAAAGTGCAAGACATACCAGTCGCGTGCAGCGTCTAATCAGCCTCTACATGGGGTTGACAAACAGGCGGGAATACGGGATAATTCCACTACCTGTAGCGTATTTAGGAGCCCCTGGCGGGATTCGAGCCCGCAAAAACCCCCTGCGAGGGAGGGTGCTTTATCATTAAGCTACAGGGGCATTCAGTTCTTGAACGGCGTTCTGGACGGCAATCCGGGACGCCGTTCGATTTTATATAGGCTCCTCCTCGTACAGGTGGTCCTCTTCCGGTTCCGGCCCTTCATCGAACGGATTATCGTCAATAAGCGTCCATCCGATCAGTGCGAAAACGCCAGGCCTCGCCAGCTTAAACCGCTTTTTCTGTTTCACGAGTCCATACAGCGTGCCCCGCACGGACGGCACGGCAGCCGAACATCCCAAGGCGCGGATCAGTGGAATGATCTGCTGCATGTTCAACGGCTTTCCGGCCTGTTTGAGAACTTCCTCGCAGGCATTCGGAATGCTCGGCGGTGTTTTCTCGACTGGTTCACTCTTGACGATGGACTCTATGACTTGCCTGATGCCAGAGGGCTTGAACAGCACAGGCTCTTTTTCTTGTTCAGTTTCAAGAATACGGAGAGTCCGCTCGAGGGCAGTAATGTCCGCTTCGAGTTTAGAAACGAGATTTTTTTTACGGCTGATCTGGACTTCGATCTGATCACGGTATGAAGGCATGGCTGCTCCTCATGTCCACGGAGGAAGTATAACATGAAAGTGGGAGTGTAGTGCAAGCGTTACTTACACTGCGTGGAAAAAATCATGCCTACAAGATATTGTACCACGGATTAAGTGTGTCCAAAATGATACTATTTAGTGTGTCAGCGGGCGGCGGCAGCGTTCTTGGCGATCTTGATACGCTGTTTTTCGGTAAGGGCTTTCTTGCGGGCTGGTCCACCTTTCAATCCACCAAAGGCGACCGAGTGCGGCGGCAGCAGCGTTAATGGCGGGATTGGTCTTAGGAGACTGCGTGGCAGCCTCAAGCCTACCGCGAAATCTCACCAAGGAACAAAAGAGTGGGTACGAGGACAGACAGGAAGGAGAAACGAATCTTCCTCAGTTGAGATTCAAAATCAAATTAGAAACTGTGCCCAAATTGTGCCCAACTCAATCAAATTTTAGCTGACTCATCCCAATCCCAGCCAACCTGAAGTTATTCATAATCAATAAGTTACAGATTCGTCAATCGGTTAAGAAAGGCTCTTTTCTGATTAAAAGGGCGATGCTCTACCGACTGAGCTACCGGCTCTTCGAACAATAGCTGACAGCGTTCAGCAATCAGCCTTCATCTGGGCAAGCTAGCTTACCATCGGCGCGGTTCTTTGGCCAACGGCTTTTTCCTGGCTTAACGGCGCGCGGACGGCGGGTATTCATCGGTTCTCGTCTTGGCGCTTGCGCAGGTATCGAGCAGGAGGAAGGATCAACACTCCTTCTACCGTCTGACCGTAGTAACGGCCAAAATCCCTGACGTCCCCGCTCAGAAGATGAGTTGCGCGAGCATTGATGGCAGCCGCAAAGATCGGACGGTCGCTCTCCGGCAGGTCAATGCCGGCCAACTGCGGCGGATCGGCAGCGGCAACAGAAACTATCTCCATGGACGCACAGAGCTGTTCCAGATCTCTTCGTTGCCGGTCAGTCGAAAGGTTCCGGCGAGCTTCCTCCACTGCATAGGCAGACGTAATCAAGGCGACATGATGCAGCTTGAAGAGTAGACGAAGGCCGGCAGCATGCCGGTAGGCGGCCGAAAACAGCACGTTGGCATCCAGGAAGACCCGATCCACGCGCTAGCCCACAGTATTCATGATGGTAATAAGGCGGGCTAGGCTTTGGTCGGGTTGTGGTGAGGAATGGTGTCTGGGTCGAGGCCGAGCTTTTGGACTTCCTTTCGCGCGCGCGCGTAGTCGTTCACGTCAACGGCGTTGGATAGCAAAAACTCCGCACGGCGTTCTGCTGTATATATTTCTACCGGCAGGGCTGCAGCCGGACGGATCAACACCCCCTCTGCGCGTTCTTCTGCGATCACAAGAGAGCCTTCCTTGATCCCGTATCGGCGACGCAGCGAGGCAGGGATCACCACCGTTCCTCGCTTTCCGACCTTGCTTGTCTCGGCAGACATGATGACGCACCTCCGGAGAACGACTGAATATCTGAATGTCTGACTTTCAGGCACATTCTGCCTTTTCTGGGAGAGAACTGCAAGCAGGAAAGAATTCGATATGGCCCCGCAAGGGAGGAGCTTCATGGCAAAGCCCTCCGAACTTTGCGACGGTCCGCTGAACGGCTTTGTCTGGGATTAACGGCGTGAACGAGAGCGGCTGATCTTCATCGGACTGCGGAGCAGGATGGTCTCCCCGCGCTTCGACCCGGTGGAGATGATGTCGATCGGGCAGGCGGCCACTTCCTCGATTCGCGCGAGATACCGCTTCGCCTCTGGCGGCAGCTTCTTGTAGGAGGTGATGCCGGTGGTCGGGGTCGCCCAGCCCTTGAAAGTTTCATAGACCGGCTCGCAGTCCGTCAAGACTTGCAGGTCCGCCGGCATGTCCCGATAGTTCCTGCCGTTGTGCCGATAGCCGGTGCAGAGCTTGATCTCCTTGCACCCGTCGAGCACGTCCAGCTTGGTGACGGCCAGCGAGGTCAGTCCGTTCACCCGCGTGGCATAGCGCACGACGACCCCGTCGAACCAGCCGCAGCGCCGCGGCCGTCCGGTGGTGGCGCCGAATTCCTTGCCCCGCTCCTGCAAGCCGCCTCCCACGTTATCTAATAGTTCGGTCGGGAACGGTCCGCCGCCCACCCGCGTCGTGTAGGCCTTGGTAATGCCCACGACCCCATCGATTTTCGTCGGCCCTACGCCGGTTCCAGTACAGGCCCCGCCGGCCGCCGCGCTGGAAGAGGTCACAAAGGGATAGGTTCCGCAATCCACGTCCAGATGCGTGCCCTGCGCGCCCTCAAACAGCACGCATTTTCCGCGTTCGATGGCGTTGTTCAGCAACACCGTCGTGTCGGCGACATGGTCCTTCAACCGGTCGGCATAGCCCCGGTACTCCTGAAATATCTTTTCGACCTGGAAGCCTTCCATCTGGTAGAGACGTTGTAGAAATGTGTTCATCTCCGCCACGTTTTCCTCCAGCTTGCGCCGGAAGAGCTGCGGGTTGAGCAGATCGCCCATGCGGATGCCGATGCGGGCCATCTTGTCGGCGTAGGAGGGCCCGATGCCGCGTCCCGTCGTCCCGATTTTCCGCGAGCCCTTGGACTGCTCGGAGGCCTTTTCGATCGCCTTGTGGTACGGCAGGATCACGTGCGCCCGTTCGCTGACGACGAAGTTTCTCCCGATCTTGATGCCCTTGGCCTGCAGCCCGTCCATTTCCTCGATCATCGAGGCCGGATCGATGACGACGCCGTTGCCGATCATGCAAATCTTGCCGCGATAGAGAATGCCGGACGGAATCAAATGGAACACGAAGGTTCCGTGGTGGTTGATGACCGTATGGCCGGCATTGGACCCGCCCTGATAGCGCACGACGATGTCCGCGTCGCGCGACAGGATGTCCACGATCTTGCCTTTTCCTTCGTCACCCCACTGGGTGCCGACGATGACTAAATTAGACACAGGTCATACTCCCGCAACCGTTCTCTTGGTCCATGGATGTCCGATTCGATGGCCCTGATCTCTCTCACGCAACCCCCGTATGTACCGTGGACCAGACTGTCCACGATCTTGTTCTTGCCCTGACAGCCCCTCTGGGTGCCAACGATTACGAGATTGGCCATTTCTTAGCTTTCAGCGAATAGCTGATAGCTAATAGCAGGTAGCCAGAGCTGAAGCCTCTTTGCTATTCGCTATTTGCTGCTCGCTACTCGCTTCCCCCACAAAAAAAGAGCCCTGACCGGGCTTGCAGGCACCAATCAGAGCGTGGTGCACTCAATAGTAGGATGCACCGCCATGCTTGTCAAGCAAGGCGAGCCCATGTTAGCATCCCTTCCGTTCCAGCCGTTCTCCCTGTTTCTTTTGACTATTTACGTCGGTCGGGTGGGGCTGTGGCGCAGTTGGGAGCGCGCCTGCATGGCATGCAGGAGGTCGCCGGTTCAATCCCGGCCAGCTCCACCAAACCAAGCGCGGCATGTAGTCCAGCGGCTCTTTCCCATCTCTGCGCCGCGCTTTTGGCGCGACTGAGGCATAGAGACTACATCCCTCGGGCAATGGCGCGCCAGTAGTACCAGCAGGCCGTGGCGTTTGACTGCTAAGCAAGGTGTCGCTGCGCGACTTATTATAAATCTCGATTGCCGCCGCCGGATAAACACCCTAATTCGATTATGTTCATCCTGAAAATCTCCCATATGGAGTTCTTCGTCCTCCTCCTCTGAGCCTCTCCGTTTTCTTTTTCATTCTTTCTTTGAAACAGACCCGGAAGGAACCGGTTTGCCATGCTTCAGATCGAACACGTTAATAAACAATTCGCGACGCGCATCCTGCTGAAGGATGCCACCGCGCATCTGCGCCCCCACACCAGAACCGGCCTGGTCGGACCCAACGGCAGCGGCAAAACCACGCTGCTGCGCATGATCCTCGGCGAGGATTCGCCGGACGAGGGCACGATCCGCAAACGCCCCAAGCTGAAAATCGGCTACCTCCCGCAGGAACTGGAAACGCTTTCCGGCAAAACCGTGCTGGACGCGGCCCACCGCGATCTCTATCCGGAACATGAGGCCAAACGCATCCTGGCCGGGCTGGGTTTTGCCCAGCAGGATTTTACGCGCCCCGTCGAGACGCTCTCGGGCGGCTACCGCATGCGCGTGGCGCTGGCGCATCTGCTGCTGTCGGAGCCCGACGTCCTGATGCTCGACGAGCCGACCAACCACCTCGACAAGCCCACGCAACAATGGTTCGAGGATTTCCTGGTCAACTCCCAGATGACGATCCTGGTCATCAGCCACGACACGAAATTTCTCGACCGGATCGCCACGCACATCTGGGAGCTGAGGCACCACACGATCCAGGAGTACCGCGGCAACTACACGAGGTTCCAGGAAATGCGAGCCGAGCGCGATACGCATGAACAGCTCGCGGCCAACCGGCAGCAGAAGGAAGTCGCCCGGGTTCAAAAATTCATCGACCGGTTCCGCTACCAGGCGAACAAGGCCAGCCAGGTCCAGTCCCGCATCAAGCAGATCGAGAAGGTGAAGCTGATCGAGATCAAGCGCGACACGAGACGCGTGCGGTTCAAATTCCCTCTGCCCGCCGCCAGCGGCCGGCACGTCATCGAACTCAGCCACGTCGCCAAGAGCTACGGCGAGACCGTCGTGTATGCAGACTTGAATTTTTCCATCGAGCGCGGCCAGCGGGTGGCGCTGGTCGGCGAGAACGGCGCCGGCAAGAGCACCCTGCTGAAAATGCTGGCGGGCGTCCTGCCGTTCGAGAAGGGCACGCGGACCGTGGGGCACGGTGTGACGGTGCACTATTTCGCGCAACACCAGGCCGAGACCCTGAACCCCGAGCACACGGTTCTGGAATCGCTCGAGGACGTGTCGACCCGGGCGGAGCGGAATTTCCTGCGCGGGCTTGCCGGCGCGTTCCTGTTTTCGGGTCCCGACCAGAAAAAGCCCATCAAGGCCCTGAGCGGCGGCGAGCGGAACCGCGTGGCCCTGGCCCGCATGCTGGTCGAACCGGCGAATACGCTGTTGCTCGACGAGCCGACCAACCATCTGGATCCGGCCTCGGTGGACGTCTTGACCGACGCCCTGACCGATTTTCCAGGCACGATCGTGTTTATCTCGCACGACCCGACGTTTCTCATGCGCGTCTCCACGCGCGTCGTGGAAATCGATGACGGCAAGGCCCGCGATTTTCACGGTGACTACGAGTACTATCTCTGGAAGCGGGCGCAGGAACTGGAATCCATCAAGGAAAGCAGCGAGGACCTGCGGCCGACGGCCGCCCAGCAGCGGGCTCAGAAGTCCGGCCAGAACGCCCCGAAGACTGCGCCAGCGCCGCACACTCCGAGCGGGCCGAACCGGCGCGATCTCACGAAATTACGGGACCGACTGGCGAAACAGGTCTCGCAGGCCGAAGCGGAGATCGCCGAACTGGAGACGCGTATCAAGGAACGCGATCAGGAGCTGGCCGACCCGGCTCTGTACCAGAAATTTTCCCGCTGGAACGAACTGCACCATGAACAGGAGAAATGGAAGAAAGACCTCGAACGACTCACATCACGCTGGACCGACTTGTCGCAGGAATTGGAAGACGTGAAAAAGAAACTGGCTGGTTAGGCTAGGACTTCTTAAGAATTCAGGCGAAGGAGGCGCGGCCGGAGGCGAGAAAAACCGGAGGCGCATGCTCAGAAATACGTTGAGGATTGTTTCGAGCCGAGAACGAAGCAGATGGCCGTGGATCATTCGCCGTCAAGCGGTCTGCTGCAGGCTGTAGTCAAGAAACGACGCAAGCCAGGGACTCGTCTCCTGCGCCACCAGGCGGTCCCACACCACTCCGATCAAGTGTCCCTTTTCCCACGGTTTGACCCACGCGATACGCCCGTGAAGTTTTTCCTGATGGTCCACGCCATGCTGATCGAGAAATGCGAAACAGACGGTCACCGGCTCGTTGGCCATCAGCGCTTCCCTGGCATGGAAGCCGGCTCCGGCCCGGTTGGCGTTATCCAGCACGGCTGAGACGGCACGCTGAGTCGTCCTGGACCCGACCCGCGCCGCGCCGATCAGCGTGATCCGCACCGCCCGCCGACGCTCCTGGTTATTCCAATTCACTTCCATAGTTGTCCTCTTGTTAATGGAATCCCCAGTATAGCCAATGATTTGTATTTGTCCACAGTGAAAGCGGAAAAAGTCAACCCAATCTTGTCCGTCAGAATCGTCGTGAAGCTATTTTTATCCTACAATGGCTTGGGACGATAATACCTTTTGTTTTTAAGGGGTTCGGGAAGATGATGTTGTTCTTTTTTAGCGGCGGGGTCATCATGCACATACCGGTAGCCCTTCCCGTAGCCCAGGTCCTTCATCAACGACGTCACGGCATTACGGAGGTGCATCGGCACGGCCAGATTGCCGTGCTCCCGGGCATCCCGCAGGGCCTCAACCAATCCGACATAGGAGGCATTGTCCTTCGGACGCGTGGCCAGGTAGGTCGTCACGTGGGCCAGATTGATCCGGGCTTCCGGTAATCCGACGGACTCCACCGCCTGAAACGCGGCGACCGCCAGAACCAGCGCGAAGGGGTCCGCATTGCTGATATCCTCCGACGCGAAGATCACCATGCGCCGCGCGATGAACTTCGGATCCTCCCCGCCCTCCAGCATCCGTGCCAGCCAGTAGAGCGCGCCGTCCGGATCGGAATCGCGCAGGCTCTTGATATAGGCCGAGATGAGATTGTAGTGCTCCTCCCCGGCCTTGTCATAGCGCAACGCCTTCTTGAACAGCGCCGCATCCATCGCCTGCTCGTCAACGACGACGCGGCCGTCAGGACCGGGCGGCGTTTGCATGACGACGAATTCCAGCGCCGTCAGGGCCGCGCGGGCATCGCCATTGCCGAAGCCGATCAGCCGGCGTCGCGCTTCCGGCGCCAGCGCGACGTTCATCTGTCCCAGCCCGCGCTCACGGTCGGCCACCGCCCGATCGAGGATGGCCCCCATCGCCTCATCGGACAAGGGCTGCAGCACGACCACGAGGGAACGGGAGAGCAGGGGGGAGATCACTTCGAACGACGGATTTTCCGTCGTCGCGCCGACCAGAATGACCGTGCCCCGCTCGACGTGCGGGAGAAAGGCGTCCTGCTGGGCCTTGTTGAACCGGTGGATCTCGTCCACGAAGAGAATCGTCCGCTGCCCGCTCACCGCCGCCCGCTGCTCGGCCTCTTTGATGATCTCCCGCAATTCCGGCACACCGCTCGTGACGGCCGAAAAAGCCACGAACTCGGCCTTGGTTGTGTGCGCAATCAGACAGGCCAGCGTCGTCTTGCCGGATCCCGGCGGGCCCCAAAAAATGACGGACGACAGGGTGTCGGTCTCGATCGCGCGGCGGAGCGGACGGCCCGGGGCAATAATCTCATCCTGGCCGACGAAATCCGTAAGGTCGCACGGGCGCATCCGCTCGGCAAGCGGCGCGGAGGCATCAGCCTGCGCACCGGGCGCGCGTTTTTTCTGGAAGAGGTCGGACTGGGTTTCCCGCCGGCGTGACACACTCATCGTGATTCCTCGTAAAGATTGTATACGTTTGCGGATGGATGCCGCAAACACCCGCCCGGCGCAGACGGTTGACGAGCTTTCAGACCCTGTGTTAGCACAAGGCGGGCCCCGGCTTCGCGCGTGGAAAACGGGGCTCGATTCCCGCAAGTCGCGCCCGTCCCCCTCGACTATGCTCAGGGCCGTGAGCTTGACGAAGGGTCGCACGTCACGCGGAGTGTGGCATGATTGCAAAGATCAACGGCATCAATCTCGCCTACACCGACGAGGGCCGTGGCACACCGGTGGTCCTGCTGCACGCCTTCCCCCAGAACCGGGCCATGTGGGCGCAGCAAGTGGACGCCCTGTCAAAGTCCTATCGGATCATCGCCCCGGACTTTCGTGGATTCGGCGAATCGGACGCGCCGCTCTGGCATTACACGCTGGACCAGTTCGCCGACGATGTAAACGGCCTCCTGAATCACCTTTCGATCCGGCAGGCGATGCTGGTCGGCCTTTCAATGGGCGGCTACATCGCGCTTGGGTTCTATCGGAAGTATCGTGATCGGATGAAGGGGCTCGTGCTCGCCGACACGCGGGCGCAGCCCGACACCGAGGAGGGCCGCGCGGGGCGATTTGCCATGGCCCAGACGGCGTACACGAAGGGGGCCGGCGCCGTTGCCGACATCATGCTGCCGAAGCTGCTGTCGCCGATCGCGCTCCGGACCAGGCCCGACCTGGTTCAGCGCGTAAGGGCGGCCATCGAGCAGACCCAGATCAGCGGCATTGCCGGGGCATTGATGGCAATGGCCGAGCGGCCTGATTCTGTGCCGCTGCTCGCGCAGATTGCCTGCCCCACGCTCGTGATCACGGGCGAACTGGACGGGCCGACGCCGCCGGCAGACGGGAAGCTCATGGCCGGGACCATCCCGGGCGCCAGGCTGGAAATTATCCCGCAGGCCGGACACCTCTCCAACCTCGAACAGCCGGACGCGTTCAATCGCGCGCTGCTCGATTTCCTGGAAGGGATTTCCTGAGAGGTATCGCCAGAGGTCTGAGAGCGATACTCTGCCGTCCGCCTATTCGCGGATGCGGCCGCGGCCAATCAGTTTGAGGAATTCCTCGCGGGTCTGCTGCTGGGTGCGGAAGTCGCCGAGCATGTGGCTGGTGACGGCGATCGTGTTCTGCTTTTCCACCCCCCGCATCATCATGCAGAGGTGCTGTGCTTCCATGACCACGCCGACGCCATGGGCCCCGAGCTTCTTCATGAGAATTTCGGCGATCTGCACCGTGAGATGCTCCTGCACCTGAAGCCGGCGGCTGAAGGCGTCCACGATCCGCGGGATCTTGCTCAGCCCCACCACCTTCTTGTTGGGAATGTAGCCGACGTGGCACTTGCCGAAAAATGGGAGAAGGTGATGTTCACACATTGAAAAAAAATCGATGTCCTTGACGATGACCATCTCGTCGTATTCCATCGGGAACAGCGCGCCGTTGAGCAGATGGTCGGCATCCTGCTGATAGCCATGCGTCATGAAGCGGAGCGCCTTCTCCACCCGTCCCGGCGTGTTGAGTAAACCGTTCCGTTTCGGATCCTCGCCGAGCATGACCAGCATCTGCGCGACCAGATCGCGCAGGCCGGGCTTGCCGGACGCACGCCCCTTCCCCTCCACCGCGGCTCGCGCCCTTGAGACTTTCTTCGCCGGCATGCTTATCGCGCTCCCACCGCCGCCGGGCCGGCATATTCGAAATAGTTGTCCCGCGTTTCGACCACGCCGACCCTGGCCAGCCGGCCGGATGAAATCCTGTCCACCAGCAAGTCCCAGATCAAAATCGCCAGGTTTTCACCCGTCGTCGTCTTGTCGGCAAAGGCCGGATCCTGATTCAGATCGTGGTGGTCGAAGCGGTTCACGACCGTCTCCCGGACAATCCGGTCCAGAGCGTCCACGTCGGCGGCCGCGCCGGTGCGCTCCTGGATGGCTCCCTCCACGGTCACCAGCACCACATAATTATGCCCGTGCCCGTTGGGATTGTTGCACTTGCCGAACACCTTCCAGTTGTCGGCCTCCGACAACTGGTCGGTATGCAACCGGTGCATGGCGGCAAATTTGTACCGCCTGGTGATGCGGGCATGCGCGGTCATCGGCGCTCCGCCTTGGCCTTGTCCGGAACGGACGTGGTCGGCGCCTCCCACTTTTTCTCCGGTACCCGCACGATCACGTCGCCGTGAATGCGCGCCTGGCAGCCCAGCCGATGCCAGGGTTCGGAGAGCGCTTCCCGGTCCAGCAGATCCTGCTCGTCGAAGTCGATGTCCGACAGGTGCTCCTGCCCGCTTTGCACTTCCACGCGGCAGGTCGTGCACGAGGCATTGCCCCCGCAATCGTGGGGCAGCGGAAACCCGAGATGCTCCGCCGCTTCCAGCAGCGACAGGTTCTCCGGCACGTCTCCGCTTTTACCTTCGGGATGGAGAAAGGTCACCTTGGGCACAGCCGTGTTCTCGCTTCGGGGGTGATCAATGGCCGGCTGCGACCGCAGCCATCTGGGAGTTGTAGGGACAGCGTTTCCTGGCAATGTGTTCGTCGAACTCGTGCCGGAACAGCTTGAGGCTGCTCTGGACCAGCACGGCCGCACCGGTGACCAGCGTGCAGTAGCCGGTCCCCTTCACGAACCCGCAAAGCTGCAGCAGGCTGTCGAGATCCTTCTGCGTCCCCTCGCCGTTTTCGATCTTGGTCATGAGGGTCGCCAGATTGTTCGTGCCCATGCGGCAGGGCGGGCATTGGCCGCAGCTCTCGGTCTTGAAAAAATTGGAGAACTTGAGCGTCTGGGCCACCATGCAGGTGGCGTCGTCCACGACGATCACGCCGGCCGACCCCAGGCCCGTGCCGGCTTTCTTGAGCGCGTCGAACTCCATCGGCAGATCCAATTGATCGTCCGTCACCATCGAAAACGACGGCCCGCCGGGAAACACCGCCTTCACCTTGCGGCCGCCCGGCACGCCTCCGCCGCATTCCTCGATCAGCGTGCGCAGGGGCGTTCCCATCGGCAGCTCGTAGACGCCCGGCTTGGTCACCGCACCGCTGAGCGAAAACAGCATCGTGCCGGGGCACTTTTCCGTTCCCACCTGCGTAAACCAGCTCGCGCCCATGTGGAGAATGCGCGGGATGTTGCACAGCGTTTCGACGTTGTTCACCAGCGTTGGTTTCCCGTACAGCCCGAAGTCGGTCGGATAGAACGGCGGTTTCTGGCGCGGCATGGCGGGACGGCCCTGCATGGACTCCAACATGGCGGTTTCCTCGCCCGCCACGTAGCTGCCCATGCCGGTGAACAGTTCGATCTCCAGGTCCACGCCCGTGCCGAGGATGTTTTTCCCCATCAGCCCCTTGGCCTTGGCCTGGGCCATCGCCTGCTCCAGATGCTTCCGTTCTTCGTTGTAATCGTGGTTGATGTATATGAAGGACGCCTTGGCCTGGGCCGTGTGGGCCGCGATCAGGCAGCCTTCCAGCAATTGATGCGGGTGGTGCTTGAGCAGATAGCGGTCCTTGAACGTGCCCGGCTCGTGCTCACCGGCGTTGCAGACGAAATAGTGTTCCGGCGTCCGGTGGTGGATGATTTTATCCCACTTGATGCCGGTCGGGAATCCCGCGCCGCCGCGCCCGCGCAGCCCGGATTTTTTCAGCTCGTTGACCACGTCCTCGCGGCTCATCCCCGCGAGATACTTCTTCCAGGCCTCGTATCCGCCGGTGCGGATGTAGGCCTCGATGTCCCACGGTTGGCCGTCGAGCTTCTCCAAGAGTCTGGGTCCTGCAGCCGTCACGTCGCGCAACTCCTCATTAGAGGGAGATCGTACTATAAAGCCGCCCCTCGCGCGGCGTCAAGCAAACGGACCGGGAGATCGCCCTATCTTAATGGTTTACGAACGCCGCCTAGTACGCGGCGGGCGCCGAGAGCGGCTGGTTTGAGACCAAGTTCAAGGCATGCAAACGGTCGAATTTCACCGTGACTGCCCCCCTCGTAGCCAGGCCGATACGATCCAGATTTGGAATGGCATCATCGGTGACGGCGGCCACTTCCCGGCCATCCACAAACACCGACAGGCGTGGCTTGCTGACGTGAGCAAAATTGATGCGCTGCACGCGGAGAAGATGCCAGGGTCGTTTGGTCAACTGGACGGAGGTACGGTCAAGCAGGGTCGCCTGCCCCTCCGCCAGGCGATGGATGGCCAGCGTCCCCGCAGACTCGTTGAGCGTCACCACATAATAGAGGCGGCGATCGGAGGCGGCCATCACAATACCAGCCCCACCCTCGGCGGCGCTGTCGATCGTCCGCAGATGGACGGTCACATCCGGATAGGCAAACCCCGTGGCCTCTGCGAGGAGGACATCAAAACAATCGGCTGTCGAACAGCCGGCGCTGTGCGCCAGCACATGCGGCGACGTCGGCGCCTCGGCATCCGTCTGCACTGTCCAGCGGGAGTTTCCGCCGGCGGCAGTCGCCGCCGATGAGAAGCCTTGCGGCGCGGCGCCGGATGAATCCTTGTCGAACTCCCACGTCCGGAGCAGATCCTGGGGCGGAGGCGTGGCGTGAATCCGCACATCGACCACCTCGGACGAACGGGCGGTCGTCGGCAGCGTGACCGTCGCGCTTTCGGCCACGAACGCCTTCACCAGGTCGTTGGCGATCAGGTATTCCCACAGACCGCCGACCTTCTGAAGCCGGCCGTGCAGCTGCCGGACCGATTCAAGCGACGCCTGCACGCGCGCCGGCTGGCGCGGAACGGCCAGGGCCTCCGCCACCAGCACCGCCTCTGCGGCCAGCAATTTGTCCATCGGCATTTCCGCCATCGCCTGCGCCTGCTCCGCCTCCTGCCTGGCCTGCGCCAGCCACGGATGCTCGTAGCGGCGGGTCCAGAAGATCCATTGCAGACGGTCCCACGCGATTTCCGTCAGCAGGGTCGCGCGCCAGCGCGACGGTTTCGGATCGAGGCGGCGCAAGGCGCCTTCATGATTCTCGAGCGCCGCTTCGGAGTCGTTATTCCAGCGCTGCAAGGCGCCGAGACGGCGGACCGTTTCCAGATCGGCGCGGCCGCTTTTGGCGACGATCTCCAGCGACTGCGCCGCGCGATAGAATGATTCCGCGACATCCGAGTGTCCGACGGCCACCTCCGTCAATTCCTGCCGCCAGGTTGCCCCCTGAAGCGTCCAGTAGAATTCGGCCAGCCGGCGGCGCGTCCCGTCATCACCCGCGCTCATGCCGCTCCGGGCCAGTCCGGCCTTCAATAGATTGGCGTAGAGATCGTCGCCCAGCAGGCGGTTCAGTTCACGATCCGTCTCATCCAGTTGCAGCAGCCGCAGCATCCGCGCCAGCCGGTCGGGCGACGGGGACAGGCCCCGGATGTCGCGCAGCTCGGTGGCAAATTGACTGCCGGCTGAAGCCCGATCCCACCAGCGCACGGAGCCGAGCAACAATCCTCCCGCCAGCTCCTGCCCTCCCGTCTGTTCGCCCGGACGATCGGAGGTCCGCCCGATCTCCGACGGACCGCCGCCTCCGGTCCCGAGCAGCGTCGGCGTCTCCGGCAGTCCCGCGCTGAGCACGGCCTGATCCACCGGGTAGCCGGCCGCCTTGAGGCCAGACACGACGGGCAGACGAACGACCAGATCCCGGACCGGCCCGTAACGTCTGATGGTCCCGCTCGCCCACCAGGGCTCGCCGGGCCGCAGCGCCGGCGGCGCCGTGAGCGGATCGGGATAGGTCACGGAGAGCTCGACGAGCGTGACGCGCACGGAATAGGGCTCGGGACTGCCCGCAATCTGCAGTCCGGTCACGCGGGACGGAAGAATTTTCACGAATTTGATCCGGGGCGGCAGACCGCCGCCGTGCTGCCAGACGGACGGGGACAGGAACAGGGCCGGAGGATAGTCGCGCCACAGATCGGCTTTCCGGTGCGACTCGTGCAGCAGGCCGAATCCAACGCCTCGACCCTGCGCGCCGAAAATGCCCTTTTCGGGCTGGTCGGCCAGCAGCTTCACGTGGATCGCGAGCGTGTCCTTCCAGCAGGCGTCACGCGAAGCGTCCGCCGCGGTCTTCGCCAGCCGGTTTGTCAGACACCCCAGGTCGAGATCCGCCCAGGCCGCCACGCGCCCGCCCGCCATCGCCTCCGCATACCGCAGCGCCGTGCGGCCGGACGGATCTGCGGTGGGATTGGAGGCTGCGGCATGAACGGTTCGGTCGAACACTCCCGCACCGTTGATCAGGAGAATCACGCCAAATATTTTTGAGGCAACTTGCAAAAGACGCATTATCTTTTCCTCTCGCCGACTATTCGTCCCGCACATTCTCTCACGATCATGGGGAAAATTTCGAACCTGTTGAGCGCCTAGCGGCAGCGCGCGTGCGTCTTGGTCCTAACTGTGACGGGCACCCCTGTGGCCCAGGGGCACGACTCGCATGGATCAGCGTACTGACCACAACCTCGCGGCTCATTCCAGTGAGACACTCCATCCGGGCCTCGTATCCACCGGTACGGGAGATAGGACTCGATGTCCCACGGCGACCCACCGAGCCTATCTGAGAGTCTAAATTCTGCTACTGTCACGTCGCACGCTCCTCATCAGCACGAGGCTGTACAAAAAATCTACCCCCTCGCGCAGCGTCAAGCAAAACGGCTGGAATTAGGCCTGAATCTCAAGCAGTTAGGGCTTGCGGCCTATGAGAGTTACGGGCGCGGGACTAAGCATTCCAAGGCTTCCCGGTATCTCAGGCTGGTTTGCCGGATGACTTCTTTCGCCAGGTTCGGGGCAGGTGGTTCGCGGTTCCAGCCGATGGAGTCCAGATGGTCCCGCACGTACTGTTTGTCAAAGCTGGGCTGAGGGCCTCCCGGGACGTATGTATCTTTAGGCCAGAATCGGGAGGAATCCGGGGTTAGAACCTCGTCTATTACCATGAGTTGCTGTGTGCGCAGATCCAGGCCAAATTCAAACTTGGTATCCGCAATGATGATCCCACGGCTTTCCGCATGGACAGACGCCTGCTGATAGAGCTTCAGACTGATCTCGCGAACCTCATTTGCCAAACTGCCTCCTATCATCTGCTTCATCTGTTCAAAGGAGATGTTGACATCATGCCCTTGGGTGGCCTTGGTGGACGGGGTAAAGATAGGTTCCTGCAGTCGATCAGACTCTCTCAGGCCAGTCGTTAAAGATTCTCCACTTACCTTTCCGGTCTCCCGATACTCCTTCCAGGCGGAACCTGAGAGATATCCCCGGACAATGCACTCCACCGGCAGCGGTTTAACCTTGTGAACCAGCATGCTCCTTCCCCAAAGGATCTCCTTGTAACGAAGACAGGGGTCCGGGAATTCGTTTACTTCCGCAGTGATAAGGTGGTGGGGAATGAAGTCTTCCGTCGGCCAGAGCCTCTCAAACCAGAACCGCGACATTTGCGTGAGCACATACCCCTTGCCTGGAATTCCATCCGGCAGAATAACATCAAAGGCCGAGATCCGGTCTGTGGCCACCAGCAGGAGCTTATCTCCCAGATCATAGATGTCCCGAACCTTGCCTCGCTGCCTGGAACCCAGGCTTTCCAGGCGTGTCTCAAGCACAACCGGCACATCCGACAACTTTTTCATTTCAGTACCCATGCTGGGCTTCTCCATCATTCTGTATTTTCTAAAAAGGGACAGGACAATTGAGACAAGCACGGCTTATGCGATCTCTGCCGCAGTCTGTCATCTATCACTCGGAGAGTGGAAAAGTGCTCACGACGGGTCATGTACCGGCATCCTTACTTGCCGAAATACTCCTGCCGGCTCACGGCCACGTCGGAGACGAACATCACGCCGGAGTGCCGTTCGAACAACGGCCGCAGCCCGGCCAGGATCGGCTCCACTTTGTCCGCCGGGACCACCGCCATGATCATGACCTGGCTCTCCTGCTCGCTGAACATGAAGTGGGCTTCGCGCAGTCCATGGTGGCCCTTCCCGGAGATATTGCCGATGATCGTGTAGCCGCTCGCCTGGACTTTATCCAGCAGTTCCGTCACGAACGGCCGGTGCTCGCCCGCCACAATCACACGAATTTCCTTCATTGGATGCAGGGTCAATTCGCCCATGTCTGAACTCCTTTTCTCGGCCTCGAACTCATTATACCTGAACGGGCGCGATCGGACTCCATGTACCCGACGGCAGATAGCGGTACCACGCTCCGTCCGCCGGGTCCAACGCGATCAGGTGCACCCATTCGTGATGATAATAATGCTGCAGCACTTCATGCCGCGCAATCAATCTCTCGATGCGCGCGCGCGGTGCCTCGATGACAGTCAGCAGTCGCATGGGTTCATGGTACGGCATTTCGCCGTTCATCATGGTCTGCCAGGCCAGTCCGAGACGGAGATCGCTCCAGGGCCCGGACATGATGCCGACCCGCCCCACCACGTTATGATAAATCTTGCTGCCGCCGCCGTAGACCTCGTTGTCCGCAGCCGAGAAATAATGCTCCATGTTGATCCATTGGGCCACGACCTGCGGGGCGGTCATCAAGACTTCGAGTAGACGCTCGGTCGGGTCTTCGCGATAGTCATAGGAGTGGAGAAAGACGCGGCCGTCCAGATTGAGCGTTTTGGTGAGTTCGCGCCGGCCGATGATGAAGGCGGCGTTCCCTGACAGCCCCCACTCCGGCCGGGTCTGGCTCCAGTCACTGCTGCGCCGGCGCACATGCGCCGACGCCCGCTCCGGCGTCAGCGGGACCGGCGCGTCCGGAAACCGGGAGCCGCGCTCCAGGCTGGTGAGCCGCCCGGCCTCTCTCAAACAGTCGAGCAATCGCAACAGGTCTCCAGCATGCGTGACCGGCACATCCTCCCGGTCGAATAGCCGCACATCGTCCGTCGTCGTGTCCACCTGGCCGGCAAGAAAGTGCGTGTCGGCGGGAATCACAAGGCCGTTTTTCGCCAGTCGTTCCCTGACGCGCGGATTGTTGGCCATGCGGGCGAGCACGCGGGCGTTGGGGCTGCCTTCGTTGCCGCCGCAGGCGCCACAGTCCAGCGCGGCCTCGAAGGGGTTGTTCTCCGACGTGCTCCCGTGCGCGCAGAAGAGCACCAGCCGGGCGAAGTTGCGGGTCAGGCCCATCATGCGCAGCGCCGTGTCCACCGTGAGCACCTGCTCGTCGAGCGTGAAACCGGTCCGCGTGATGCGCTCCTTCTGCGCCTCCGACCAGCGCTGATCGATCCGGTACTGCCGGCGCAGGACGTCCACGAACGCGGCCAGCTTTTCCGCCGACATTCCCGCGCGCCGAGCCGCCTCGATCAAGGACGGATCAGGCGCCCCCTCTCCGTTCAACGCCTCCCGCCGCAACGCCTCGACGAACTTCAGCGTCACGCGCGAGCCATGGAGACCGAGGTGCTCGCGCAAGGCCCGCTGAATGACGGCGCCCTGCTCATCCGCCAGTACCATCTCCATTTCCGCTTGGGCCAGCTTGTCCACGGTCACGCAGGTAGCCAAGGGAGGGATGAGGAGCCGGCGCAGCCAGTCGGCCCAGCGCCGGTAGGGCACCGGCAGCACCGTTTTGCCGACGATGGGCAGGCTGTAAAACCACCCCAACGATTCCACCATGACATACGGCGTGACCACGTTCTCCTTCAAATCATGCAGGAGGGTATGGCCCGCGTGAACGAGCCTGGTTCTCGACGCGTGCCTGGACACCTCGTGATCGAGGAAGCTGCGCGGAATCTCGCGCACCTCGTTCCTGACGCGCATGATCACCGGGAACTGTTCCGTGTCATGCTCCTTGCCCCACGCCCGGAAGCGGATGAAGACGGCAAAGAACCCGGCGAAACCGTAGGTTTCGTGCGTGCCGGTCGCCTCCAGGTGGCGGCGAAAGGGCTCCGACCGCACGTCGATGCAAAACACCGACTGCGTCTGCGGGCGCGCTATTGCAGGGGCTCGCATCGCCCCCTCCTCCGGCTTCGCCGGATGAGCCTTCCCCTCACGCGCGCTGTGCGCGCTGGATGGTCCATGCGGGAATGCCGCTGAACGCATATTGCTGGCGAGCTCTCCCAGAAGCCGCTCGTGGTAGCCGGCCTCAAAGGCCTTGAGCCAGACCGGACCATGGTCCGATTCCGGAAACGCGTCCATCCACTCCACCAAAACCGCGAGATCGTTCGGGGGCGTGGCCGTCACGACAGACTCGCTCAGATCCACACTGCGGGCCAGCGCGAGCACGCGCCTCGCCGCGGTGCGCTGCGCGGCCCGATCGTGGCGCGCGCCGAATTCCGTCTGATAGTGATCGGCCAGCCATCTCCACCCGTCCCGTTTATTCTGCGCCAGCCGATCGACCTGCTCGGCGTAGGTCGCCGGCAGGCGTCCGGCCACGCGCTCCCTCCTCAGATAGTAGGCATGCGGATGCGCCTGCATATAGGTCATCACCGCGGGATACGTCCCCGCGATCCCGAGAGTCTTGCGGCAGGCTTGTTCGACCATCTCCCGCACGTACCACAGACGGACGGCGAGAAATTTCACGAGGCCGACCGGATAGGCCCGCTGCCATTCGTAGTCCCGCTGATCGCCCCGCCATTTGATGAATCCGGCCCAGCCGGGCAGCGCCGCAAGCTGGAGCGAGAGGTAGTCCTGCCTGAATTCCCGTGGAATCTCGAGGAGCGCCAGGCTGTCGAGCACCGCGTCCTCGGGATGCCCGGGCAGGTTCGCGATTTTCTTCCGGCCGTCCGCGATCCCGCAGGGCGACCACTCGTGCGCGGCGAGCGATTTCCACGCCCCGTAAAAATCCTGCTCCCGCCCGGGCATGGGCCACGTGGCGTGCCCTTCGTCCAGAAAGGCTTCGCACCATTTGATGAGTTCGCCGTTCACCTGCTCGACGATCTCGGTGCCGAACGTGCGATCACACCATTTGGAAAGGGTGAGGGACCGCCCCAGCGAAGCCCGATCTTCCTGCACGGCCGCGGCCATGCGCTCGCCGACGCTCGGACAGGTCACGACGGGAGCCAGATGGCCGGCGAGCGTCTCGATCAGGGCATGGTCCGCGCTATGCGCCAGCAGCGCATCGAACGGTTCTTCGACGGGAGCGCAGAGTCCCTGCGTCAGGCAGGCGCGCAGGACCTCGCCGTGCGACACGCGGCGTGATCCCAACGTCACGTGCGTGTTGCGGATAAGCGGCTTCAAGGCTTCCTCAAGATGATGGAGGCGAATTCTCCCCGTCCGGACATAACTCCGATACGCCTCGCCGGGCAGGTAGCCGTTCCCGCCCAGCAACCGCCGGCCGCGTTCCACCGTCTCATCGAAATGGAGATACTCGAGGCTGTGCAGCGGATTGTGATGCACAAACGTCCGCATCGGCCAGTACTGGGCGATGACCTCGCTCGAGAGGCGGATCAATCCGCGCAGCTCCATCCGCTGCGTATCGGTATAGAATGTGGCGGTCACCGGTTCCATAAGATATCTCCCGTCGCCACGTGGGCCGGCAATGCGTGCCCGCCGGATTCGAAGACACGGGTCGGCGCCACGCCCATGACCAGCAGGATGAGGACGAGCGCCAACAGCGCGGCGAATTCGGTCCGATGGAGATCCTCGTAGCGGAGATCTGTCCGGTGCCGGCCGAAGAGCAGCCGTTGCAGAAGGTCGAGCAGGTACCAGGATGCGGCAAGCCAGGCGACGACGACCACGAACAGGCCCCCGGACAGCGGAAGGGCCGGGGCCAGGAGCAATCCCATAAAACCGGCAAACACGCCGAAGGGCGGCAGGCCCATGGCGGCAAGTGCCAGCAGCATGAAGAGCACGGCAAAGCGGGGCATGACATGGGCCAGCCCGCGGATGGCGCGCAAGTCCATGTCGCCGTAACGGGCCCGAATCGCGTACCAGGCCAGCAACAGTCCGTTGGTCGCCAGCCCGACGGCGCTGAGATAGAGCGTCGTCTGCGGAGAGGCCGCCTGCACGACCGCGACATGCCACCACAGGATGGAAAAGAATGACAGGTTGGCATAGGCCAGCAGAGCCCGGACGCGCGACTGCGCCAGGGCCTTCAGCGCGCCGTAGGACGCTCCCGCGAGTCCCAGCACCGGCAGCACATCGCGCACCGTGTCGGGCAGATGGGGCAACACCGCCAGCAGGCCGTGAAACCCGAGCACGGGCAGCAGCAGCGAGAGAAATGCAGGCAGGTTGCCCGGCAGCCCCGCCAGCGCCGCGACATAGCCCGCGTGCAGAGGCGCAAGCGGCAGCAGCATCGCGCAGACGGCCAGCACCGCGACCGCGGACACCGGAGGCACCGTGGCCAGCGCTGTCGCAAGGCAGATGACGCCGACGCCATACATCCCGATGCCCTGCCACAGATGGGACACGGACAGGGCACGATACCGGTAGAGCAAGGCGACGAGCAGGATCAGCAGGAGCGCCAGCAGGGTCAGGCCCATGCCGCCATGGCCCACCATCGCGCCCAGGCCCACACCCAGGAGCAGCAGCGTCATGATCCAGGCGGCGCGGTTGTCCTCGTGCGGCGGCTGTCCCAGCAGCGACAGGAACGCGGCGATCGGCAGCAGCGCTGCCAGCGGCCATTGCAGTGCCGGCCTCATCGGGTGTCCGGCCAACGCCGCGAGCGCCGACAGGCTCGCCAGCGACACCAGCAGCACCCAGATCTTCAGCGCCGT
>Ga0155970_155_pt1 | contig 30891 bp, 30 predicted proteins | sample RifCSPlowO2_02_FD_107624 | JGI IMG/M metagenome (GOLD analysis project Ga0155970, IMG submission 107624) | Nitrospirae bacterium RIFCSPLOWO2_02_FULL_62_14
ACCATCGGTCTGTCACGTCTGGGTTGCCTGAAGACATATCGTGAACCAACACCGAACTAAGATACAAGGCACCGTCGAGGACGACGGAGCCTGTCCCCAAACAGTACGTAGACCGACCGAGCGGCGAGCCCGCCCGCTTGGCCGCCAGAAGCCCGCGGCCAAGCTTGTCGTAGCAGCGAATCCACGTTTGCAGCAGAAGCGTTCATGTATAATGCGGGCTTAGTTGTGAAAACAACACATTTGGTAGGGGTTTTGCTACAGATTAGCCTCGCCAGAATAATAAATAATACAATAAATTCAAGTAGTTATATATGGCACTGGTCTTGCTAAAAGTATCGTAGGTATGAAAACTTTTTCCAATATAAAATTCGTCCTGTTTGCGCTGGGGCTCGTGACGCTTCTGGAAGGTTGCCAGGGCGCACCGCACATGAATCCCACGGTGCCGATGGATAACACGGCCTTCATGAGCGCGTTAGACATCTACCGTCACTGCCAGGTCGGCACGGACGTGGACATTATGCGCGCTGAAGTGCTGCAACTCACCCGCGCAGCGTCGGCCCAGGAGTCGGCGAATAATCCTCCCCTCCCCCTGCCGGACTTTGTGAAGCGCATGATGGCGAAGCCGGCTTCGAGGCTCGCAGCCGACCCGCAGGCGATGGCAGCAGCCTGCGCCCTTTCCACCGGACAGGCGGCATTGCGGGCCGAACGGATGACGCTGGCCACCGAGATGTTCCAGACCGTGCTCAAGAACCATTCACAACCGGAGTACGCCTATTACGCGGACCAGGCCAGAATCGGCCTGAACCGGGTGAAACACGCAGTCCAATTCGCGGGGTACCCTGACAGCGCGCCGGCAGTGGTGACAATTTCCACCCCCGCACCACGCACCAGCGCGCCGGTTTTCCTCGAAGACTAGCCCGCATTATCCACGAGCGTTTCTGCTGCAATCACGGATTCGCGGCTGCGACAAGCTTGGCTGCGGATAGTCCAGCACCCAAGCGGGCGGGCTCGCCGCTTGTCCCCTCGACGTACTGTTTCAAGTACGCCTCGGGTTCTCGCAGCTCCACGCGCCCGTCTCGCCACGCGACTGCGTGATTTCGCGACGAACCGCCATGGATAATGCGGGCTACCCCTTCGATCGTTTCGGCATCTCCGCCGTGCGCCTGTAGAGCGCCACGTAGGCCTCCGCCGACCTGGCCCAGGAAACATCGGTCTCCATTCCCGCCTTCATCAGCCCCGTCCATTCGGTGCGATCCGCGTACACACGCAACGCCAATAAAATTGTGGTGAGCAACGCTTCCGGCGTGGCTTCATTGAAGGCAAACCCCGTCGCCAGTCCATTGGCCGCTGTCCGGGGCGTATAGGCCACCACCGTGTCCGCCAGGCCGCCCGTCTTCCGCACGATCGGCACCGTGCCATAGCGCAGGCTGTAGAGCTGGCTCAGGCCGCAGGGTTCATACCGGGACGGCATGAGGAACAGGTCCGCCCCCGCTTCGATGGCATGCGCCAGTGCGTCGTCGAACCCGATGCGCACCCCGATCTTGTCCGGGTGGCGCATGCGGAACGACTGGAATTGCAGTTCCAGCGGCGGATCGCCCGTGCCGAGCAACGCCACCTGCACATCCAGCCGCATGAGTTCCGGCAACACCGCCGCCACCAGATCCAGCCCCTTCTGCGACGTAAACCGCGAGATCACGGCCAGCAGCGGCACCTCGCGTACGGGCAGCGACAATTCCCGTTGCAGGGCCTCCTTGCAACGCCGCTTGCCGGCAAGATCCGACGAAGAATAATGCTCCGGGAGAAGGGAATCGGTCGCGGGATTCCACACCTCCGTGTCGATCCCGTTCACCACGCCGCTCAGGCTGTCCTTCCGCTCCTGCAGCACTCCGTCGAGGCCGAACCCTAATTCAGGCGTCTGGATTTCCCGGCTGTAGGTGGGGCTGACGGTCGTTAGAAGATCGGCGAAGACCAGCCCACCCTTGAGCAGATTGGCCTGGCCGAAGAATTCGAGGGTTTTCGGCGTGAACAGTTCCGGTCCCAACCCGGTCTTCGGGAAAGCGGCCGCCGGGAACAGTCCCTGAAATCCCAGATTGTGCACCGTCAGGATCGATCTCAGCTTCGTGAACTCCGGACGCTTCGCATAGAGCGACCTCAGATACACGACGCTCAGCGCCGCCTGCCAGTCGTGCGCGTGCAGCACATCGGGCGTCCATGACGAGACTTTTGCAAACGCCAGCAGCAATTCCATCGTTGCGCGACAGAAAAATGAGAACCGCTCGAGGTTGTCGGGATAATCGGCGCCGGCCTCCCCGTAGAACTCCTGGCGGGCGAAAAACGGATCGTGGCCGATGGTGAACACCTGGACGTCGGATTCCGGCAGACGTCCCTCCTCCACCACCGCGCTGATGACGCCGGCGGCTGTCGGCACCGCGAGCCGGCCCCATTCCTTCAACCCGTGCGCCGTGCCGTCAATCGTTCCATAGCGGGGAATCACCAGCCGTACCGCATGGCCCAACCGGCCCACCTCGCGCGGCAGGGCACCGGCGACATCCCCCAGGCCGCCCGTTTTGGCAAAGGGTACTGCTTCCGACGAGACGAATAGAATCTTCAGGGGAGACGTTGAGGGCATCACACGCTCACGACCGGTCTGCGCAATGCCGCGCGTTCACTTGGCAGGCGTGGGGGCGTTTGGTGTTTCCAGGCGCGTCTTGAACAGGTCCTCGCGGGCCCACATCTTGGCGACCGAATGGACCTCCGCTTCCGGCACCTGCTCGCGATAGATCAGCCGGTCGTCGACAAAGCCGAGCAGCTCGCCGCGATCGGGATACCCGAAAAATGTGGAATCCTCGGAAATGATCCTGGTTGACCATCCCTGCGGAGGTTCGCCCATCGGAACCCGGAATCGTGGCATGCTGTTGCCGTCATCCAGCATGAAAAACTGCATCCGCGTGCGGTGCGTATAGGCCGGTTTCCCCCACGTATCCAGAAACGCCTGGACGGTCAATCCATCAAAGTGAATCCTGTTATCGCGAATCTGCGCCTTTTGTACTTCCAGCGTGGGTCCGGAACAGGCCATCACAGAAAAGAACATCGCCGTAACAACAAGAGAGCGCATGGTGCCGGCAAGTTTCATAGGAGGCGTCGTCCTTTCGGTTCTATCGGTTTGACCGGCACGCACACGTCGCACTGGCAATGCTTCCGCAGAAAGGTATACGAAAAGAGGCCGGTGTCGTGCCCGTCGCTGAAGGTGAATTTCAGCGCATAGCGCCCGACCGGTTCGACATCCTGCACCGCGACGAAAATGGGAACGTCGTCGGGCTTGAGCTTGAGTTCGCCGGTCCATTCGTCCGTGCAGGCAGCGCAGGGACAATGCTGGCGCAGGTAGCGGACCGGATACACGCCCTTGTGGCCGTCGGACCACTCGATCCCGAGGACGCCCTTCTCGATCCACTCCATGTCTTTGGGTTCGAGGATTGTCGTTGTCATGGCGCCCAACTATAACGCACGTTGCACCACGTCACAAGGTTGCCGGACGGGAGAGGAAATCCGCCGGCGGCAGGTGCTTGCCGGTGACCACCATCACATACGATTCGACGGCGGCTTCCAGTTCGTCGCGGATCTGGCCGGTGGCCTTCAGGCGGGTCACCGCCGCCGGCGCCCAGCGTAATGCCTGCTGAAGAAACGCCTGACTGCCGGCCGACATCGGCAGGCACCGGTCCCGGTCCCGCCTCGCGCAGGGCAGGCACACCAGGCCACCGGCAAGCGGAGAAAACTGCCCGGCCATCCGTCCATGGCCGTCGCCGCAGGCGGCGCAGTGGTCGGTTTGCGGACGGAATCCGGTTTCCCCCAAGAGCTTGATCTGAAACAACAGCGCGGTCAGCGCGGGATCGTGGCCGCTCTGCAGCACGTGCAGGCCGTTGAGCAGGGTTTCGAAGATGCTGGGATGGGCATCGCCTTCCCCGGTGACAGCCCCGACAAGATTGGCCATGCGGGCGGCCGACGACATCCTCGGCAGGTCGTCGCGCAGGCCGGCAAAGGAATCCCGGATGTCCGCGCCGGTGATGCGATAGAGCGAGTCGCCGCGCTTCTCGAACAGATTGAGTTCGCCATGGACGAAGGGCTCGAGCGCGCTGCCGAACCGGTTCCTGAGCCGGCGCGCCCCGCGCGCCACCCCGCGCAGCTTGCCGAACCGGAGCGTGTAGAAGGTGACGATCCGGTCCGCCTCCCCCCACTTGCGGCTCTTGAGAACGATGGCCGGTGTTTTCAGCAGGGACACGTCTTCCCCTCGCGACAGGTCATCGCCTCACTGAAGGCACCCGAAGTTCCGTCACGAACATCTCGGAGCGGGTGAACCCTGGAACATCCGCTTGAGCGTCTGCCAGCGCTGACTTTCTTCGGGCGAACCAACCTGGAAGCCGCCCTGCGTTTTGAGTTCCAGCTCGACGTATTCCTTATACAGAGTACACATCTCGGAATTCACCGAGTCAGAATCCGGCTGCCGATCCTGACGCGAGTCTGACGGCGCCATCGGAGCCGAGGATCGCTTCGAAGCAGGCTGTTGCCCGCCGGATTCGAAGGGCGTATCCGGGTTCGTGTTCACCGTCCCCTTGTCCTCATGAAATGGCTTGCATCCGGGCCCCCCGTGGTCTGAAAACACGCCCCCCGGGCACACCCACAACGTTGTCGCCAAAATCACCATGCTCACCATATGATGCCTCCTTGTTGCCTGACTGCGTCGCGAACGTGCCGCAGACGACTCATTTGAGATATTCCAGCAGCGCCGTGGAAAGCGCGAGATAGATGCTGATGCCGGTAATGTCGTTGGCCGTGGTCACGAAGGGGCCGGCCGCCACGGCCGGATCCACGCCGATCCGCTTGAGCGCAACCGGCATGATGGTCGCCATGCTGGTCGAGATGAGAAAGGCGATCAGGAGCGACACGCCGACGACCATCCCCAAAAATCCCTGGTTGTGCCACGCCAATCCGACGAGCGTGAGCAGGATGCCGCAGGCCAGTCCCAGCAGCAGGCCGGTCCGGATTTCACGGAAGAACACGGTCCAGACGTCCGCCAGCTCGATCCGGCCCGTCGCCAACCCGCGGATAATGAGCGTCGAGGACTGCAAGCCGACGTTGCCGCCCATGGCCGCGATGACCGGGATGAAGGTCACGATGGCCACCACTTCCTGAATCGTATAGCGGAAATGCCAGAGGATCGCGCCGGAGATCAGGCTGCCGAACAGGTTCGTAAAGAGCCACGGGAGACGCAGGCGGGCCGCCCTCACGCTGGAGGAGGCCAGCACATCCTCCTCCGTCACACCGGCCGATTTCAGCATGTCCTCGGTGGCCTCTTCGCGGATGACGTCCACCACGTCGTCCACGGTGATGATGCCGACCAGCGTGCCGTCCTTCTCGACGACCGGAATCGCGAGTAAATTATAGCGCGCCACCTGGCGGGCGACTTCCTCCTGGTCCATGTCCACGGACACGCTGAGCACGTCGCGCGTCATGATGTTCTTGAGCGGCGTCTCCGGCGGCACCGTCAGCAACTGCCGCAGGGACAGCACGCCGACCAGATGCTCCTCCTTGTCGGTCACGTAGACGTAGAACACGTGTTCGGCGTCGGTCGCCCGCTGCAGGCGGCGGATGGTTTCCTGGGCGGTCGTGTCTTCGAAGAGCGCCAGGAACTCCGTCGTCATGATGCCGCCGGCCGTGTCCTTGGGATACTTCAACAGCTCAGCGATTTCGGTGGAATCCTCTGTCTTCATCAACGCGAGGATTTCCTGGGACAGCGCCTCGGGCAGCACGCCCATGATGTAGGTGACGTCGTCGCTGGCGAGATCTTTCAAGAGCCACGCGATGTCCGGCGCGGGCACGTCCGCGAGCACCTGCTGGATGCTGTCGGCATCCAATTCGCTCAGCACCTCGCCCCTCGGCCCCTCGCCCTTGACCAGCTCGAACACCGTCCGTTTTTCTTTCGGCGAGGGCAGATGCACGATGATCTTGGCGGCGTCGGCCGGGTGCATCTTCCCCAGCATCTTGCTGAGGTTGGTGATGGCGCCCCGCCGGAGCAGCTTCTGGAACGACACCAGCATCAGGTCAAACTTGCTCTGGCCCTTGTCAGCCTGTTCCCGCGGGGAATCCCTGGCAAGCTCGCGCGGCTGATCCCGCTCGCCCTGAACCGGTTTGTCCGTCGGTTGCATAATCAGTCTTTCAAGTCTGAATGTCTTAAAGCCGTAAAGTCATTTCTTCGGACTTGATGACTTTCAGACTTTATGACTTTCGACTGGCTTAATATCCGAGTTCCGTCAACGCCTGCTCGTCCTCGCGCCACCCTTCCCGCACCTTGACCCACAGCTCCAGGAACACCTTCGTGCCGAACAGGCGCTCCATGTCGAGGCGCGCCGCGGTCCCGATTTCCTTGAGGCGCAGCCCGCCCTTCCCGACCACGATGGCTTTCTGCGAGTCCTTTTCAACGAGAATCGTGGCGGCGATCCTGGTCAGCTTCCCTTCCTCGACAAAACTATCGATGAAGACGGCCACGGAGTACGGCACTTCCTCGCGGGTCTGTTCCAGAATCTTCTCGCGGATCAATTCAGCCGCCAGCGTCCGCATGGGCTGATCGGTCAGGAAATCCTCCCCGTAGGGGGCCTGTCCTTCCGGCAGCAGCTTGATCGTCAGATCCAACAGGCGGTCCACATTGATGCCCGTGCTCGCCGACAGCGGGATGACTTCCGCCCAATCCAGCATCGACCGGTAGGCGTCGATCAGGGGCAGCACGCGCGACTTGTTGACCGCATCCACCTTGTTGATGAGCAGAAAAACCTTCGGTCCGCCGTCCTTCACCGCCGCGCGCACCTGCTCGATGACAAAGCGGTCGCCGGGCCCCGGCGTGCTGGTAGCTTCGACCATCACGTAGATGACATCGGCCTCGCCCAGCGTCTCGATCGTCGCGCGCACCATGCGGCTGTTCAGCTTGTACTGCGGCTTGTGCAGGCCCGGCGTGTCCAGCACCAGGATCTGCGCGTCCGGCCGATGGACAACGCCCAGGATGCGGGTGCGGGTTGTCTGGGGCTTGTCCGACACGATCGCGATCTTCTCCCCCAGCAGCTTGTTCAGCAGCGTGGACTTTCCGACATTCGGACGTCCCACGATCGTGACCGTTCCAGTCTTCATGCACACACCCAAAGAGCGTATGGCCTATGGCATATAGCTAATGGCGGGAAAAGAGTCGGAATTCTTCCGGCCACCGGCCATAAGCCATATGCTCTCATCTCCCATACAGCCATATGCTATTTGCTCTTCTCTTTTACGATTTGATAGACCGTCTCTCCAGGCCGTACGTAGCCCAGCCGCTCCCTCGCCAGTTCCTCGATCCTGGCCGGATCGTTCTGCGTGCGCCGGATTTCCGTCTTCAGCTCGGCGTTCGTCCGCTCCAAATCCTTCAATTCCTGCTCCAGTTGCCTGGTATGGTCGCGCATCTGGAGATACTTGAACACGCCCATGTCGCCGAAGAAAAAGGCGACGCCGAGCGTGACCGCAAACACCCCGCCGGCCAGCATGGCAATGCGGCCCAACAGGCGCGTGCGCCGGTTGACCGTATCGTGCGTGCGGTTTCTGCGCATCATCGTTTCAACTCGCCGCTTTCACAGCCTTCCGTCCCGGATACACCGCATCGCCGCCAAGCTCCTCCTCAATCCGGAGCAGCTGATTGTATTTGGCCACGCGGTCGGTTCGGGACAGCGATCCCGTCTTGATCAAGCCGGTATTGACCGCCACGGCAATATCCGCGATCGTCGTGTCCTCCGTCTCGCCGGACCGGTGGGAGACCACCGCCGTGTAGCCCGCCCGCTTGCCCATCTCGATCGCCTCGAGCGTTTCCGTCAGCGTGCCGATCTGGTTGACCTTGATCAGGATCGAATTGCCGATCCCCTCCTTGATGCCCCGCGCGAAAATCTCGACGTTCGTCACGAAGATGTCGTCGCCGACCAGTTGCACGCGCCGGCCGAGTTGCTCCGTCAGCATCTTCCAGCCATTCCAGTCCAGCTCGCTCAACCCGTCTTCGATGGAGAGGATCGGATAGCCGTCCACCAGCTTCGCGTAGTACGTGATCATCTCCTCCGAAGACCGCTTGGGCTTTTTCTCCGCCTCGAGGTAGTAGGCCCCCTTTTTGTAGAATTCGCTCGCGGCGGGATCCAGGGCCAGCGCAATGTCTTTCCCGGGCTTGTAGCCGGCCGCCTCGATCGCCTTCATGATCAGGCTCAGCGCCTCTTCGTTTGATTTCAGATCCGGCGCGAAACCGCCCTCGTCGCCGACGGCCGTATTGAGGCCTTTCTTCTTCAGCAGAGCTTTCAGCGTGTGAAAGACCTCTGTCGCCATGCGCAGCGCTTCGCTGAACGTGTCCGCGCCCACCGGCATGATCATGAATTCCTGGAGGTCGAGGCGATTGTCGGCATGGGCCCCGCCGTTGATGATGTTCATCATCGGCACCGGCAGCACCCGCGCGCCGGCCCCGCCGAGATAGCGATAGAGCGGCATCCCGGTTTCATTCGCCGCCGCGCGCGCCACCGCCAGCGACACGCCGAGGATCGCATTGGCTCCCAACCGGCCCTTCGTCTTGGTCCCGTCCAGATCGATCATCGTGCGATCGACGGTCGTTTGATCCAACGCCTCCATCCCCGTCAGCTTCGGCGCGATGATTTGACCGACGTTCGCCACCGCCTTCGAAACGCCCTTTCCCATCCAGCGCTTCTTATCGCCGTCCCGCAGCTCGATCGCTTCCTTCTCGCCGGTCGAAGCGCCGGACGGCACCGCCGCGCGTCCGCGCGCGCCGCTTTTCAACAGCACATCCACTTCAACGGTCGGATTCCCCCGCGAATCCAGAATCTGCCTGGCCTTGACCTCCCGAATTGCGCTCATACAGCACTCCCGTCCATCAAGTCATAAAGTCCAAAAGTCGAAAGTCTGAACTGCCCATTCCTACTTGGCTGCAAAGTCAAACACCGGCGTCTGCAGCATGCGCGCGGGAGACCGTTGCTCCCATACTGTCTTCTGCAATCGCTCAACTGTATCGGGACTGTAGAGCCGCTCCCCGCATTGGATGCAGACTTTCGCCGGAACATGCTCAACAACGACTAGTTTGTCGCCAAGTTGAATCGTATATGTGACCATTTGCTCTTTCACAGGGGAGCCGCACAGATCGCATGTCATATCATCCCCTCCTGACTTTAAAGTCCGCCCAGAGAGCGGGATCGGGCTCGTACATGGTAACGATCTTGACCACCGGACGAGACGGGTCGCTGCACTGAACATGAATAGGCCGCCCTGCGTTCGTCTTCCCAAAAATCAAGCAACTGGGGCCATATTTATCTTCCGGATACACTTCAATCACCTCACCGACCGCGATGGCTTCCCGTATTTCCTGAACGCTGATCCGACGAATGATGCTTTGATCAACCGCATGCTGTGAAAACTCGAATTGCCCCTGGGCAACCCTCTTCCTAATCTCCTGAATCAACTCTCATCCACCTCGACGGTCGGATTCCCCCGCGAATCCAGAATCTGCCTGGCCTTGACCTCCCGAATTGCGCTCATGACGTCAATTTCCCCTTCAACAGTTCATTCACCTTCCCCGGATTGGCCTTCCCCCCGGAGGCCTTCATGACCTGGCCGACGAGGAATCCGAGCACCGCTTCCTTACCGCCCCTGTACTGCTGAACCTGCGTCGGATTCTTCGCGATGACCTCATCGATGATCTTCGCCAGCGCGCCTTCGTCCGACACCTGCGTGAGGCCTTTTGCCTTCACGATCTCGCCGGCGCTTTTACCTGTCGCGAACATCTCCGCCAGCACGGTCTTGGCAATCGGCCCGCTGATCTCGCCCTTGTGCTTCTTGACCACCAATTCGGCGAGTTGCTCCGGCTTCACGGGGCTCTCCGCAAACCCGACCCCTTTTTCGTTCAGGAACGCCCGCAGATCCACCGTGGCCCAATTGGCAATTTCACGCGCGCCATCGGCCTTCGGCAGACCGGCCTGCACGGCGGCCGTCATCGACTGGACAAAATATTCCGCCGCATCCTTGTCCGCCGTCAGCACGCCGGCCGCATAGTCCGTCAGCCCATATTCCTCGGTGAATTGCCCGCGCATCTCCGTGGCGAGCTTCGGCAGCGTCTTTTTCAACTCGCCGATCCATTCCTCTGAAATCTCGATCGGCACCAGATCGGGATCCGGAAAGTACCGGTAATCGTGCGCCTCTTCCTTGCTGCGCATGACGGCCGTCTCGCCGCGAGCCGTGTCCCAGAGCCTGGTTTCCTGATGAATCTTCCCGCCCTCGTTCAGCACCTTGGTCTGCCGTTTGATTTCGTACTCGATGGCATCCTTCACGAACTTGAAGGAGTTGATGTTCTTCATCTCGACCTTCGTGCCGAATTCTTTTTTTCCGACCGGCCGCAGCGACAGATTCGGCTCGCAACGCAGGCTCCCCTCCTCCATGTTGCCGTCGCAGACGTCCAGATAGACGAGCACGTCGCGGAGCAGCTTGAGGTAGGCGACCACTTCATCGGCCGACCGCATGTCCGGCTCGGTGACGATTTCCAGCAGCGGCGTCCCCGCCCGGTTTAAATCCACGCGGCTTCCGCTCGTGCCGGTCTCGTGCACGTTCTTCCCGGCATCCTCCTCCAGGTGCGCCCGCTTGATGCGGATGTTCTTCGTGCCGCCGCCGGCGGCAATCTCCACCCAGCCGTTCTCGCAGATCGGCGATTCATACTGGGAAATCTGATAGCCCTTCGGCAGATCCGGATAGAAATAATTCTTACGCGCGAAACGGTTGCTGACATTGATCGTGCAGTTCAACGCCAGGCCCGCCTGGATCGCCATCTCAATCGCCTTCTTATTCACCACCGGCAGGGTCCCCGGCATCCCCAGGCAGATCGGACAGACCTGCGTATTGGCCGGCAGACCGAACACAGTCCCGCAGGCGCAGAACATCTTCGAGCGCGTCTTGAGCTGCGCGTGGACCTCAAGCCCGATGACGGTTTCGTACGTCGCCACTATTTCTTCTTCTTTCCCTTCGCCTGGTCGCGTGCGCGGTTGATCGCTTTCCGTCCCGCTTCGAACGCCTCGGAAAGAATCGGCTGCTTGTCCTTCAAAAACTCCCGGCCCTGCTCGATGACATCTTCCCAGGCGCCCTCCGCCTTTCCAGTCACGTTTCGCAGTCCCTTGCCGGCCTTCCTGGCGTAGCCGCGCAACTGCCGCTGCGTGGCCTCGCCCGATTGGGGCGCCAGCACGAGCGCCGCGATGGCGCCGATAGCGGCGCCCGACAAAAACGCCAGCACGACCGTCGCGCTGGATGTGTCCTTCCCTTCTTCCATGATCTATCCCCCGTTTCCCTTAGCCCGCGTAATTCATGAGGGTTCGTGACGAAACCGCCAAGACGCCATGCGAGACGGGCGCGCGGAGCCCGGAGCGACCGAGGCGTACTTGAAACAGTACGTCGAGGTCGCGAAGGGCGAGCCCGCCCGCTTGGATGCGGAACCCTTGCATCCAAGCTTGTCGCAGCAGCGTATCGGCGGTTGCAGTAGAAGCATTCATGAATTACGCGGGCTTCCCCGCCCACTGAACACGGCGGTCGCAGCCTGAATGCCCGCGAACACCATGTTCACGACGTTCCTGAGCAATGCGCCCCCGGTGCCGCGCACCATGTCGTGAAACTGTTGCACCGATTCGCCGATCTCTCCGGCCGTGTGCAGTAGGATCGATGCATGGTCCACGCCGTCGCGGGTCTTCTCGACCAGCTCGTTCAGATTCGCCATCGTGGCCCGCATCTCGGTCAGCAGCGGCAGCATTTCAGTGTTGATGCGGATGAAGCTCTGCTCCACTTCGGCCACCGCCTTCTTCACCTGCAACAGCACCGGCACGAGAAACCCAACCAGCGCCGCAAAGGCCACCGCGACGATCAATGCGGCCACTTCCAATATGGTCATTCCGCCCTCCACTTAACGAATATTCGGTTTCTTCGCCCGCCAGGACGTCGCCTGCTCGTATGCGTGCGCCGCCCGCAAGATTGTTTCTTCTTCGAACGGCCGCCCGATGATCTGCAGGCCGATCGGCAGCCCCGCCTTGCTGAACCCGCAGGGAATCGAAATCGCCGGCACTCCGGCCAGGTTCACCGAGATCGTGAAAATGTCCGAGAGATACATCTGCAGCGGATCTTCGCTCTTCTCGCCGAGCTTGAAGGCCGGCGTGGGCGTCACCGGCGTCACGATCAGATCCACGCCCTTGAACGCCGCGTCGAAATCCTGTTTCGTCATCGTGCGCGCCGCCTGCGCCTTGCCGTAGTAGGCATCGTAGTAGCCGGCGCTCAACGCGTAGGTGCCGAGCATGATCCGCCGCTTCACTTCCGGCCCGAACCCTTCCTGCCTGGTCTTCACATACATGTCCAGCAGGTCTTTTGCCTGCTTCGTGCGGAGGCCGTATTTCACGCCGTCGTAGCGCGCGAGGTTCGAACTGGCCTCCGCCGTGGCGATCAAGTAGTAGATGGCGACGGCGTAGTCCGTGGTCGGCAGGCTGATCTCCGTGATCTCCCCGCCCAGGTTTTTGAGTTCGTCGATCGCCGCCTGCACCGCCTGCCCGACTTCGGGATCGAGCCCCTCCGCAAAAAACTCCCGCGGCACACCGACTTTAAGTTTTTTCAGATCCTTCTTTTTGAGCGCCCGCGTATAGTCCGGCACCGGCAGGTTCGCGGAGGTGGAATCGAGCGGATCATGGCCGGCGATCACGTTCAGCATGATCGCGGCATCGGTCACGTCCTTGGTGATCGGGCCGATCTGATCGAGCGATGAGGCGAACGCCACCAGACCGAACCGTGAAACGCGGCCGTAGGTCGGCTTCAATCCCACGACGCCGCATAAGGCGGCCGGCTGCCGGATGGACCCGCCGGGATCGGAACCCAGCGCCGCCACGCACTCGTCCGCCGCAACCGCCGCCGCGGAGCCCCCGCTCGATCCGCCCGGCACGTGGCCGACATTCCAGGGATTCCGGCTCGGCCCGAAGGCGGAGTTCTCCGTCGAGGACCCCATCGCAAACTCATCCAGGTTCGTCTTGCCGAGCAGCAGATAGCCCTGGCCGCGCAGGCGCGCGATCACGGTCGCATCGTACGGCGGAACGAAATTGCCGAGGATGCGCGACGCGCAGGTCGTCAGGACGTGCTCGGTGCAAATGTTGTCCTTGATCGCGACCGGCATGCCCATGAGCGGCATGGTGCGGCGCCAGCCTTTGAGCTTCCCGTCCAGCGCCTCGGCCTGCGCCATCGCCGTCTCTTTAGTCTGGGTGATGTAGGCCTTGACCTTCGGCTCGACCTGATTGATGCGGAGGGTGTAGGCCTGCACGATGTCGCGCGCGGTCACCTCACCGGCGGTGAATTTCTTCTGGAGGTCTGCGAGGGTGAGTTTGTGGATCCCCGTCATCGCGCCGTGCTCAGTTGACAAGCACACAGGCTGAACAAGTGGCACGCGGCCATTTACTTGCTCGCTTTCTGTCTAGTCTGCTTGGAACTTTCCTGGTTGACGATCCGGTTCCTGCCATCCACGCGGATGATTTTCGGCGCATGCCGCTTGATCTCGTCTTCGGCATAGTACTCGTAGCAGAAAATGATGACCTGGTCGCCCACGGCGCCCTTGCGGGCCGTCGGGCCGTTCAGGACGATTTCGCCGCTCCCGCGCCTGCCGGCCATCGCATAGGTCATGAACCGCTCGCCGTTGTTCAGATCGGAAATCACGACCGCCTCGTACGGCAGAATGCCCGCCGCATCCAGCAGGTCCTCATCCACCGTGAGACTGCCTTCGTACTCCAGGCAGGCCTCCGTCACCGTCGCGCGATGAATCTTGGCTCTCAGCATCTGTCGAAACATGGGTGTCTATCGCTCCTCAATGATTTTCGGCACCACAAAAAACCCGTCCGCCGATTCCGGCGCGTTGGCCACCGCCTTCTCGACCGGCAGCGACGGCCGCGCCTTGTCCTCCCGAAACACGTTCGACTGCCCCGGCACCGTGGCGGTCGGCTCGACGCCCGCCGTCTTCAGCGCATTCAGCTTTTCGACATAGGTCAGGATGCCGCTGAGCTGCTGCGTGAAGGCCTCCTTCTCGGTCTCCGTGATCTCGAGCCGCGCCAGCTTCGCGACTTTTTCCACATCGGATTTACTGATCTTCATGTGATCCAGTCTTTCAAGTCGTAAAGTCCGAAAGTCGAAAGTCTGAGACTTGATGACTTGACGACTTTATGGCTTTCGGACAATTTCATTCTACCGTCACGCTTTTTGCCAGATTGCGCGGCTGATCCACGTCCGTCCCTCGCAGCACGGCGATGTGATAGGCCAACAACTGCAGCGCCACGGCGAACAGGATCGGGCTCAACAGAGCCGGGACCTTGGGAATCGTGAACACCGCGTCCGCCACCTTGCCGAGATCCTTCTCCCCCTCGCTGACAAAGGCAATCACCGGCGCGTGGCGGGCCTTCACTTCCATCAGATTGCTGACCGTCTTTTCGTACAGCCGGTCGCGCGGAGCCAGCACCACCACCGGCATATCCTTGTCGATCAGCGCGATCGGGCCATGTTTCATCTCGCCCGCCGCATAGCCCTCGGCGTGAATGTAGGAAATTTCCTTAAGCTTGAGCGCCCCTTCCAGCGCGATGGGATAGTTGACGCCCCGCCCCAAATACAGAAAATTCCGTTTCTTGTAGTAGCGCCTGGCGATGGCCGCGATGTCTTTCTCGCGCTTGAGAATCTCTTCCACCAGATGCGGCAGGGCCACGACCCGATCCAGCCACACGCGCCCGTCGTTGGCATTGAGCACGCCCCGCACGCGCGCCAGGTGCAGGGCCAGCAGGTAGAGCGCCGTGAGCTGGGCGGTGAACGCCTTCGTCGAGGCGACGCCGATCTCCGGTCCACAGTGGGTGTAGAGCACGCCGTCCGACTCGCGCGCCAGCGTGCTGCCGACGACGTTCACGATCGACAGCACCCGCGCGCCCTTGTTCCGGGCCTCGCGCGCCGCCGCAAGCGTGTCCGCCGTTTCCCCCGACTGGGAGATCGTGATGAACAGGTCTTCCTTCTTGACGAGGGGATCCCGATAGCGGAATTCGGAGGCGATGTCCACCTGCACCGGTGTCCGGATCATTTCTTCGAGCAGATATTTCCCCACGAGCCCCGCATGCCAGGACGTGCCGCAGGCGACGATCCAGACGCGGCCCACCGCGGCAAACTGCTCCGGCGTCAGCCCGATATCCGGCAGGTCCGCCTCGCCATCCTCGAACAGGTAGCGGCCCCGCATCGTATCGAGAATCGTCTGCGGCTGTTCATGAATCTCCTTGAGCATGAAGTGGGGATAGCCGCCCTTTTCGGCTGCTTCCGCGTTCCAGGTCACTTTCGTCACAGGCCGCTTCACCGGACGGCCGGATGACTCCATCACCGTCACGCTGGATGCGGTTACAACCGCGATGTCTCCCTCTTCCAGGTAGGTCACCTGCTTCGTATAGGCCAGCATCGCCATCACGTCCGAGGCCACGAGCGTCGCCCTGCCGGCCTGCCCGACCACGAGCGGGCAGCCGGAACGGGCCGCGACCAGCGTGTCCGGCTCCTGTTCGCACATGGCCACGATCGCATAGCTGCCGTGGATCTCCTTCGTCGCGGCCCGCACGGCATCCGTGAACGCCCTGCCGTGCTTCATGTGCCTGGCGATCAAATGCGCCACGACTTCGGTGTCGGTTTCCGATTCGAACCGGTACCCATCCTTCTGCAACTGGTGCTTGAGCGCCAGATAATTTTCGATGATGCCATTGTGGACGATCACGCAGGACCCGGAGCGGTGCGGATGCGCGTTCTGCTCGGACGGACGGCCATGCGTGGCCCAGCGCGTATGGCCGATGCCGATCGTGCCGCTCAGCTTCTCCTTCTCCAGCGCCTTGCTCAAATTCGCCAGCTTCCCGACGCTGCGGCGCACGTCGATCTTCCCGTTGTGCAGCACAGCGACGCCCGCCGAGTCATAGCCCCGGTACTCGAGTCGTTTCAGTCCGTTCAGCAGCACGGGTACGGCGTTTTCATCCCCGACATATCCGACAATGCCGCACATCGTTTCAGCTCCAGGCTGACAGGCTGACAAGCTGACAAGAAGGACATCTCATCATGATCGTCTTTTAGCCGGCTTCGCGTTTCGTCCGCTCGATTTGCCTGACACCTTGTCAGCTTTCAGGCTTGTCAGCTTGCGACTAGGCGGCGTGGCGCCGCCCGCCAGCAGCGCGCGCTGCCGCGCCGCCCAGCCGGGCCGGTTCACCTGCGGCGCCCGCGCAATCGCCAGCGTGTCCGGCGGCACGTCCGCCGTGATCGTCGCCCCCGCGGCAATCACCGCGCCTTTCCCGATCGTCACCGGCGCGACAAACTGCGTGTCGCTCCCGACAAAGACATCGTCCTCGATCACCGTTTCATGCTTCTTGTGACCGTCATAGTTGCACGTGATCGTGCCCGCGCCGATGTTCACGCCCTTGCCGATGGTCGCGTCGCCGAGATAGCTCAGATGGTTCGCCTTCGAGCCTTCGCCCAGCTCGGCCTTCTTCATCTCGACGAAATTGCCGACCTTCGCCGCGCGGCGCAGCACCGCGCCCGGACGCAAGTGCGCGAAGGGCCCGATCGCCGCGTCGTCCTCCAGCCGCGATTCCCGGATCACGCAATGGTCCTGTACGACGACCCGGTGGCCGAGCGTGCTGTCGCTGATGCGGGTGTGCGAGCGAACGATGCAATCCTCTCCGATCGTCGTGCGGCCCTCCAGCGCGACGCCGGCATGAATGACCGTGTCCCGGCCGATCACGACATCGGCGTCAATCGACGTCGTCGCGGGATTCCGCAACGTGACGCCCTCCCGCATCCAGTACGAACAGATCCGCCGCCGGACGGCCTGCTCCGCCGCCGCCAGCTGCTCACGCGTGTTGATGCCCATGCCCTCGGCCTCGCTCACCGCCAGCGCCGATATGCGAAGCCCGCGCTCCGCGGCCAGCGTCACGACATCGGTCAGGTAATATTCCCCCTGCGCATTCCGGGGCTGTAATTTATCCAGGGCGTCGAAGAGAAAGGAGCCGTCCATGACATAGGTGCCGACGTTGATTTCATGAATCTGCTTTTCGGCGGCCGTCGCATCCCGGTCCTCGACGATCTTCTGCACGTGCCCGTCCCTGGCGCGCACCACCCGGCCATAGCCGGCCGGATCGTCCGGCGTCGCCGTCAGCAGCGTCACCGCCGCATGCTCGTCCTGATGCAGCCGCAGGAGCGCCTGCAACGTCTCCGCCTGCAGCAGCGGCGTGTCGCCGTTCAGGATCACGTAGGTGGAGAGCGTTTTGCCCAGCCGCCGGAACACATCCCGCGCCTGCTGCATGGCGTGGCCGGTCCCCAACTGCTGCGCCTGCTCGACGATCATCACCGGCGCGCGCGGTCCGCTTGTTTCGATCGCCGCCCGCACGTCCTTTCCCTGATAGCCCACCACGACCGCGACATGCTCGCCGGCCAGTTGTTGCGCCAGATCCACCCCGTAGAGCACCATCGGCCGTCCCGCGACCGGGTGCAGCACCTTGGCCAGCTTGGACTTCATCCGCTTGCCGAGGCCGGCCGCCATCACGACGGCCCCCAGGTTCTTGTGAACACCGGCCTTCATGACGAAATCGGGACCTCCATGCGGGCGCCGGAGGCGACCGTCGCCTGCGTCGGCTGGTACAGACCGCCGGAGACGATCAGCTTCATCGCTTCTTCCACCGACATATCCAGCGGGATGATTTCACGTTCCGGCACGAGCAGGAAATAGCCGGACGTCGGATTGGGCGACGTGGGCACATAGACGTTCACGAGCGGTTCGGCCGCGATCGCCTGCACCTGCCCCTGCATGACGCCGGTCACAAAGGCAAAACAGTAGTGCCCGTTTTTGGGAAATTGAATCAACACGACCCGGTTGTATTTTTCGCGCTCGCCGAACGACAGAATATCCATCATGGATTTCAGCGTCGCGTAAATGCCGCGGACGACCGGCACCCGATGCAGCCACTCTTCCCAATGCTTGACGATCTGCCGGCCGATGATATTGGTGGCCAGAAGTCCGACGGTGAAAATGAGGAGGATGAGGGTGACGATTCCAAGCCCGCGGATATACGCGCCTTGAGGCAGAACCTTTGCCAGCGCATCGCCCAGAATATCGTCCAGGGTCAGGAACAGCGCCCGGAGAATCAGGACCGTACCCCAGATGGGAGTAATGACCAGTAACCCCGTGAGAAAATAGCGTTTTAGCGACTTTTTCAGTGTCGTCACGGAGGTTCTCCGCGTCGGCTCATCTTACAAGCTTTACCATGGTGCCGCAAGCCTTTTATTGCTATTTTCAAGCACTTGGAATAGGATGCGCGAAATTTACCACAGCCATTGAGGGACCATTTTCATGGGGGTCAGGAAGAATCGTCGGGACGGGATCCTGATCACCTTTGAGGGGGTCGAAGGCAGCGGAAAAACCACCCAGTTGAGGAGGCTGGCCACCCTGCTCCGCCAGGACGGCTACCGGGTCGTGGAAACGCGCGAGCCCGGCGGAACCTCCGTCGCCGAACGCATCCGCGAAATTCTGCTCAGCGCGCCCGGCAAGCCCACCATGACCGAGCCGATGACTGCGGCATGCGAGGCCCATCTGATTCTGGCCGCCCGCAGCCAGCATGTGACGCACGTCATCGAGCCGGCCCTGCGAGCCGGCTCCATCGTCCTCTGCGACCGGTTTTCCGATTCGACGTTTGCCTATCAGGGATACGGCCGGGGGTTGGATCTGGGCATGCTGCAGGACATGAACCGGCTGGCCACCGGCGGGCTGGAACCTGATTTGACGCTCCTGTTCGAGATTCCTGTCGCGACAGGCCTGGCGCGGCGGAGAAAATTCGCGATGGAACAGAATCGCCTGGACCGCGAGGCCCACGAATTCCATGAAAAAGTCCGCCGGGGGTTTCTGGCCCTGGCATCCGGCGCGCCGAAACGAATCAAAAAAATCGACGGACTGCCGCACCCGGAAACCGTCGCCGTGGAGGTCGCCTCGGCCGTCCGGGCGTTTCTCACGAAAGCCCGCACCCAACGTCTCAAAACCGTCATGCACGCCGCCCGGGCGCGACCGGGCCGGAGCCGCTAAATGCCGTTCTCCGACGTCATCGGCCACGAGCGCCCCAAGGCGATTTTACAGACCGCGCTCCGTCACGATCGCATCGCCCACGCGTATCTCTTCCACGGCGACGAGGGAATCGGGAAACAACTGCTCGCCTTGCGCTTCGCGCAGGCCATCAATTGCGAGTCGGGCGACGGATGTGATGCGTGCGGCACGTGCCGGTCGTGCATGCAGATCGAAGCCCGCACGCACCCGGACTTTCTTGCGGTCGAACCGGACCCGGAACTGGCCAATCCGCAAATTAAAATCGAGCAGATCCGCGATCTGGAACATCAGATCGCCTACCAGCCGTTGGTCAGCCGGAAGAAAGTCTTCCTGATCAACGATGCCGACCGGATGACCATCGGCGCAGCCAATGCGCTGCTGAAAACCCTGGAAGAGCCGCCGGACCATAGTATCTTGCTGCTGGTGTCCGGCCGGCCGTCGGCCCTGCCGGCCACCGTCCGCTCGCGTTGCCAGGCGCTCCGTTTCGCGCCGCCGGCCAGGACCCAGGTGGAGGCGGCCTTGATCCTCAAGCGCGAGATCCCCCCGGCCGACGCCCGCCTCCTGGCAGCCGCCAGCCAGTCACGGCTCGGCGCGGCCCTGACGATGGACCTGGCCGCCACGCACGCCGCGCTCGACGAGTTGTGCGCCGTCGCGTCGCCGCAAACATTACGATCCGTCGCTGCCATCCTGACGGCGGCGGAAGCCTTCCATAAATCCGACCGGGGACCGGAGGTTCTCGACTGGCTGGCCCAGTGGACGCGCGATCTGCTCCTCGTCTGCGTCGGCGCCGGACAGGACCACCTGATCCATGAAGACCGCCTGCCCCTCCTGAAGGCCGCCGCGCGCAGCGCGCAGGCCGATCGACTGGCCGGCCTGCTGGATGAAATCGACCAACTGCAGCGGTCGGCCGGCCGCAACCTGAACCTCCAGATGGCGCTGGAAACAGTCCTGCTGCATCTGCGCGAGGCGCTCCTGGAAACAGGTTCGAGGTTGGAAGTTGGAGGTTCGAAGTAAAAATTCAGTCATCATGAGCCAGACCTTCTACATCACCACGCCGATTTATTACGTCAATGATGTGCCGCACATCGGACATGCCTACACGACCGTGGCGGCCGACGTGCTGGCCCGCTACTGCCGGCTGACCGGCCGGGATGTCCTGTTCCTGACCGGTCTCGATGAGCATGGCCAGAAGGTCCAGCAGGCCGCCGCCAAGTCCGGCGTAGACCCGCAAGCGCATTGCGACCGGCTGGCGCCCCAGTTCCAGAACCTCTGGAAGAAACTTCACATCTCCAACGACGCGTTCATCCGCACGACGGACGCCAGGCATAAAACCATCGTCCAGCAAAAACTCCAGCAACTCTTCGATCAGAAGCTGATCTACCGGGCCGCCTACACCGGCTGGTACTGCACGTTCGACGAACGGTTCTGGACCGAGAAGGATGTGGTTCGACAGGGCTCACCACAAGTCGAGCAATGGCTCTGCCCGGATTGCAAGCGTCCGGTCGAACGGCTCAGCGAGAGCAACTATTTTTTCAAGATGGGCCAGTACCAGGACCGCCTCGTCGCGCATATCGAGTCGCATCCCGATTTCGTCAGGCCCGAATCGCGGCGCAACGAGGTCCTGGGATTCCTGAAGACGCATCCGCTGGGCGACCTGTCCATCTCGCGCCCCAAATCCCGCCTGACCTGGGGCATCGAGCTGCCGTTCGACCGCGACTATGTGACCTATGTCTGGTTCGACGCGCTCGTCAACTATATCTCAGGGCCGGATTATCTCCTGCCCAAGCCGTCGCTGGCTCATTACTGGCCCGCGAACATGCACCTGGTCGGCAAGGACATCCTCACCACGCACGCCGTCTACTGGTCCACGATGCTCATGGCCCTGGAGATGCCGCTTCCGCAGACGATCTTCGCGCACGGCTGGTGGACGGTGAACGGCGAAAAGATGTCCAAGAGCCGCGGCAACGTCGTGGACCCCTACGCCATGGTGGATGAATTCGGCGCGGACGCCTTCCGCTATTTCCTCCTGCGCGAGGTGCCGTTTGGCCACGACGGCGACTTCTCGCAGACGGCGCTAATCGGGCGCATCAATAGCGATCTCGCAAACGGACTGGGTAACTTGCTGAGCCGCACGCTGACAATGATCGAGCGGTTTGCCGAGGGCAGGATTCCAGAACGTGGCACAGCCCAATACGAGCGGCTGGAAGAAACAATAAAGGGCGAAGCCGAAAGCAGGCTATTGGTTTCAGATCAATTGCTTTCATCTCTCCACTTTAAAGAGAATCTCGAAAGCCTCTGGTGGATCATTGCACTCTGCGACCAACTTATTGACGAAGCTCAACCATGGAATCTTGCCAAGAAGCCGGAGGCGCGGCCAAAACTTAACAATGTTCTCAACACGCTTGCCAAAGCGCTTCGGTATCTGTGTGTATTCATTTACCCCTACATGCCGCAGGCGGCCGAGGAAATGAAACATCAACTCGGGCTGATGTTGAATTTTTCCAAACCATTGCTTGCAGGTGAATTCACCTGGGATGGCCTGCTTCCTGGCACACCGATAGCCAAAGGAAAGTCTCTGTTTCCGCGCATCGAGACCATCGTACCCAAAGGAGGCGCACGCGTGACCGACACTCAACCACCCACCCCGCCCACGGCGCAGGCCGGCCCTGCTGCTGCGCCCGTCGGAAGCACGACGCAAATCACCATCGAGGACTTCCAGAAGGTCCAACTCCGAGTAGCCAAGGTGTTGACCGCCGAGCGGGTTCCGAAGTCCGAGAAGCTGATCAAGCTGCAAGTGGACCTCGGGACCGAGCAGCGGCAAATCGTGGCCGGCATCGGCAAAAAGTACGCGCCGGAAGAATTAATCGGACGTCGGATTGTGATCGTGGCCAACCTCAAGCCGGCCAAACTCATGGGCGTCGAGTCGCAGGGCATGGTGCTGGCCGCCGGCGACGCCGAGGTCAAGGAACTGGTCTGCCTGATGAGCGACGTGGACCCGGGCACAAAGGTTAAATAGCAGGATGGTGAAAAATGCCTCCGGCTGCGTTCTCGCTCGCTCAGGGCCTCAACGTACCGATCAAAAATGCTTGAGGCTAAATACCAATCCGCTCGCATGTGCTCGAAGCGACCGGCTCAAGCAAAGCTTGCTATGTACCTCCTCACCGCTTCGCTCGCGCGGCCTGGCCACGGGTAAGACGCGCGCCTCGGCGCGCGTGGGGCGGGCGGGTGAAAACGGGGCCTTTTTGACCATCCTGAAGAACGCAACCGGACGACTACTCGCCCTCGCTGTTTTCCTCGCCGCTTATCCTGCCTGGGCAGCGAATCCCTACGAGCTCCCCGCCGGCCCCGTCGCCACCGACGTACTCGTCCGTGTCGTCGCTCATGGCGCGATGGTCCTGGGCGACGAGGTCGGCGGCGCCCGGGTCACGATCACCGACGTGGCGACAGGCACCGTGCTGGCCGCCGGGCTGCAAAAAGGCGAGGCCGGCGATCACAATCAAATCATGCGGACCCCGCGCACGACGAGCGAGCCGCACTACTCGTCCCTCCCGGCCGCGTCGTTTCGAACCACGCTCCACCTGGAACGCCCCACGCTGGTTGAAATTTCAGTGCAGGGGCCGCTCGCCTATCCGCAAGCCCTCCAGCGCGCCAGCAAGACGGTGCTGCTCATCCCGGGACAGGACCTGACAAACGACGGAATCGTCCTGCATCTCTACGGCTTCATCGTGGAGATCGAGCATCCCAAGCCCGGAGCATCGCTCATCGCCAAGGACGACGTGAAATTGCGCGCCTCCGTCCGCACCCTGTCCGGCTCGCTGGTCCAACCGCACGGCGATTGGGATTCGAGAAAAATGACGATCTACGGCGAAGTGCTGGTCGGCGACCGGGTGCTCGAACGGCTCCAAATGTTCTATGTCGGGGCGAAGAGCAGCTTCGAAGCGCCGTTCTTCGTGCCGCGCGGCACCGACGCGCCGAACGGGATTACGCTCCGCGTGGTGGCCGCCGACCGCGCCAGCGGCCACTTCGGAACAGGCCATGCCGCGTACCCGGTGCTCTTCGAGCGGTTGAATCAGCCGGCGCACTGAACAGACGCACGCGCTTTCGTCCGTCCGATCACGCGAGCATTTCACGGAAGCGAAACAGGCATGACCCCTTACCACCGACTTGAGATCGCCGGGCTTGTCGCACTGTCCGTTCTTGTCGCGGTGTTCGCCGCCGGTTTTGGTTCTTTCACGCTTGAATCCGGCACACGATACGTCCTCCTCTACGAATACGAACATGGGAACAGCCGCTCCGAGGTCCCGCGAGCCGTCACCGCCAGCATCGACACAGCGTGGCAACCGACCGCTAAGGGCCTTGTCCTCGCGCCGGGCCGGCAGGGCGAGATCGCGATTCAACTCGACCGCGACGGCACAGGCCCGCTCCTGCTCTTTCTCGACAGCACGGCCGCTTCACCGCTCCTCCTGACGGTCCTCGTCTCTTCAGACGGCCTCACGTTCAGGGAAGCTGCGCACGCCCGCATTCAAGGGACGTCACGGCACGACCTGACGCCTGCCGTCGCTGCCTCAAATCCCCTCTGGCTCCGCATCCATGTTTCGCACGATGCCGCCGGCTCCGTGCAGGAACCCCCGGCCCTGACACGAATCCGGGTCCTGTCCCAGGCACCCCCGCTCCGCATGTACAATGTCCCCCTTGCGTGCCTGCTGGTCCTGACTCCGGCATTGGCCTACACCACCCGCGCAACGCTGCGCCGTTCAGGCGCCCTGCCGTACGGACTTGCCGTTCTTGCGGGATTGGCGGCCCTGCTCACCGCCCACGCGGCACAGCACGACCTGCCCTCGTCGTGGGGGACGACTGTCGCAGCCGATCGGGACGACAGCCTGCATCTTCTGGTTCCTTACCTGCTGTTGCTGACCATCCTCGGCTGGCATGCGCGGGTATGGCTGCCCTCGTCTCCGCTGCACCGGCTCTGGGCCGGCTTCGCTCTCGCCGGCATCCTCGCCTGGGCTGGCAACATCCGGCTTCGCGCGCTCACGCTATTCGGCGTGGCGGCGCCCAACAACGATACGATCGAATACCTCGGACTGGCCGCCGCCTTGAGCTCGCCATACGATACCGCGGCCCGGGAACCGATGTGGATATGGATGGTCAAAGCGTGGAGCTGGATTGCCGGATACGACACCCTCTCGGTGCGAATCTTCACCATCCTGCTCTCGGTCATCCTTCTCGCAGCGGCCTGCAAATTTTTCCTGGACTACACGGGCCACCCCGTACCCGGCATCCTCGTTGCCGCGCTGCTCAGCGTGAATCCCCACCTGATCACCCTGAGCACCAGAGGGCTGCGCGACGAAGCCTTCATAACCGCCGTGCTGTGCGCGACATATTTCGTGTTCATTCGCAGCACGACACTCTCGGTGCGGGGCCAGGCTGCCGGATTGGCGCTCTCGGGGGCCGCGGTCCAGCTGTTGCGATTCAACAGTTATCTGTTCCTGATCCCGCTGCTCCTGGTCTGGAGCTGGAGACAGCGGTCCGCCAGGCCGCACTATGTCCTGCTGCCGTTCGTCTTCATCGCCGCTGTGTCGGCGCCGCATCTCATCCACAACTTCCAGGCATACGGCGATCCGATGTACAGCATCAACGCGCATGCCCCCTGGGCCCGCAACCAGGAATTCCTCGTCATCAAGCGAACCGGTTGCGAAGGGTGCCCGAACCCTGAGGAACTGTCACGCGATCTCTATGCCGGTGCGCCGGTGACTGCCGCCGGGTATCTGCTCGGCATGCATAGCGTTCAGGAACTTGTCTCCGTCACCGGGCGCGGATACCTGGAATTGTATCTGACCCCGACGGACCTGTTTGCGACACAGACCGGCACGCGATCCGCCGGCGGATACGTCCTCTACCTTGTCGGCCTCGCGCTCATGCTGTGCGGACCCCACCGCGAGCTCCTCGCGCTGACCGCCTTGCTGGCCAATGTGACGCCGTTTGTGGTTATGATGGGCGCCGAACCGCGGATCATGCTGCACTCCGCCCCGTATGCGACGTTCGTCATGATCTACGCCCTGTATTGGCTGCTGACACGATTCGCCTCCAGGGATTCGCGTGGCAGCCTCACGGCCGGCTGAGGCGCAGGCCCTCGGAGTTCGGATGGACATGGATGCCGGCAAGATCGAGCGCACGCCCGAGGCTGAAGCCGGACCCGCAACGGCCGCCTGCCCCGACGAAGCCCCTTCTCCATGGCCGGCCCCGGTTGCAGCTCTGACGACCGTGGTGTGCGGAACCGCCGTAATCGATCCCGCGCGGCTCGGCCTGCTGCTCGTCCCCCTGCTGTTTTTGCTCGCCGCCCATGCCGCAGGCCGGCTGGTCGAACAGGCGGCGCGGCAACTGCCGCCATCCGATCAGCCCGCCATGCTGCAGACGGCCGTTCATCTCGGTGTCGGCGTCGCCGTCCTCTCCCTCTTCGCCATGTTCAGCGCATCGCTCGGCCTCTTCCGGATGACAGGCCTTGCCGTCACAGTCCTGGCCGCCGTCGGGCTGTTCAGACTCGCGCGTGCCGCAGTGCCGGTCCGGCTCTCCGCGCAAGCGATCACGCCGGCACTCTCCGGAATCGTCCTCGGCCTGATGTGGCTGACCGCCTGGCTCTGGGCGACCATTCCCTCCACCTTCTATGACGAGTTGGCGTACCATCTCGTCATTCCTGAGCGAGCGCTCGCGACCGGCTCCCTGCCGGCCTATCCCTGGGTGCTGTACACACTGATGCCCCAGGCATCGGACCTGCTGCTGGCATGGGGCATGGCCGTGGACGGAGATCTTGGCGCGCGCGCATTGCACTGGTCCTTCTGGGCCTGGGGATCGATGGCGGCCTGGGGATTGCTGGATGCGCTCCTACTGCCGCGGTCACTCGGCTGGACCGCCGCCCTGATCACGGGGGCGCTGGCGTCGTCGCCGACACTCTGGTTCCTGGGCACGCTGACTTTCGCGGAAACCTGCCTGACGGCCGCCCTCGTGACCGCCGCCGGCGCCATGGTCGCGTCAGACGGGAAGCACATCCCCTGGCTTTCGACCGGATTGCTGCTCGGACTGGCCGCCACCGTCAAGCTCAACGGTCTCGCCTGGATGATCGCAGGCCTTGCCGCGGCATTCGTCCTGCGCTGGCCCGGGCGACGTCTGGCCCTTGCAGCGCTCCTCGCACTGGCCAGCATCATTCCCTGGTGGGCGCGAGCCGCCAGGATCACGGGCAATCCCATCTATCCTCTGGCGTACGAATGGCTGGGGAGCAACGGATTCTGGAACGACGCGAGTCAGGCGCTTCTCAAGGGCGATATCACGCCAAACGCCGTGGCGTGGGGGCTGGCCGGCACGCTCCGTCTGCCGTGGGATCTTGTCCTGCACCCCGAACGCTTCGGCTCCGCCTCGGACGTCGGGGTCCTCGCCATCGTCGCCACGGGCACGGCACTGCTCCTGCCCGTCATCCACCGGGTTGTCCGGACCGATCCGCGCACGCAGCGCCTCGGCGACGCGGCAGCGGTGTTTTTGTTCGTCGCCGGTTTCGCGTGGGCCGCCACTACCACCACGACCAGGTTTTTCGCTCCGGCCTGGCTGTTCGGCCTCGTCGTCTTCCTGGTCCTCATGCTCTCATTCCGGAAAACCGGCGCGATACTGGCGCTGGCCGTCGTCATCCCGCTCGGCATCTGGGGCACGATCCGGTTCCTCGATCAACACGAGGCCGTCTTTTCAGCCACGCGCGTCGCCCTGGGAAAGGAAGCACGCGATGCCTACCTGGGCCGGACTCTGGACCACTACGAAGCGGCCGCGTTCGTACGGCGCAACGTGCCGGCGAATGCGACGCTGCTGTTCATCGGCGAGGCACGGCCCTATTATTTCTCGCGGGAGGCGGTTGCACCCTATCCCTTTAATCGCCATCCGCTTGGCGCCTGGGTCGAGGAATCGGACTCTCCGGAAGCCCTGGCCGGGCGGCTGGCACGCGAGAAAATTACCCATGTCGTGTTGAATGTCCGCGAATTCACACGATTGCACGACAAGTACGGTATGCTGGCATTCACCGGCGAGCACGCCCGGGCGCACGACGACCGGCTCAAGCGGCTGCCCCTCGTTCTGCAGCAGATGTTCTCCGCCAACGGGGTCTACGTGTTTGCGGTTCCAGGAGGCACATGAAACTGTCGGTCATTATCCCGGCCTACAACGAAGAAGCTACGATCGAGGCCATCGTCACGCGTGTGCAGGCCATACACGTGCCCGGCGTCGACAAGGAGATCATTGTCGTGGACGACGGCTCGAAGGACGGCACGGCGGACGTGCTGCAGCGTGTGACCGGCATCCACGTCATCCGGCATGCGCGCAATGCCGGCAAGGGCGCGGCCGTGACATCGGGCATCCAGGCGGCAACCGGCGAGATCGTGATCATTCAGGACGCGGACCTGGAATACGACCCGGCCGATTACCACACCGTCATCCAGCCGATCCTGGACAACCGGAGCGATGCCGTCATGGGATCCCGTTTCCTGCTGTATCGGCCTGTTTTCTTCGGCAAGCGCCGCTCGCCCTACTTCACACACTACGCAGGCAACATGCTGATCGTCACCATCACGAACTGGCTATACGGGAAGCGGTTTACCGACTACGAGGGATGCTATAAGGCCTTCGCGCGGCCCGTCCTGCTCGCAACCCCCGTGACGGCAAACGGATTTGAGTTTGATAACGAGCTGCTTTGTAAGATAATGCGCAAGGGGATCCGGCTGGTCGAGGTGCCGATTCGATACACCCCCCGCACCTATGCCAGCGGCAAAAAGATTACCTGGCGGCACGGTGTGATCATGCTCTGGACCATCGTGAAATGGCGGTTTCTGCCGCTGGATTGACGGCATGCTCCAACCCATGCGCGACAACATGCTCGACCGGATTTGCCTGATCATCCCGCCGTCCATTTTCCTGCTGGACGAGCGGGTGTTCATGTCGCTGGGCATTCTCAAGGTGGCGGCGGTGCTGGAGCAGGCCGGCATTGCCGTCGAAGTGCTCGATTTGTCCGGAGTGGAAAATTACGAAGAGGTCGTCCGCGATCACGCGCGCACCAGCGCCGCGACGTGCTACGGCCTGACCGCCACCACGCCGCAGATGCCGGCCGCCACGAAGATCCAACGGGCTCTTCGAGCCTGCAAGCCCGCCGCGCGCATCATGCTCGGCGGCCCCCACATCACGCTCATCCATGCCGCCGTGAAGTACGAGCGGAAACGGGGGCAGCCTGGCCGCGCCGCAGCGGCCTTTCACGACCTGGAAGGGATGTTTGACGTCCTGGTCACCGGCGACGGAGAGCTGGCGGTCTTCGAGGCGCTGCGGGATCTGCCCCCTCGACTGGTCGACGGCGACGACCCCCAGTCGAACCTGTTCCTCAACAACCCGACCCTGGACGAACTCCCCTTCCCGGCGCGCCACCTCGTGGATGCCGGAAGTTACCACTATAGCATCGACAGCGTGCCGGCCATGTCCATGATCGCGCAGCTCGGCTGCCCGTTCGGCTGCGGATTTTGCGGAGGCCGCATGAGTCCGTTCCTGCGCCGCGTCCGGACGCGTTCGTCCGAGAACATCGTGCAGGAGATGGTCCACCTCTACAAGACATACGGCGTTACCGGGTTCATGCTGTACGACGACGAGTTGAACGTCAGCCCCAGCATCGTCGAGCTGATGAATCTGATTCACGCGACCACGAAGGACCTGGGCACGGAGTTCCGCCTGCGGGGATTCATCAAAGCCGAACTCTTCACCGACGAGCAGGCGGAGGCGATGCGCCGGGCCGGGTTCCGATGGATTCTGGTCGGGTTCGAGTCCGGCCATGAGCGGATTCTGACCAACATCCAGAAGAAAGCGGCCCAGGCCGACAATACCCGCTGCATGGAGATCGCCAAAAAACACGACCTGAAGGTCAAGGCGCTCATGTCGCTGGGGCATCCCGGGGAATCGGAAGTAACCATTCGCGCAACGCGGGATTGGCTCCTGGCGGCTCATCCGGCGGACTTCGACGCGACCGTGATCACGACCTATCCGGGCACGCCCTACTTCGATGAAGCGGTCGAAACCAGTCCCGGCGTCTGGACCTATACGTACGAAAAGACCGGCGACCGGCTGCACAGTCTTGCCGTGGATTACCGTGAGGTGGCGGGGTATTACAAAGGCGTCCCCGGCGCCTACACGTCCTACGTCTACACGGACCATTTAAGCGCGGGAGATCTCGTGCGGCTCCGGGACTGGCTGGAGAAAGACGTGCGCAGTGCATTAAAGATTCCCTACCAGACCGGTTCCCCGGCCGTCCGGTATGAACATTCCATGGGACAGGGCGTCATCCCCGCAAACATTTTGAAGGTGTCCTCGCCTTCCACGCCTCCGGCAGGTCCCATCAGCATTCCCGAACTCCTCATGCCCAAGAAGCGATGACGGTTCGCTGCCTCGTTTTCTTCGTCTACGCCATTGTTCTATGCGCAGGGCTTGCCTGTCCGTGGCCGTCCGCCGCGCAGCACGGCCATTCAGAACACCGCCGCCCGACGGATCTCAAGCAGTATCTGGAACAACTCGATCGGCCGGAGCGGGACAAGTATCAAAAACCCGATCAGATCGTGGGGGAGCTGGGATTGAAGGCGGGCATGGCCGTGGCGGATGTGGGTTCCGGCTCAGGCTATTTCACCAGGCGGTTCGTGAAGGCGGTGACAGATGCAGGGAAAGTGTACGCCATCGACGTCGAACAGGAGATGCTGACGTACACCAAAACCAGCATCGAGCGTCTGCACATCCCCTACACAGCGGAATTCATCCTGGCGAGACTGGACGATCCGAAGCTGCCGCCCGATTCCGTCGATCTGATCTTTCTCTGCAACGTCTACCATCATCTCGAAGACCGCGCGCAGTATTTTTCCAACGTCAAGCCGGCTTTGAAAGCCGGTGGCCGCATCGTCATCGTAGACTTCTATCACGACGAGCGCTCCGGCGATGTCGGATTTCCACGCCGGCACCTGGTGGCCCGCGAAACCGCAATCACGGAAATGGGCAAGGCCGGCTACCGGCTGCTGCGTAAGCACGCCTTCCTCCCGCGCCAGTATTTTCTGGAGTTCGTGCCGGTGCCGTGAGCAGCACGAGCTGACGTGTTGCTTGTCAGCTTGTCCGCCTGTCAGCTTGCCAGCTCTTGACTGCTTGTCAGCTTGTCAGCCTGTCAGCCTGCTGACTTGTCGCTGCCTGTAGCCTGAAAGCCGGCCACTGCAACAACAACCACGCCGCGCCTGCTCCGAGCGCTCCGCCGATCGCCCATCCCCCGAGCACGTCCGTCACATAGTGCCCGCCGACGTACACGCGGGAAAAACCGATGACGGCGACCAGCGGCCAGCTGATCCATCCGGTTGACGGATAGAGCACGTGCAGAAATGCGGCGGCGGCCGCCGTGTTCAGGGCATGGTTGGATGGAAAACTGAAGGTCCCGCCGCAACCGGCCAGCTCATGCACTCCCGGTAACGCCCGGCAGGGCCGGACCCGCTCGAACAGCCATTTGATCTGCGCGCCGAGAAAATCCACGGACCCGAGCGTGGCGAACAGCACCGGTCCGCCGATGGCGGCTTCAATCTTTTTCGCCCACATCCAGTACCCGAGCGCCAAGAGACCCGGGATCATCAGAAATTTCGGCCGGCCGAACTGATACA
>Ga0155970_109_pt9 | contig 29211 bp, 28 predicted proteins | sample RifCSPlowO2_02_FD_107624 | JGI IMG/M metagenome (GOLD analysis project Ga0155970, IMG submission 107624) | Nitrospirae bacterium RIFCSPLOWO2_02_FULL_62_14
CAGTAGGCGTCCATGAGTTTCAGTTCTTTTTGCGACAGAGCACTTGCCATGGTGTCTTCCTCCAAAGGGCAGGGGTGTACAGATAATTGAGTCGGGTTTCGTTCATCACGTCTTGTTGCACGCGGCCTGGCCGGTCATCATGCCGGTCCCGGCGGTACGCGGGCTCACCGCCCGACCGCTTCGCGTTCCATCCCGTCTGTGTATCGGCCAGCTGCCGCCGCGCTGTTGCATTTGGCCCGGTAATGGAAGGCCTGCTGGGCGGCCTTCAGATTTTCCTTCTTGCCGTGCCATGTCTCCAGCGCCACGTCCTGCAGGGCGCGGCCGTACGAGAAACTGATCGCCCAGGGCTTCGGTCCGCCCAGCCGGTTGATCGCATCGAGATGCGCGGTTGCCGTGACGCTCGGCTGTCCGCCGGACAGGAACACGATGCCGGGAACCGCAGCCGGCACGTGGCGGCGCAGGCAGCGCAACGTGGCGGTTGCGACTTCCTGCACGGAGGCCTGTTTGGGACAGTCTTTTCCCGAGATCACCATGTTGGGTTTCAGGAGCATGCCCTCCAGCCGCACGCCCTGCTCAAAGAGGGCGTGAAAGACCGAGTGGAGGACGAATCCGGTGACGTTTTCGCAGCGTTCGAGCGTGTGCGCTCCGTCCATGAGCACCTCGGGCTCGACGATGGGGACGAGGCCCTGCTCCTGGCAGAGCGTTGCGTACCGGGCCAGCGCGTGGGCGTTCGCGCTCACGCATCGCGGGCTCGGAATCGTTTCGCCGATGCGAATCACCGCCCGCCATTTGGCGAAGCGGGCGCCGAGCGCCCGGTATTCTTTCAGGCGTTCCCGCAGGCCGTCCAGGCCTTCGGTAATCTTTTCGTCCGGCGATCCGGCCAGCGTTTTCGCGCCCGTATCCACCTTGATGCCCGGCAGAATGCCCTGCTTGGTCAGCACGTCGGCGAGGGGCGTTCCACCCGCACTCTTCTGGCGGATGGTCTCGTCGTACATGATCATGCCGCTGATGAAGGCGGCTGCGCCCGGCGTCGTGCAGAACATTTCGCGATAGTCGCGGCGGCTGTCCTCGGTAGATACAATCTTCAGGGCATCGAACCGCTTGGTCAGGGTCGGCACCGTCTCGTCGGCCGCCAGAATGCCCTTTCCTTCGGCGACCAAAGCCCTGGCTGTGCTGTCCAAATCCTGAACATTCATATCTTATCCCTCATATTTGACCGATGCGTCCGCACCCATTGGATAGAGCAAAAATCGTGCACACAGGCGCTGTAAGAAGACCCGACCCTATAATAAATAGGCGTATTGTTACAACCACTTAGAGAGGCAATAATTCGGCGAAGATTAACGGTTGCGTAACGGTTGAGGAGAAAAGCAACAAGGGGCTCGCAGGACATTGACGCAAGATGCCTCATGAACAAGTTGTTATCGGTATTCAGCCGCCACCATTCGGGAGCAAGGCTGTGCCGGCGTCTCTTGCTCATGAGCCCGTTCATGCGACCTGCTCAGTCCCGCTCGCCTCATTGATTCCCTTGACAGGACCACGGGTGCAACCCATGATACCGCGCGCCGCATGAACAGGAGTCTTAAGAGTTCCGTCATGATCACGCCAACGCAACAGGTGTTCCTCGTGCGTCACGGTGAAACCGAATGGAGCCTTAGCGGGCAACACACCGGAACCACCGACATTCCCCTGACCGAACATGGCCGGCAGGTGGCCAGATTATTGCAGCCGGTCCTGGCGAAGGAGTCGTTCTCGCTGGTCCTGACCAGCCCCTTGCAGCGGGCCCGGGAGACCTGCCGGCTGGCCGGTTTCGGGGATGTGGCGAATGTCGAGCCTGACCTGGTGGAGTGGAACTACGGGCGTTACGAGGGATTGACGGCCGGCCAGATCCACGCCATGGCTCCTGGCTGGCTGCTCTTTCGAGACGGCTGCCCGGGCGGCGAGATGCCGGGTGAAATTGGCGCGCGGGTCGATCGCGTGATTGCAAAAGTGCGCGCCGTCGAGGGCGATGGCATTGTGTTCGCCCATGGTCACGTGCTCAGAGTCTTCGCGGCTCGCTGGCTGGGCCTTCCCCCTTCGGAGGGCCAGCACTTCCTGCTCGATACGGCGACCATGAACATCCTGAGCTACTATCGCGGCGCCCCGGCGATCAAGCGGTGGAACGCGCCGGTTCAGATCTGAGCGCGAGGGCCGTGACGCTGTCCGGGAGAAGACACCAATGGGAACCCGTGGAGGTGATGCGATGACGAGCGGTCCAACCCCACTCACGCAAGGCGCTGCCTGGAACGCCCTTCGTGAGCATTACGAGGTGATCAAGGCCGTGCATCTGCGGGATCTGTTTGCGAAAGATTCCGGGCGTGGCGCGCGCCTGGCGTGCGACGTGGAGGGGATCTATCTCGACTATTCGAAAAACCGCCTCACGGATGACACGCTGCGCCTGCTGCTCGACCTCGCGGACTCCGCCGGCTTGCGGGCCGGCATCGACGCGATGTTCCGCGGCGACAAGCTCAATGTGACGGAGAATCGCGCGGTCCTCCACGTGGCGCTGCGCGCCCCCGCGGGCGCCACCATCACGGTGGACGGCGGCAACGTGGTGCCGAAGGTCCACGCGGTGATCGAGAAAATGGCCGGCTTCGCGAACCGTGTCCGAAGCGGGACTTGGACGGGCTTTACCGGCAACAAGATCAAAAACGTCGTGAACATCGGCATCGGGGGCTCGGACCTGGGGCCCGTCATGGCTTACGAGGCGCTGCGGGTGTACAGCGATCGCGCGCTGACGGTTCGTTTCGTCTCGAACGTTGATGCGACCGATGTCGCCGAGTCGACGCGGGACCTCGACCCGGCGGAGACACTGTTCATTGTCTGCTCGAAGACCTTCACGACGCTGGAGACGCTCACCAACGCGCAGACCGCGCGTGCGTGGTGCCTGCGGGCGCTCAAGAGCGACCAGGCGGTGGCCCGCCACTTCGTGGCCGTGTCCACGAACGCGGGCGAAGTCGCGAAATTCGGGATCGATCCCGCCAACATGTTCGAATTCTGGGACTGGGTCGGCGGTCGCTACTCGCTGCCCTCGGCCATCGGCCTCTCACTGATGATCGCCATCGGGCCCGAACGGTTCCGCGAGATGCTGGCCGGGTACCATGCCATGGACGAGCATTTCCGGACCGCCCCATTCGACAGGAACCTGCCCGTGCTGCTGGGGCTCATCGGACTCTGGTACGTGAATTTCTTCGGTGCCGAGTCCCACGCGGTTCTGCCCTATGACCACTACCTCGGGCGGCTGAGTGCCTATCTGCAGCAGCTCGACATGGAGAGCAACGGGAAGCGCGTGGACCGTGACGGGCGGGCGGTGAACTACCAGACGGGCCCGGTCATTTGGGGACAGCCGGGCACCAACGGCCAGCATGCCTACTACCAATTGATCCACCAGGGCACGCGGTTGATCCCATGCGACTTCATCGGCTTCTGCCGGTCGCTTAATCCCATGGGGCCGCATCACGATCTGCTGGCGTCCAATCTGTTCGCGCAGACGGAGGCGCTGGCCTTTGGCAAAACGGCCGCGGAAGTGGAGGCTGAGGGAGCGTCTCCGGCCCTGGTGCCGCACCGGACGTTCCCGGGCAACCGCCCGACCAATACCATCCTGGTCGAGCAGCTGACGCCGGAGATGCTCGGGAAGTTGATCGCACTGTACGAGCACAAGGTTTTCGTCCAGGGCACGATCTGGCGCATCAACTCGTTCGATCAGTGGGGCGTGGAGCTGGGCAAGGTGCTGGCCAACCGGATCACGCCGGAATTGACGAGCCAGACGGACCCCGATCTCCGGCACGACAGCTCGACCAACGCGTTGATCCGGCGCTACCGCCGGCTTCGCCTGCCGGGCTGACACATCATTCCGGCAACAACGCATAACCTGAGAGGCTTGTCATGACTCGTGAACAGCTCGATCAACTCTGCGTCAACACGATCCGCACCTTGTCCATGGATGCTATTCAGCAGGCCAACTCCGGACACCCGGGGACGCCCATGGCCCTGGCCCCCGTGGCCTACTGCCTGTGGCAGCGATTTCTCCGCTTCGATCCGCAAGACCCGATCTGGCCCAACCGGGACCGTTTTGTCCTGTCCGTCGGCCACGCCTCGATGCTGCTGTACTCCCTGCTCCATCTCACCGGTGTGAAGGCCGTCAGCAAAGACTACGAAACCCTCGGCGAGCCCTCGGTGCCGCTGGATGCCATCAAGCGGTTTCGTCAATTGGGCAGCCGCTGTCCGGGCCATCCGGAGTACCGGTGGACCTCGGGCGTCGAAACCACCACCGGACCGCTCGGGCAGGGGATTGCGAACAGCGTGGGGATGGCCGTGGCCGGCCGCTGGATGGCGGCCCATTTCAACCGGCCCGGCTTCGAAGACGTGATCAATTTTAACGTCTATGCCCTGTGCGGGGACGGTTGCATGATGGAGGGAATCTCTCACGAAGCCGCCTCGCTGGCCGGTCACCTGGGCCTCTCGAACCTCTGCTGGATCTACGACAACAATCACATCACGATCGAGGGCAACACCGCGCTGGCCTTCTCGGACGATGTCGCGACGCGGTTCATCGCCTATGGCTGGAACGTCACCCGCGTTGGCGACGCCAACGATCTCGTGATGCTCGAGCGGGCGTTTCGAACCTTCCAGAAAACGACGGACCGTCCCACGCTGATCATCGTGGACAGCCACATCGCCTACGGGGCGCCCAACAAACAAGACACCTCGGCGGCACACGGGGAGCCGCTCGGCGAGGAGGAAATCCGGCTGACCAAAAGAAATTATGGCTGGCCGGAGGACGCCAAATTCCATGTTCCCGACGGCGTCTACGAGCATTTCCGGCAGGGGATCGGCGCGCAGGGGAAGACGCTCCGCGACGCCTGGTTCGCGCGCATCAAAGAGTACAAGGCCAAGTACCCGGAGCTGGCCGATCAATTGTACCGGATGCAGCACCGGCAGTTGCCGGACGGATGGGACAAGGACCTGCCTGCCTTTCCGACCGACGCCAAGGGCCTGGCCACGCGGGTTTCTTCCGGGCAGGTGTTGAATGCCGTGGCGAAGCGCGTGTCCTGGTTGATGGGCGGGTCGGCGGATCTGGCCCCTTCAACCAAAACGCGGTTGACGTTTGAAGGAGCGGGCGATGTCTCGGCCGAGCATCCCGGCGGCCGCAACCTTCACTTCGGGATCCGCGAGCATGCGATGGCGGCGATCCTGAACGGGATGGCTCTGGTGAAGGTCCGGGCCTATGGTTCCGGATTCCTGATTTTCAGCGATTATGCCCGAGGCGGGATCCGGCTCAGCGCGATCATGGAATTGCCGGTCATCCATATTTTCACGCACGACTCGATCGCGGTGGGGGAAGACGGGCCGACCCATCAGCCGATCGAACACCTCGCCTCGTTGCGCGCCATGCCCGGATTGATTGTCCTGCGGCCGGCGGATGCCAATGAGGTGGTGGAATCCTGGCGCGTGATCATGAATCTGCATCACGAGCCGGTGGCGCTCATGCTCACCCGGCAGGACGTGCCGACGCTGGACCGCGCGAAATACGCTCCCGCGGCCGGCCTGGCGAAGGGGGCCTATGTGCTGGCCGATGCCGCCGCCGGCAAGCCCGATGTGATCCTCATCGGGAGCGGCAGCGAGGTGTCGCTCTGCGTCGCTGCCCATGAACAGCTCACGTCCGAAGGCATCAAGTCGCGCGTCGTGAGCATGCCCTCGTGGGAACTGTTCGAGCATCAGGACCAGGCCTATCGCGACCAGGTGCTGCCACCGTCGGTGATGTCCCGCGTGGCGGTCGAACTGGCTTCGACATTCGGGTGGGCGCACTATGTCGGCCCCACCGGCGCCATCGTCGGCATGACGTCATTCGGAGCGTCGGCCCCGCTGAAAGAACTGCAGAGGGAATTTGGCTTCACGCTGGAGCGCGTCGTCGAGGCCGCCCGGCAGCAACTCCGGCGGGCGCGGTAGGCGGTAGAGGGGGAAGGGAGCAAGACAATGAGCGCACAGCAGACACAAGCCGGGAGCATTGGGATTCTCGTCGGTGGCGGTCCGGCTCCGGGGATCAACGGCGTCATCGCGGCGGCGGCCTTGCGGTGTCTTGCGGCAGGCCGGCAGGTGCTCGGCATCCGTGACGGATTCAAGCGGTTGATCGCCGGCGACACGAGCGATGCCGCGCCCCTGACGGTGGAGGAGGTGAGCCGGCTCCATATCCAGGGCGGCTCCTACCTAAGAACCGCCCGTGCGAATCCCACCAAGAATCCGGATCATCTGGAGAACGTCGTCGCCACGCTCCGCAAGCTCAACGTGTCGGGCCTGATCACGATCGGCGGGGACGATACCTGTTTCTCCGCGCTGAAACTGGAGCAGGCCGCCCGCGGGCGGCTGCACGTCGTCCACGTTCCCAAGACCATCGACAACGATCTGGACCTGCCCGAAGGCGTCCCGACCTTCGGCTTCGAAACGGCCCGGCACGTCGGCGCGCAGATCGTCAAAACGCTCATGGTGGAGGCGCGCACCACCTCGCACTGGTTCTTTGTGGTGGCGATGGGGCGGCAGGCGGGCCACCTGGCGCTGGGCATCGGGAAGGCGGCCGGCGCCACGCTCACGCTCATCCCCGAGGAGTTCTCCGAACGTCCGCTCCGCCTCTCCCGTATCGCCGATGTGCTGGCCGGAGCCATTCTCAAGCGCCTGAGCCTGGGACATGAGGACGGCGTGGCCGTGGTGGCGGAGGGGCTGGCCGAGGTGTTGGACCCGGAGGAACTCTCCAAGGATGCGGCGTTGCCGCGCGACGATCACGGCCACATCGAGTTGTCCAAGATCAATCTGGCAGGACTGCTTTCACGCGCCGTCCTCGCGCGGCTGGCGCCGCTGGGAATCAAGCCGGTGTTCCGGGAAAAGGACATCGGGTTTGAATTGCGGTGCGCCGACCCGATCGGGTTTGATCTCGAGTACACGCGTGATCTGGGTTGCAGCGCGGCCGGTTTCCTGCTGGAAGGAGGCAATGCGGCGCTGGCGGCGATGGTGTACGGCAAGTTCACGCCCATCCCGTTCGACCAGATTCTCGATGCCCGCACCGGCCGCACGAGGGTCCGGCCCGTCGATACCCGCTCCGCCGGCTACGAGATCGCCCGGCGGTACATGGTTCGCCTGGAACCGGAGGACTTCGAGCAGCCCGATTTGCTGGGCAAGTATGCAGCCCTTGCCCACATGGCTCCGGAAAAGTTTCGATCGAGTTTCGAGTACGTGATCGAGGATGAGCGCCGGCGAAGATTACAGTAGCGCGCCTTCTTCGCGACCCGTTTCGGAACGGCGCCTGTCCATGGCCGGCCCTGCCGTCAGTCCGCTGCGAAGACCTTGTTGACCAGCGCCTGCGCTTCGTCCTGGATCCGTCGCAGGTGATCCTGCCCGCGAAAACTCTCGGCGTAGAGCTTGTAGACGTTCTCAGTTCCTGATGGCCGGGTGGCGAACCAGCCCTGTTCGGTGACGACCTTGAGCCCGCCGATGGGTTTGTTGTTGCCTGGCGCGTTGGTCAGGATGGAAACGATCCTGTCTCCGGCCAGCTCCTTCGCCTGAATCTGCTCCGGCGAGAGGCGCTGGAGGATGTCCTTCTGTTCCGGCGTGGCGGGCGCATCCATCCGTTCGTAGACCGGATTGCCGAGATCGCGGGTCAGTTCCCGGTACAGTTCGCCGGGATCCCGGCCGGTTGACGCCATCATCTCCGCCGCCAGGAGTCCCATGATGAGGCCGTCCTTGTCCGTGGTCCAGACCTGCCCGGTCCGGCGGAGAAACGAGGCGCCGGCGCTTTCCTCGCCCCCGAAGCCCAGCGTGCCGCCGAGCAGCCCCTCCACGAACCACTTGAAGCCGACCGGCACTTCGAGCAGCTTCCGGCCGAGTTTCGCGGCCACGCGATCGATCAGGCTGCTGCTGACAACGGTTTTGCCGACGGCGGCGGTTCCCGCCCATCTCGGTCGGTGGCGGAACAGATAGGCAATCGCGGTCGCCAGATAATGGTTGGGGTTGAGGAGCCCGGCGCTCCGGGTGACGATGCCGTGCCGGTCGGTGTCGGTGTCGTTTCCAAAGGCGACGTCGAACCGGTCGCGCAGGGCGATCAGGCCCGCCATCGCATGCGGCGATGAGCAATCCATGCGGATCTTCCCGTCCCAGTCCACCGACATGAAACGGAAGGTGGCGTCCACGGTCTCGTTCACGACCGTCACGTTCAGCCTGTAGCGCTCGGCGATCGGCTTCCAGTAAGCCACGGCGGCGCCTCCCAGCGGGTCGATGCCGATCCGCAATCGCGCGGCACGGATGACGTCCATGTCCACCACCGATCCCAGGTCCGCGATGTAGGCGGCGACGTAATCGTGCTCGTGCGTGGTGGCCGCGCGCCGCGCCCGCTCGTAGGGGATCCGCGAGAGCCCCCGCAGCTCGTCGGTCAGCAAGGCGTTCGCCCGCTGTTCGATCCAGCGCGTGACGTCCGTATCGGCCGGTCCGCCGTGCGGCGGGTTGTATTTGAAGCCGCCGTCCTCGGGGGGGTTGTGCGAGGGAGTGATGACGATGCCGTCGGCGAGGCCGGTCGTCCGGCCCTGATTGTACGTGAGGATGGCATGCGACACGGCGGGGGTCGGCGTGTAGCCGCCGCCCCGATCCACCATCACCTCGACCCCGTTCGCCGCCAGTACCTCGAGCGCGGTGGCGAACGCCGGCTCCGACAGCGCATGAGTGTCCATCCCCAGGAACAGCGGCCCCGTGGTCTGACGGCTCTTCCGGTATTCGCAGATGGCCTGGCTGGTCGCGAGGATGTGCCCTTCGTTGAAGCTGTGGCGGAGCGAGGATCCCCGGTGCCCGGATGTTCCGAAGGCCACGCGGTGCTCGCGTACGGCCATGTCGGGACGCAGGCTGTAATAGGCGGTGACCAGCCGCGGCACATTGACCAGCATCGAGGGGTCGGTGGGTTTGCCCGCCAAGGGACTAAGAGGCATGCGCCCTTTCTCGGTGGGCTTCCGGGGCTTCATGAGGCCCCGCGTTGTTCTGCCGTGAAGGTCAGCGGCGGTTGCGCTCGGCGATTCTCTTGCGGAGGCGGGCCTTCTCGAGGCTGATCTGGGCTTCCTTGAGTTCGGACGGCAGGCCGCCCACTGCCAGGCGCTGCTCGGCCTCGGCCACTTTCTTCGTGGCCCGCTCGACGTCGATGTCCTCGGCCTTTTCGGCGATTTCGGCGAGGATCGTGACTTTGGTCTGATTCACTTCGGCGTACCCCCAGAGGACCGCCATGTAGGACCAGGCGTCGCCGATCTTGTACCGGAGCTCGCCGATCTTGAGCATGGAGATGAACGGCGCGTGGCCCGGCAGGACGCCGAACTCGCCTTCCGATCCGGGCGCAATGACCTCGTCCACCTGCTTGCTCAACAACAGGTGTTCGGGCGTGACGACTTCTAAAAGGATCTTGCCAGCCATTCTTCCTCGTGAAACGTGAAACGTGAGACGTAAAACGATCTCACGATCACGGGCTTGTTACCTTTTACGTTTGACGTTTAACGTTTCACGCCCAGCTTCTCAGCCTTCGCGATCACTTCCTCGATCGGGCCCACCATGTAGAAAGCCTGCTCGGGCAGATCGTCGTACTTTCCCTCCAGGATCTCCTTGAAGCTGCGGACCGTGTCCTTGAGTTTCACGTACTTGCCCGGTGAGCCGGTGAAAGCTTCGGCAACGTGGAACGGCTGCGACAGGAACCGCTGGATCTTCCGCGCGCGGGTCACTACCAGCTTGTCGTCCTCGGACAATTCGTCCATGCCCAGAATGGCGATGATGTCCTGCAGGTCCTTGTACCGCTGCAGCACCGATTGCACGCCGCGCGCGACCTTGTAGTGTTCCTCGCCCACGACCTGCGGATCCAGAATTCTGGACGTGGAGTCCAGCGGGTCCACGGCCGGATAGATGCCCAACTCCGCCTGCTGGCGCGACAAGACGGTCGTGGCGTCCAAGTGCGCGAAGGCGGTCGCCGGCGCCGGGTCGGTCAGGTCGTCGGCCGGCACGTAGATCGCCTGCACCGACGTGATCGAGCCGCGCTTCGTGGAAGTGATGCGCTCCTGCAGCGCGCCCATCTCGGTGCTGAGGGTCGGCTGGTAACCGACGGCCGATGGCATGCGGCCCAGCAAGGCGGAGACTTCGGAACCGGCCTGTGTGAACCGGAAGATATTGTCGATGAAGAGCAACACGTCCTGGTTTTCTTCGTCGCGGAAATATTCCGCCACGGCCAGCCCGGTCAGCGCCACGCGCAGACGCGCGCCCGGCGGCTCGTTCATCTGGCCATAGACCAGCGCCGCCTTGGATTTGGTGAAATCCTTGGGATCGATGACCTTGGATTCCCGCATTTCGTGCCAGAGGTCGTTGCCCTCGCGGGTCCGTTCGCCCACGCCGGCAAATACGGAGAACCCTCCGTGGTGGAGCGCGATGTTGTTGATCAGCTCCATGATGATGACGGTCTTGCCCACGCCGGCGCCGCCGAAGAGGCCGACCTTGCCGCCCTTGGAATAGGGTTCCAGCAGGTCCACGACCTTGATGCCGGTTTCCAGCACCTCGGTCTTGGTTTCCTGCTCGTCCAGCTTGGGCGCCGGGCGGTGGATCGGATACCTCTTCTTGGTGTTGAGCGGTCCCATCTCGTCCACCGGCTCGCCGAGCACGTTGATCAGGCGGCCCAGCGTTTCACGGCCGACCGGCACGGATATCGGGGCGCCGGTGTCCTTTACGTTCATCCCGCGGACGAGCCCGTCGGTGGAGGTCATCGCGACCGCGCGCACGCGATTTTCCCCCAGGTGCTGAGCGACCTCGAGGGTGAGCTTGATCTCCGGGCGGCCGGTTTTTTTGTCCTCCGGCTCCTCGACCCGTATCGCGTTATAAATATTGGGCAACTGGCCGGGAGGAAACTCGGCATCGATGACCGGCCCGATGATCTGGAGAACTTTTCCTGTTGTGCTCACGTCGACTCCTTCGTTATTTAAGCGCCTCTGCGCCGCCCACAATGTCCATCAATTCCTTCGTGATCGCGGTTTGCCGCGTCTTGTTGTAATAGAGCGTCACCTTCTTGATCAGCTCGCCGGCGTTGCGCGTGGCGCCGTCCATCGCAGTCATCCGAGCGGCCTGCTCGGCGGCTGACGATTCCAGAAGGATCCGAAACGCCTGCGCCTGCAGGTGCTTCATCAAGAGGGGGTCCAGCAGTTCGCGCTCGTCGGGCTCATAGTGATAACCGCCGCCCAAGGCCTCACGGGGCTCTCCACTTTCTTCGAGCGACTCGATGGGGAAGAGTTGTTCCACAATCACCCGTTGCTGGAGAGCCGACTTGAACTCGTTGTAAATGATATGGGCTTCGTCGTACTTGCCGCCCATGTACTGCTCGCAGGCAGTCTGCGCAATCTCCATTCCGTGCTCATAGGACAACCGGTCGAAGATGTCTACATAGGGCTCATGCGTCGTCCAGTGCCGGCGCTTGAAAAACTCCCGCCCCTTGCGCCCTACCAGGCCGATCTCCACCTTGACTCCACGGGCTTCGCATTCGCGGATGAACTCAAGTGCCCGGCGGACGATATTGGTGTTGAACGCTCCGCACAGCCCCCGGTCGCTCGTGACGACGACGACCCGGACGACCTTGGTTGGACGTTTTTGCAGGAGCGGGTGCAAGTCCCGGTTCACGCGCCGGCTGAGGTTGGCCACCACGTCGCGCATCTTCAGCCCATAGGCACGGAAGGCGAGGATGCGGCTCTGCGCGCGCTTCAGCTTCGCGGAGGCCACCATCTTCATGGCCTTCGTGATTTTCTGCGTGTTCTTGACGCTGGTGATCTTGCGTCGAAGGCTCTGTAAGCTCGGCATCTCTTATTATCGGCTGCTGAAAACGGCCCCCAACTTTGTTCTCGGTCGCTCAAGCCCCTCAACGTACCGCGAAAAGTACGCCTCGGGTCTTTCGCTCCCTGCGGCCGCGTTGGGAACCGTTTTGAGCAGCCGAAGGGAATCGTTTTGTAAAACAGCTACTTCTTTGCGCCGTAACCCATCTTCTGCTTGAAGGTCGTGATCATCTGTTTCAGCTTCGCGCCGACGGCATCGTCGATCTTACCGATGCTGGTGAGTTCCTTGCGCAGTTCCGGATGATTCTGCGTGACATAATGCAGCAGGTCTTCCTCGAACTGCCGGACCCTGTCCACCTCCACATCGTCCAGGAAGCCCTGCGTCCCGGCATAAATCGAGATGACTTGATCGCCCACCGGCATCGGCTTGTACTGGCCCTGTTTCAGCAGTTCCACCATGCGGACGCCGCGCGAGAGCTGGGCCTGCGTGGCCTTGTCCAGTTCGCTGCCGAACTGGGCGAAGGCGGCCATTTCGCGATACTGGGCCAGGTCGAGCCGCAGCGTGCCGGCCACCTGTTTCATGGTCTTGATCTGGGCCGAACCGCCGACGCGGGAGACCGACAGGCCGACGTTGATGGCCGGCCGGACACCCGAATAAAACAGGTCGCTACCCAGATAAATCTGCCCGTCGGTGATCGAAATGACGTTGGTCGGAATGTAGGCCGACACGTCGCCTGCCTGCGTCTCGATGATCGGCAACGCCGTGAGACTTCCGCCGCCAAGCTGGTCGTTGAGCTTGGCCGCGCGCTCCAGGAGCCGGGAGTGGAGATAGAACACGTCGCCCGGGTAGGCCTCGCGGCCAGGAGGCCGGCGCAGCAGCAGGGACAACTGCCGGTAGGCCACCGCGTGTTTGGACAGGTCGTCGTAGACGATGAGCGCATGTTTACCATTGTCCCGGAAGTATTCGCCGATGGCGGCGCCGGCAAAGGGGGCCAGGTACTGCATCGGCGCGGCATCGCTCGCTGTGGCCGACACGACCATGCTGTATTCCATGGCATGGTTTTCTTCGAGCGTCTTGACGACGCGGGCCACCGTTGAGCGTTTCTGGCCGATCGCGACGTAGATGCAGAAGACGCCGAGGCCTTTCTGGTTGATGATCGTGTCCACGGCGATGGCGGTCTTGCCGGTCTGGCGGTCGCCGATGATCAGCTCGCGCTGGCCGCGGCCGATGGGAATCATCGCGTCGATGGCCTTGATGCCGGTCTGGAGCGGCTCGCGGACGGACTGCCGCGTGACCACGCCCGGCGCGACCATTTCGATGCGCGACGTCTGCGTGGACTTGATCGGTCCCTTTCCGTCGACCGGCTGGCCGATGGCGTTGACCACGCGGCCGACCATCGCTTCGCCGACGGGGATTTCCGCGATGCGGCCGGTGCGCTTGACCGGGTCGCCTTCCTTGATGCCGGTGTCGTCACCCATCAACACGACGCCGACGTTGTCTTCCTCAAGATTCAGCGCGATTCCGAACAGGTTGCCGGGGAATTCCAGCATCTCGCCGGCCATGGTTCCGTCCAGCCCGTAGACCTTGGCGATTCCGTCGCCGACCTGGATGATGGAGCCGGTCTCGCTGACGTCGACGCGCTTGTCGAAGCCTTTGATCTTTTCCTTGATGATCGAACTGATTTCGTCCGCTTTGATCTGCATGGCTACTCCTTGGTCAAGATCGTCTGCATGGTGTTGAGCCGGCTGCGCACGCTGCTGTCGTAGAGCGTGCTGCCGATTCGAATCTGAAGTCCGCCGAGCAGCCTGGGCTCGGTCTGGAACGTGATCTCCACGTCTCGTTTCAGCAGCTCGCGGAGCCTGGCTCTGACCCGTTCCTGTTCCGGCGCGTTGAGCGCGGCGGCCGACGTGACGGTGGCCTGGCCGGTGCCTTTGGATTGATCGGCCAGCGCGGCAAAGGCGTCTGCAATTTCCGGGAGAAGGCCGATGCGGTTTTTATGTACGAGCTGCGCGAGGAAGCTTTTCATGACCGGCGGACCGTGCAGCTTGTCCGTCAAGGCCGTGAGGACGGACAGTTTCTCCTCCACCACAAATGCCGGCGAAGCCAGCACATGTTTCAGAGACGGTGACTGCAAGAAGGCTTGTCCCAACCCGGCCAAGCCGGATCGTGCGGGCTCTATGCTCTTGGCATCCAAGAGTTCGAAGAGGGCCTTGGCGTAGCGACGGGCGACGGAAGATTTAATCACGAGCAAGCCTGTCGAATCATGCGAAACTCCGCGATGAACAAGGAAAAAATTCGTGCGGCGGGGCACGAAAAACGCGCCACACTAGCATCCAGAAAAGGGGTGTGTCAAGGAGGAGAAAGTGGTGCTAGGCAGGCGAGGTTGACTCCTGTGCTCGCAGAGGCCGCACGCGAAGACGGTGCTCCCTCAATGCGCGCAGTTGGAGTCAACCTCGCCTGCGCACCGATTATGAGGAGATGAAGAAAGAGGCTATTGAATAATGCCGCCGCCAAGGACGCGGTCGCTGTCGTAGAACACGGCGGACTGGCCGGGGCTGAGGGCCCGCTGCGGAGTCTGGAAACGCACCGTGATGGTGCCGTTGGAATTGGGCGTGAGGGACGCCGGTGATGCCGGCGTGGCGTAGCGCACCTTCACGTCGGCCTCGCGCGGGCCGGTCAGCAGCGATTCGTCGAAGAGGTTCAGATCGGCAACGGTGCACTCCGGTCGCAACAGACTTTCCTCGGTGCCGAGCACGACCGTGTTCGTCGTCGGCTCAACGCGCTGCACGTACAGCCGTTGCCCGGCGGACACGCCAAGTCCCCGCCGCTGTCCGGGCGTGTAGAAGGCGATGCCGTCGTGCCGGCCCAGTTCGCGGCCGTCCGCATCCACAAACAAGCCGGGCCGCTTCGCCTCCGGCGCTTCGGTTTCGATGAAGGTCCGATAGTCGCCCTGCGTGACGAAGCAGATTTCCTGGCTTTCCTTCACTTCGTCCGGTGGCAGGTCGAGCGCCTCCGCTCTGGTCCAGACCTCGGGCTTCTGCATGCCGCCCACCGGGAACAGCAGGCGCGGCAGCCAGGCCTGCTGGAGGCGGTACAGAAAATAACTCTGGTCCTTACGGGTGTCGGCCGCGCGGCGCAGACTGAACCGGCCGCGGTCGTTGTCAATCTGGACGTAGTGGCCGGTGGCGACGAAATCAGCGCCGCGTTCTTCGGCGAGGGCGATCAGCGACCGCAGCTTCACGCGTTCGTTGCAGCGCACGCAGGGGTTGGGCGTGGTGCCGGCGAGATAGCCCGAGAGAAAATCTTCGATGACCCCGGTCTGGAACGTCCGGCGGGTGTCGATAATTTCGTACGGAATCCCGAGACGCTTGGCGACATGCCTGGCGATGCCGACCTTGCAGCAGCTCCGCTCCTGCCAGCGCTTGGAGACGGCAGCGGATTCGTCCTCCTGTTCCCAGACCTGGAGCGTCACGCCGTGGACGTCGTACCCCTGTTCGACGAGCAACGCCGCGGCGACGGAACTGTCGACCCCGCCGCTCATTCCGAGGATGACGCGTGGATGTGCCATGGCAGAAGATCCCGTGTGCGAATCTCGAAGACGCGCCGGTCCGGCGCCCTGTCGAAGCACCAGGACGCCGCCGGACGATCGTTATGCTACAGGATGAAACGGGGTGGTGTCACGAAGGCAAATCTTGGAGACGGACCTTGCCCCGGTGCGCGGCCAGGTCGTGGACCTTGTCGCTGTCCTGGCGCTCCTCCGCGCCCCAGGCGTCGGCGCCCATGTCGCAGAGGCCGTGAAAATGCGCGCCCTCTTCCATCGTGAAGGACGGCGTGCGGATGTCTCCGATCAGCACGCCCGGCTTGAGGACCTGAATTCGTTCCGTTGCGGTGACGTTGGCTTTGATTCTTCCGCCACTGATCAGCGTGCCGGTCGTGACGATGCCCTTGATGACCGCGTGCTCGCCGACGACCAGCGTGCCCTTGGTATGGATCTCCCCGTCCAGACGGCCGTCGATGCGCACCGTGCCTTCAAAGTTGACCACGCCTTTGAAGTCCACGCCCCGGCCGAGGAATGTGAAGTTCTCTTCGTCGACGATGGGGTTTTTCTTCTTCCCCTTGCTGCCCCACATGCGTTCCTCCTCCAACAGCCCCTCGCCCGGCACAAGCCGTGTCCAGGGGCTGCCGCTTCACTCTTGTTCGTTCGTCGGTTAACCCGTGACGCGTTTCACGCCGGGCGCCGGCGCAGCGGACGCTCGTATGGCAGCCTCGCGGGCAAGTTCGCGCACTTCTGCACGCGCCATCTCGATGTTGCCGTTGAAAAGCACGCCTTCTTCCATCGAGAGCGTCGGCGCCTTGACCGAACCGTTCAGGATCGCCGGGGACAGCAGCCGGACCTTTTCCTTCGCCGAGATGTCGCCCGTGATCTTGCCCTTGCTGATGATGGTGCCGGCGCTGACTTTCGCCGTCAGCACGGCCTCCTCGCCGATCAGAAGCGTCCCATCCGTGTGGATTTCGCCGTCGAGGATTCCGTCGATCCGGACTGTTCCGTTGTAAGTGATGATCCCCTTGAATTCGACGCCTTTCCCGACAAACGCAATCACGTCCTCGGCTTGCGCGGCCATTCCTTCATGGCCGGTCTCGTCGGTCGTCTGATCGGCATCGTCGCTCCCGGATTTACTCTTCCACATGGTTCCCTCCTTGTTGAAGATTTTCATTCTCAATCGTGTGTCACGATGTCCGTGATCTGCGTATTCTCTCCACGGGCCCCCTTTTGAAAAGAAAAGGGCTTCCCCCGTCTGCCTGGAGAACGGGAAGAGCCTGGATCTCTGTGTACGCTCAGTGGCAGATGAGGCGAGGACTTATGCCTGATCCTCAGGAGCAGCAGCGTATGGCGTTAATCTAAAACGAGGTTGCTGGCAACGCAAGAAATTTCCAGTTTCTCGTCCGTCCGCTCCGCACTAACCCAACAACATGTCAACCAATCGGTCCAGGTCAGCCGGTTCGAAATAGTGGATCTCGATGCGTCCGCCTTTTCGTCCCTTGTGAATCCCGACTTTCGTTCCCAGGCGCTTTCGCAGTTTTTCTTCCAGATCAGGAAAAGCCGTCAGTCTCCGTGCCGAGGGTTTGGATTTCCCGGTTCTCAATTCGGATGCGATCAATTGTTCTGCCTGGCGGACGGAGAGTTGTCCATCCAGGATCAGCTTTACCAGTTTCAATTGCAGCTCCGGTCGGCTCAAGCCGAGCAGTACCTTGGCATGGCCCATGGATATTCTCAGAGATTCAACCAACTCTTTGATTTCATTAGGTAAATTCAAAAGTCTGAGCGAATTAGCGATCGACGAGCGGTCCTTCCCAAATCGCTGCGCGAGTCCTTCCTGGGTCAATCCGAATTCGGTCACCAGCCGATAGTAGGCCCGCGCCTCCTCCATGGGATTCAGATCTTCGCGCTGAAGATTCTCTATCAGCGCCAGTTGCATGGACTGCTCATCGCTGGAATTGCGTACCACCGCCGGGATGGTCTTGAGGCCGGCCAGTTTGGCGGCTCGATAGCGGCGCTCTCCGGCGATCAACTCGTACAGTCCGTCCGCCTTGCGCCTGACGAGGATGGGCTGCAGCACGCCGTTGTGCTTGACCGACTCGGCCAGTTGCGACAGCTCGCCCGGCTTGAACGTCTGCCTCGGTTGGTAGCGGTTTGGAACGATCCGCTCGAGCGGAATTTCCAGTGTCGCCTCACGCTCGATCGGGAGAATTTTAGGAAGACTCTCCGGGAGCAGCGCGCCCAAGCCCTTACCGAGTGCTTTTTTTTCCATTGAGAAACTCCTTTGCCAGTTTGAGATGAACCTGCGAACCGGTGGATGCGGCGTTATACAGCAGCGCCGGCCGTCCGAAACTCAGGGCTTCGGCCAGCGCGACATTCACCGAGAGCCTGTTTTCCCATTGAGGAATTCCTTTGCCAGTTGGAGATAGGCCTGCGAACCGGTGGATGCGGCGTTATACAGCAGCGCCGGCCGTCCGAAACTCGGCGCTTCCGCGAGCGCGACGTTGCGCGGGATCACTGTGCGATAGACCTTCTCTTTGAAATGGGCACGAATCTCGTTGGCCACCTGCCCGGAAAGGCTGTTGCGACTGTCGAACATCGTGAGCACGATGCCCTCCAATTCCAGCGCCGGATTCAGAGACTGCTGCACGCGCTCGACGTTGGCCATCAGTCGCCCCAGACCCTCCATCGCGTAATACTCGCATTGAAGCGGAACGAGCACCGACGAAGCGGCGGTGAGCGCGTTGATTGTCAGCAGGCCGAGCGCCGGAGGACAATCGAGCACCACGTAATCAAACCGGTCGTGAATCCCCTGCAGGGCATTTTTCAGCATGACCTCGCGATCCGGAACGGAAACCAGCTCAACTTCAGCCCCGACCAGATCGGCCGTCGCCGGGGCGACCGAGAGTCCTGGAATTGTCGTCTGTACGATCACCTCTTCGATCTTGGTTCCATGCACGAGGCAGTCGTAAACGGTTTTTGAAAGTTCTTTCGTGTCGACTCCCAATCCGCTTGTGGCGTTGGCCTGGGGGTCCATATCAACCAGCAACACGGATCGCTCGGAAACCGCCAATGAGGTAGCAAGATTGACGGAAGTCGTTGTTTTTCCAACGCCTCCCTTTTGATTGGCAACAGCAATAATTCTAACCATGTGTTTGTTTGGATCTCCTGTATTTCACACACATACCCTATGTTCCACGTGGAACATCATGATCATCATGCGGCCGCCTGCTCAAGGACCGTGAGCACGCGATGTCCGAACCCATGTGGCAAGTCATAACTGAATTCGCGCGCAACTCTGAGCCCCTGCGGTCCGGGGTCGCAGTCGAATGTCTTCGTCAGGCAGAAGACCACCCGGCCTCCTTCTTCTAGCAGCGGCGCAGAGAACGGGAGAACCTCCTCAACTGCGACCGCCCGCGTGGTGATGCAGGAGAACCGGCCATGGCCTGACGTCACACGGGAAAAGTCACGCAGGCTCATGGACACCACCGACACGTCTTTAAGATCCAAGGTGCCGATGACGTGACGCAGAAACGACGTCTTTTTTTCGTTTGGTTCGAGCAGCGTCACTCGAAGCTCCGGAACAAGGATTTTCAGCGGCAATCCCGGGAAGCCCGCTCCGCTGCCGACATCCAGGAGGGAAACATTCGTTTTCTTCTCCAGTGCCTGGCTGTACAGCAATGAATCGAGGAAGTGTTTGATGGCGATTTCTTTTGTGTCACGGATCGATGTCAGATTGATTTTTCCACTCCAGCGGTCAAGCTCGCAGTAATAGGATGATAAGGCTGAAACCTGATTTTTGTTTAAGTTTATACCAAATGTAGATGTTCCAGCAACAAGAGTATCTACAAATAGTGTCTGTTCCACGTGGAACATCTACGCCAATCAGAAAATCAGGTCAAGGGCTATTTCTGAGTCAGAATGCTTCCGCAGAATGGTACTGAGGGATTTTCAGTCAGGCAGAGACGGGGGAAGACTGGCCCTGCTGTCTTCGTCGGTCGCGCTCAATGGCAACAAGTAAGAGAGAGATGGCCGCCGGCGTCACGCCTGATATGCGGGACGCCTGGCCGATGGAGGCGGGACGGACACGCTTCAATTTTTCGAGCACCTCATGGGAAAATCCTGGAACACGATCGTAATTGAAGTCCAGCGGGATTTTCTTTTCCTCGAGTTTCCAGAATCGGGATATCTGCTGTTGCTGACGTCTGATATACCCATCATATTTAACTGTAATTTCAATAGCTTGTGAAATTTCATCGTCAAAAAATGCCTTATCCTGCAACTCCAATATTTTCGAGTAGGTCATGTTTTGACGGCGCAGCACGTGAGACAGTGTCGCGTCGGGAGAGAGCGGCTCGGGAGAGACTCCCGCGAGTTTTTCAAGAAACGATCCGATCGAGGCGGCCCGCGTTTCCTGCAAGCACCGCACTTCCTGTTCGATCCGGTCCCGCTTGCGCTGGAACCGCAGGTAGTCGGATTCCGGCACCAGCCCGAGGCGTCGTCCGATGTCCGTGAGCCGCATGTCGGCGTTGTCATGACGCAGCAACAGGCGATATTCCGCGCGCGAGGTGAACATGCGATAGGGCTCCCGCGCATCTTTTGTGATGAGGTCGTCGATGAGCACGCCGATGTAGGCTTGCGAGCGGTCCAGCACGAGCGGCGGTTCGCCGCGGACGGACAGCGCCGCGTTGATGCCGGCGATAATGCCCTGTGCGCCCGCTTCTTCGTAGCCGGAGGTGCCGTTGATCTGGCCAGCGTGGAACAGTCCGGAAACCAGCTTCGTTTCCAGTGTCGGATGAAGCTGGCGCGGAGGGAAATAATCGTACTCGATGGCATAGCCGGGCCTGATCATCGCGGCCCGTTCGAGCCCCGGGATTGTTTTCAGGATTGCAGCCTGCACGTCCACCGGCAGGCTCGTGGAAATTCCGTTCGGATAATACTCGAGCGTATCCAACCCCTCCGGTTCGACGAAAATCTGATGCCGTTCCTTGTCCGAAAAACGCACGACCTTATCCTCGATCGAAGGGCAATAGCGCGGGCCGATGGACTCGATCACGCCTGAATACATTGGCGAGCGGTCAAGATTGTTGCGGATAATGTCGTGGGTCTCCCGACAGGTATAGGTGAGATGGCAGGGCATCTGGGCGTTGGTGATCCGCTCCGTGCGCGCCGAAAAGGGCTGAGGGGGATTGTCGCCGGGCTGGAGCGTCATCGCGGCGAAATCGATCGTCTCCCTGTTCAGGCGCGGCGGCGTGCCGGTTTTCAAGCGGCCCACCTCGAAGCCCAGATCCCGCATGCAGTCCGACAGATGCTCGGCCGACGCCTCGCCGCCCCGCCCGGCCGGGAAATGAGTCAGACCGATGTGAATCAGTCCCTTGAGAAACGTGCCCGACGTCAAAATGACGGCCCGCGCAGCAATCTGTTCGCCGGTTCCCGTTCTGAGACCGGTCACGGCGCCGCCGTGAGTGAGCAGCCGGTCCACGGTCCCCTGCGCCACGTCGAGCTCCGGTTGTTCGCGCAGGGTCTGCTGCATCGCAAGACGATAGAGCTTCTTGTCGCACTGCACGCGGAGCGCCCGGACGGCCGGGCCCTTGCTCGTATTGAGCATGCGGAACTGGATGCCGGCGCGGTCAGTGTTGCGTCCCATCTCACCGCCCAGCGCATCGATTTCCTTGACCAAGTGCCCCTTCGCGATGCCGCCCACCGCCGGATTGCAGGACATCTGCGCGATCTTGTCCGTCTCCATGGTCAATAAGAGCACGCGCGCGCCCATGCGGGCCCCCGCCAGCGCGGCTTCGCAGCCGGCATGGCCGCCTCCGACGACCACGATGTCGTATTCTGTTGTCATAGATTAGCGGCACGAGGCGAGGGGCAAGGGGGCAAGCAAGAGTTCTGGTTCCGCTTGCCTCGAGCCTCTAGCCTCGCGCCCATGCTCATTTCCCGATGCAAAAATCCCGAAAAATCCGGTCGAGAATATCGTCCGTGCTGACCGCACCGGTGATTTCGCCCAGCGCATCAATGGCAGCGCGGAGATCCATGGCGATCAACTCGCCGGCTGCCCGTGCCTTGACCGACGCGCAGACAGCGGTCAATGCATCGAGGGTCCGACGGAGCGCATCATGGTGGCGGAGATGGGTCACCAGGACTGTTTCCCGGGCTTCAATGTCCGGGCTGATGAGCAAGGCCCGGATGCGGTCCCGCAATTCGTCGAGCCCCGCACCGGTTTTGGCCGAGATTCGGGAGACTGCGCAATCAGGTCCGGCAGGCGGAAGCGCCGCCGGATCGAGACGGCCCGGCAGGTCCGCCTTGTTGACGACCAGGAGCCGCTTTTGGTCCATGCCCGGAGGAACGCGCTCGAGAAGGGCCCGGTCTTCCGGTGTCAATGGCATCGATCCATCCAGGACGATCAGCAGCAGGTCGGCCTGTTCCTGCGCGGCGCGGCTGCGCTTCACGCCCTCCTGTTCCACGGGATCGGTGGTCTCGCGAATGCCCGCCGTGTCCAGCAGGCGGACGGGAATGCCCCGGATGTTCAGCACTTCCTCCAGCACGTCGCGCGTGGTGCCCGGGATGGGCGTCACGATCGCCCGGTCCGTCTTGAGGAGCGCATTGAGCAGGCTCGATTTTCCGACATTCGGCCTGCCGAGGATCGCCGCCGTGACACCTTCGCGCAGAATGAGGCCCTCGCGGCCGTGGGCGAGCAAGCCGCCGACGGCATCGCAGGCCTGCGTGAGACCGGCCGCCAGTTCGGCCGTCTGAATGAAGGTAATATCCTCCTCCACGAAATCGATTCCGGCTTCAACGTGGGCCAGCAGCCCGATGAGTGTCTCGCGAACCGCGCCGATTTCCCTGGACAGCGCTCCGCGCAACTGCTCCTGCGCGATCCGCAGGCTGCCGGCTGTTTTGGCACGGATCGTATCGAGCACGGCCTCGGCCTGGGCCAGATCCAGCCGGCCGTTGAGGAACGCGCGCTTCGTGAACTCCCCGGGCTCGGCCAGCCGTGCGCCGGCGCGCACCAACGTGTCGCAGATCGTCCCTAGAATAAACGCGCCGCCGTGGCACTGGAGTTCGACGACGTCTTCCCCCGTGTAGGACCGGGGAGCGCGCATGACGACCACCAGCGCCTCATCGAGCGGCGCATTCCGGTGCGAGCCGGTCGGGTCGAGAAGATCCGCGTGGTGGAGGACATGGCTGGCGGAGGACCCCAGGGGGACGCCGGATCGAAGGACAACCAGACCGGTCGCAATGTCCACGGCCTTCTCACCGCTGACGCGCACGATCCCGACGCCTCCTTCGCCGGGCGGGGTGGCGATGGCGCAGATCGTGTCGTTCAATGGTCCACTCATGGTGGAACTCAGGTCGTTGGCTGGTCGGAGGAAGTCGAAAACGTCGGCTGCCTGTAAATGTACCGGTCCGTGACGAACTGCTGGCCGATGGTCAGCAAGTTGTTGGTGAACCAGTACAGCACCAGCCCGGATGCAAAATTCAGGAACAGCAGGGTCATGAACGCCGGCAGCAGCAGCATGATCTTGGCCTGCACCGGGTCCATGGTCGTGGGTGTGATTTTTTGCTGAATCATCATCGTCACGCCCATGAGAATCGGCAGCACATAGTAGGGGTCGGGCATCGAGAGGTCCGTCACCCAGAGCAGAAACGGCGCCTGCCGGAGCTCGATGGTCATGTAGAGGACGTTAAAGAGCGCGACAAAGACCGGCATTTGCAGCAGCATCGGCAGGCAGCCGCCGACCGGATTGACTTTATGATCGCGGTACAGCTTGATCAGCTCCTTGTTCAGCCGATCCCGGTCGTCCTTGAATTTGGTCTGCAGCGCCAGCACCTTCGGCTGGATGAGCTGCATCTCCTTCATGGACTTGTAGCTTTTATATTGCAGCGGGGCGAACAGCAGCTTGATGCCGACCGTCAGCAGCACAATCGCAATGCCGTAGTTCCTGGTGTAGTCGTGCAGAAAACGCAGGACCGCGAACAGCGGCTTGGCGACCGCCTTGACGATGTCCCAGCTGCCGAAGATGAACCAGCCGAAGTCGATGGTGTCCTCAAGCCCCACATCGAGGGATTTTAAGGTTTCATACTCCTTGGGGCCTGCATAGAGGCGGAGCGCCAGCGGCATCGAGGCGTCCGGCGCGGGAAATCGAACTTGCGCCGAGGCAAGCTTGTCGCCCTCCTTCCTGACCAGGGCGGCCGTGGCGCCGGTCGGGATGATCACGCTCATGAAATATTTATCCTGCAGCGCGACCCACTTCACGGCGCCCTTCAACTCCTGCTCGGTGTCCGGAAGGTCCTTCTCGATCTTGTCGTCGACTCGGGAGGCCGGGCCGATCAGGCCGATGAGGCCCTCGGTCCATTCGATAATGCCGAAGTTGGTGCCCAGCCCGGTCGCCAGCGTCCCGGTGATCCCTTCCACCGCGATCGTCACATCGACCACGTAACTGTCATGGTGAAAGGTCAACTGCTTCTGCACGCGAACCGGAGACCCTGATGCCTGACCGGACGTCTGCCCGGACGTCTGATAGGTCAGCGTGATCCGGCCGGTCGGATGGGCCGCGTCCAGCCTGCTGAAATCGCGCTCGACCTGGTACAGTGCGTCGTTCAGGCGGCGGGAAAGCGTCTCGTCGCCGGTGACCAGCGAAAGCGGGCCGGCGAACTTGCCTTCTTTGTGCACGAGCTGAACGGGCGGCGAGGTGCCGTCCGGTGTCAGGCGATGGCGCGTCAATTCCCAGCTGGTGATGACGCCGCCGCGATTTGAGATCGCGGCCCGGTACAGATCGGTGACCACCTCGACCGTCTCCTCCCCCGAAGCCGGCGCGGGCGGATGTGAGCGGGGCGGAGCGGCCGGCACAGCCGAAGCCGGTCGGGACGGATCCTTTTCCTGGACGGCCGCCGCGCCCGGCTTTTGAGGTTCAACGGCAGCGGGGGGCTGCTGGTCAGCTTCCTGGGAAGACGGAGCCCATCCCATCTGACGCATGAGATATTCGTACCCCACCAGGATGGTCAGGGAGAGGATCAGAAAGATGATGACTCGTTTTTCCATGTTCCGGGTGCGTGGTCTTTCGCGCCGTTACCGGACGGGATCCGTTCCGCCGGGATGAAACGGGTGGCACTTCAACAGCCGCCAGCAGGCCTTGCCCGTTCCCCTCAAGAAGCCGTAGCGCCGGATGGCATCCACGGCGTAGTGCGAGCACGTGGGCTCGAACCGGCAGGCGGGGCCCAGCATCGGCGAGATCCACCGCTGATAGAACGCAATGACGGCCAATCCGATCGTCTGCATCATGCCTCTTCCGAAGAACGCATCAGCGCCTGCTGGCGCAGGGCCGCCAGCCAGGCTTCCTGCAGGACAAGAGGCGCGGCTTCCAGCGCGCCGTGCCTGGGAAAAATCAACAGATCGCGGCCCGGCACCAGCCGCCCGCGCACCCGTCTGGCCAGTTCCCGAAACAGGCGCTTGGCGCGATTGCGCACGACGGCTCCACCCAGACGTTTGCCCACGATCACACCGACTCGCGCGTGAGGCATGTCGGAACGGCAGGACATCAGGTTGAACAGCGGGGTGGGAAGCCGTCGGCCGGTTTTTTTGACGCGCTCGATGTCGCCGCTCTTCTTCAGGAAAAACGAGCGGTCTTCAGACAAACGCGCCACGGCTCGCTCCTAGACCGTGAGGCGCTTGCGCCCCTTCTTGCGTCGGCGGGCTAGGACTTTGCGCCCGTCTTTCGATTTCATCCGTTTACGGAACCCGTGATCGCGTTTCCGTTTCAGCTTCGAGGGTTGTTGATATGTAAATGACATTCAGTGGCTCCTTCATCAGACGTGGAACACAGACAGGATGCGCATTATAGGTAGCGACTGATTGGAGTGTCAACGAAGACGCACGCGATTTCACACACGCCGGCGCCCCACGACCATCTTGAATCCCCCGCGGCTGCTCAGGAGTCGAAAAAATCCCCGCCGCCGCAGGCTGAGGCGGTTTTGCAGGACGACAGCCAATCCGCCACAACAGACGAGGACAATGAGCGGGAGTCGAAAGGGCAAGCCGTTGATAACATGCGTTATTAATTACCGCCGCCGCTTCGATGAGGTGGCATCGCCCTTGCTCGTTCTAAGGACTGCTTCCACAGTGACAAACGCGTGCGATTTCGATGAAGGGGGGTGAATCAAATATGATGAAGGCAATGTTTGCAATGCTGGCGCTGGTCCTCGGTTTGACGTTCGGCGCTACGACCTTCGTGCAGGCCGACGAGAAGAAGGCCGCTCCTGCTGCTGAAAAGAAGGCGGAGAAGAAGGCGGAGAAGACAGCGGAGAAGACGGAGAAGACGGAGAAGAAGGCGGAGAAGAAGTAATTTCGCTTTTCCGGAATGTCCGGCCCCCCTTCGAGGCCTGTTTCATCCTCGAAGGGGCGCCGGCTTTTCCATTTATATGTCCTTACGAAAACCGGACGATTCATTCATACTGAGCACGGTACAGCATTGTACAGATGGGGCGCGGACGGTGAGTCAATAACAAGGAGATGAGATCATGAAACGGATCATGACGATGTTTCTTGCGCCGGCGCTGTTTCTCGCAGTCGGCTGCAGCCAGGCGCCGAACGACAAGCTGGGCGAGGCGGAAAAGGCTGTGATGGATGCCAAGCTCGCAGGGGCTCAGGCCTATGTCTCCGAGGACTATGCCAAGCTGGAGGGCATGCTCAATAATGCCAAGACGGAAATGGCCGACCAGAACGCCAAGTTCGGCCTCTTCCGCGATTACGGCAAGACGGAGCAGTTGCTGGCCTCGGTGACGGCCGAGGTGCCCAAGTTGATCGAGGAAACGGCGAAGAAAAAGGAAGAGGCCAAGGACGCGGCGCTGAAAGCGCACGAGGCGGCCAAGGAAGCGGTCAAGAAGGCTCAGGCGCTGGTCGCCAGAGCCCCGGTGGGAAAAGACCGGGCCGCAGTGGAGGCGATCAAGAACGACGCCAAGGCTCTGACCGCGTCGCTCAACGACGTGCAGATGGCGATGGACACGGAAGATTATCTGACGGCGCAGGCCAAGGCCAAAGCCGTGCAGGACAAGAGTCTGGCGCTTTCCTCGGAAGTGCGCGGCGCGCTGGCGAAGGTCGGCGGCGTGAAGGCGGCGAAGACAACAAAGAACGCAAAAAACACCAAGAAAAAGAAGTAACCTGCACGGGGCACATGCGAAACAGTAAAACCTTCATCGGCGCGCTGGGCATCCTGATGCTCTCGGCCTGCGTCCAGCAGGCTCCGGCGGATCTCGTGCAATCGGTGGAGGCTCTCGACCGGCAGCTTGCGGCTGCACGCAGCGCCGAGTTTGCGCCGGAGGAGTATGGCCGGTTTGTTCAGCACTGGGCGGCGTTGGGGGAGCGGCTCCGATCGGACGACGTCATCGGGTGGCCCTGGGAGGAGAATCCGTTCGAAACCGATCTGCGCGCGCTCCACGAAGAGGGGTCGCGCGTGCTGGCGCATGCAACCAACAAGCAGAATGTCGCCCGGCTGGGCGCCGCGTCCCGCGTCGTGCGACTGGAGCGCCGCCTGCAGCGCTTTACCAGCCGCGTGGACCGGATCGGCAGCCGCGTTGCGCTTGGCGAAAAGCGGGTGGAGACCGAGTTGCTGGTCAAACAGGCCCGGTCCTTCATGGAGCAGGGCAGATTTACCCATTCGGTTCAGGTGGCGCGGCAGGCCGACCAGCGCATGAACAGTCAGGCGGCGCAGTTGAACTCCGAGCTGGGTCGCTATGCGGACCGGGCGCAGGTGGATCAGTGGCGGGCCATGGTCCGCCGCACGGTGGACTGGTCCAGGCAGCATCAGGCGGTGGCGCTCGTGGTCGTCAAAGCCAAGAAGCGATTGACGCTGTACCGGAACGGCGTGGCGGTGGTCTCCTATCCGGTGCGTCTCGGCTTTAACGGCGTCCAGGAGAAACGCTATGAAGACGACGGGGCGACTCCGGAGGGCAATTATCGCGTGATCAGGATGAAAGACCGCGGACAGACGGAATTCTACCGGGCGCTGCTGCTTGATTATCCGAACGCCGACGATCAGCGCCGGTTCCAATCGGCACTGAAGGCCGGCATGATCCCGGCTCAGGTCCGCATCGGCGGGAATATCGAGATCCACGGCGTAGCGGACCGCCGTCTCAGTCAGACGCTCGGCTGCGTGATGCTCGGCAACCGTCAAATGGACGCGCTGTTCCGTGAGGTTGAGGCCGGCACGCCCGTGACGATCGTCGGCGCCGTAGACGCGGACAATACGGTGGCGGTAGTATTGGCGCAGTTGGAACAGAATGACGATGAGGCAGACAAGGACGACGCCGAACCGTCGGGCGACCAGCCGGCGGCGGACGGGACGGATATCGGGCAGAGTTGAGCGAAGATGACGCGAGCCATCGCACGATCAAGTCTGAGTTTGGCGAAACGGAGCGTACTCAGCGCAGCGGCGCTGATCGGGACGGCCCTTGCCGCCGGGCTGGTTGCCTATCAATTTGGAGATTCGCGCGAGGTCGAGAGCCGTTCCCTGCCCGCCGAGCCGCGGCAGGCGCCGAGCCTTGCGCGTCTGCGCACCCAGCACGCGGCGCTGAAGCAGCAACTGGCCTTCTACGCTCCGGCCGGGCCCTACATCGTGGTGGATACGGCCCGCAACCGGCTCTACGTCAAGCAACGGGAGGAGGTTCTGCTGGATGCCGTGGCGTCCACGGGCAGCGGGACCATGTTAGACCACCCTGATCAGCCTGAGCAGCGGTGGATTTTCGATACGCCGCGCGGCGCCTTTGCCGTCCAATCGAAGCTCGTCAACCCCGCCTGGGTGAAGCCGGACTGGGCGTTTCTCGAGGAAGGCCGTGCGATTCCCGCGAACGCCGCGGAGCGCGTGGAAACCGGCATCCTCGGAGAGTACGCCTTCGGATTCGGCAACGGCTATTTCATCCACGGCACGCTCTACACCAGGCTGCTGGGTAAAAACGTGACGCATGGTTGCATCCGGCTGAACGACGACGACTTGCGCACGGTGAACCGGCTCGCCGATATCGGAACCCCCCTCATCATTTTCTAACTTGCGCCGCCGGGTGTTGCTCATCGCTCTCGGGTATGCCGTCGCGTTCGACGGAGCCTGCCTTGCGTCCGATACGGTCCGGCAAAGCTTCCAGACGGCCGGCGAACGGCAAGCCGTCCAGGAGGCGAACGCCGTTCTGCAGGAAGAAATCAAGCTGGCCGCGCGGTCACAGACCTATCTGCTGGTGGACGTCCATCAAGGCGTCGTGCTGGTGAAGGCCCGCGGCATTGAAGTCCATCGGTTGCCGATTCTCTCCTGGCGCGCCCCCGGGGATCGGCCGCCGGCCGGCCTGTATCGTCTGGCGGCCAGACCTCCGGTGGATCGTCCCAAGGCCAGGCCCGGCGAGGATGCGACGGAGCATCCCATTGAAGTCTCCGACATGCCGGCGGAATATCAATTGGTGCTGGAACCGTCGCTGGTCGTGGCCGTCGGTCCGCCGGCCCGGGACCATCCGTGGTTCTGGATCAGGGGTCTCGTGCGGGGGTGGTGGAGCCGGGCGGTCTCCAAGGACTCTGATGCATGGCTCCGCGTGTCGCTGTCGACGGAGAACGCCCGTTCGCTGGCCTGGTCGGTAACCGAGGGGATGCCCATCTTGATCGGCCGCTCGACCATCCCTTAGCAGGATGGTGAAAAAGACCGCCAGCATTGTTCTCGCGTCGCTCGGTAGTCCCGGCCGCCTCACCATCTCGGCGGCGCGCACAAACGTGGTGCTCCTTATTCGTCGCACCGTGCGCCCCTCAACGTACACAATCAAGCGCATGGGGCAGCTGTGTG
>Ga0155970_135_pt1 | contig 27384 bp, 21 predicted proteins | sample RifCSPlowO2_02_FD_107624 | JGI IMG/M metagenome (GOLD analysis project Ga0155970, IMG submission 107624) | Nitrospirae bacterium RIFCSPLOWO2_02_FULL_62_14
CGAGCGTTACGACCTTGGGCAATGGCGTGACAGCGACCACCGTGCTATTGGATGGCGCTGGCTCCACCTTTACTGATCTGAACAGTCTCCAGACGGTTACCGCTAACGCGACGTTCACCGTTCAAAACGGTCGGAACTTCACGCAGGCCGCTGCTTTCAGCAATGCTGGCACCATTACTATAGGCAACGCCAGTACGCTGACTCTGTCGGGCGGTGGAACCGACACCGGCACGTTCAATGTACTGGGCGGCGGCGCGCTGGCTCTCACCGGCGGCACGCACAATCTGAACGCAGGGCTGTTGTCTGGCGCAGGCAACGTGACCATTAGCGCGGGCACGGTGAATCTGAACGCAGGCAACATTTACCGCCTGACCGGCACCACTACGGTTAGCGGCGGCACGCTGACAGCGTATACCCTGGTCTATCTGAACGGCGGCACACTGGCGCCTGTGGGAGACTTGCTCCATATCACCGGTGGGACCGTTACCGGGACAGACGGAGGCTCACTCATTGATGTCGTGGCGGGCACGCTCAGTGTCACAGGTGACGTGGTGGACTTCAGCGGTGGGACGTGGAATCTTGCCGGTTCCATCCTGCATCAGACGGCCGGGACGAACACGATCGGGCGGGGCCTAGTGCTGACGGCTGGGGCAAGCTTCACGCCGGGCAATCCGACGCCCGCAGTGACCGGGACGGTGGCGGTAGGCACAAGTCCGCGTATTGTAGCGATTTCGCCGGATGGAACCAAGGCCTATGCGGCCAATTTTAACTCGGACACCGTCTCGGTGATCAACACGGCGACGAACATGGTGGTGGCAACGGTGGCGGTGGGCACAAGCCCTGTTGGCGTGGCGATCTTGCCGGATGGAACAAGGGCCTATGTGACCAATAACAATGCGAATACGGTGTCGGTGATTAATACGGCGACGAACACGGTGGTGGCAACGGTGACGGTGGGCACAAACCCGTTTGGGGTCGCGATCTCGCCAGATGGGTCTAGGGCTTATGTGACGAATTCCGGTGCCGCCAATACCGTCTCGGTGATCAACACGGCGACGAACACGGTTGTGGCAACGTTGGCGGTGGGTACAGACCCACGTGGCGTAGCGATCTCGCCAGATGGAACTGGGGTCTACGTGACCCATTTCGGTGCCAATACCGTCTCGGTGATCAACGCGGCAACGAACACAGTGGCCGCGACGGTGACGGTGGGGACGAACCCGTATGGCGTAGCGATCTCGCCGGATGGATCCAGGGCATATGTGGTGAATCAAAATTCCAACGCCGTGTCGGTGATTGACATGACGACGAACGCGGTGGTGGCAACGGTGGCGGTGGGCACAACCCCACGTTTTGTGGCGATCTCGCCGGATGGGACCAGAGCCTATGTCACCAACAATGATACTAATACCGTGTCGGTGATTAATACGGCGACGAACACGGTGGTGGCAACGGTGGCGGTGGGCATAAACCCGTTTGGGGTCGTGATCTCGCCGGACGGGTCCACAGCCTACGTGGCCAATGCCGGGGCCGGCGCCAATGCCGTGTCGATCATCAACGGCGTGACCTCGCCCCTGTTCCAGGTCATCGGCGGGTCGCTGACCACGAACAGCAATCTGGTCGTCATTCCGAGCACGGCGACGCTGACGCTGGAGCATCCGCTGTTGGACGTGATCAGCACCGGTAGCGTGACAGCGAATGCAGACTTGATCAGCGTGGGCGGCACGCTCGCGATGAACAGCCTGGCGCCACTGGTCAAAGTCAGCGGCGGCGGGAATCTCACGACGGTTGGAGCGGGAAGCGATTTGGTGCAGGTTTCCGGCGGCACCCTGAATCTGGGCGGGACGCTGCTGGCCAAGAGTGGGACGGGGGCTGTCACCATCGGTGGTACGGTGCTGAATCTCGCGTCCACGCTGAATGCCACGGGCCTAGGCAGTCTGGTGGACATTAGCGGCGGTGCCGTCACGGTGGGCGACGGCATCCACGCCGTGAACAGCACGATCACGGTCCCGAACGCGGCCACGCTGTTCGCCATGAGTAACGACGCCTCGGTAACCGTCAACGGCGCCACGCTGGACCTCACCAACACCTCGCTCGATCTGGGCGGTCGCCCGATGTCCACGATGAGCGGCGGGAGCACCCTCATCTCCAATCCGACTCAGGCTGCGTTCAAGATCTCCGGCGGATCGTTCACGGCGGGCGCGTTGGTCACGATGGACGGCAGTGGCAACAGCATCAACCGCACCGGGGGACTGCTCGATCTGACCAATTCCTCCACGGCCACCTTCTCTTCCACGGCGTCGTTCCCGCTTGCAGGAACAGATACGATCACCATTGAGTTGGCCGCCGGCCAGGCCGACATCCGGTTAACGGACAGCAACGTGACGCTGACTGGTGCAGGCGAGGCGCTCTCCAACCTGGGCGGGTTCAATGTTGATCCGCTCACCCATGACGGTGTGGCGGTGATTGCGACCACCACGGCACTGTGCGACTGTCAGACCACAATAAACCTCGCCGGACCGCTGCTACGGCTGCTCAACGGTGTCACGCTGACGGACACAGCCGCACAGATTCAGCTCACGGACGTGTCTGTCACGCAGACGGGTACCAGCAGCCTGATCGACGCAGTCAATACGGGTACGGTGACCCTGTCTGGTCAATTGATGAATGCCAGCGGGACGACGATCACCGCTCCCGATGATTTTCTGCGAGTCAACCGTCTGACCGGTTTGGCGACTTCCGCGCTCATCGAGCTCGCCGGCAGCACTGTCACGGTGGGGACCACCGATGGCGGGGACACGCAATTCTTCCAACTCTCGGGGCCGTCGAATGTCAGTCTGGCTGGAGGTCTGCTCAGCGCAACGAGCAGTAACCTGACTTCGAGAGGCAACAGATTCATTGAGGTTGTTGGAAGCCCGGTCACGAGCAGTTCGACGAATCCCTTTGTCGAGCTGATTGGAGGATCACTGACCCTGAGTCCTTCCGCGAGGGCTTTTGGACTGAATGGCTCCGCGCTGCTCGATGTGGCCGGGTCGCTGTTCGCTGCCACGAACCTCACCTCATTGACTCCGGGCACAGCGAATCCATTTATCGAAGTAGGCGGTGCGTCCACGCTCCGCACCGGCGGAGCAGTGCTGGACCTGACCGGCACGTCACTGAATCTCGGAGCCCAGCCTGTCGTCAGTCTGACCGACGGCAGCACCCTGCGGACGACGGCCGGGCCGGTATTCCGGCTGAACGGCGGCTCGCTGACGGCCGACGCGCTTCTCTTCCACGACAACACCGGCAATACGATCGATCTGACCGGAACGCTGCTTGACCTGACTGACGCCGCCGTCACCCTTCGCATCGTTCATGGCATACCTAGTCCGACCACGGATACTCACACATTCACCCTGGCACCTGGAGAACCATTCATCCACTTAGCCAATAGCGATCTGACGCTGACCGGACCCGGCATACCCTTGGTGAGTTTTGGTGTTGACGCAGAACCGCCTGCTCAGGGAGGAGTGGCCCTCATCGCTACCAATGACAGTGAGGCGACGAGGACGTTGAGCCTCGCAGGACAGCTCCTGCTCTTGAGTAACGGCGTCGAGCTGACCGACACGGCGGCGCAGATTCAGCTCACGAACATGACTGTCACCCAAACCGGCACGAGCAGTCTCATCGAACTGCCGGTATCGAGTTCCGCGTCCATCGCCGGGGCACTGCTCAACGCCGCCACCAGCACCCTGAACCTATCGAGCGCTCGACACCTGCTGTTCCTCAACGACAATGCATCGCTCACGGCTACCGGTGCGGGCGCCGGCCCGCTGCTCAGTTTGTCCGGCGGCAGCGTCTCCACAGGGGAGGAACTCATTCTGCTGCATCCCGGCTCCACCCTGACGCTGAACCGGACACTTCTGTCGGCGACCAACACGACGCTCACGGGTGGCGCCAACCTCCCACTTCTCGCCATGGATGGCGGCAGCTCGCTCACGGTCGGCGGGCACCTGTTCGATCTGACCGGCACCAATGTGGATCTGACCTTTGGTGGAGCTGCAGATCAGCCGTTGGTGCGGTTGGCAGGCAGCAACACGTTGACGCTCAATGGCTCCTTCCTCAAGATGAATGGCGGAACGCTAACGGTGGACAGCCTGATTTTCGGAGATGGCACCAGCAACATGGTTTTCGACGCCACCAGTCCCTTGATAGACCTTTCCGGCACTGCCACGGTCACGACCACGAACGCGATTGAAGGGCTCGTGAATGTCAATACGACGGCGATTCTGACGTCCGGGACGCCGATCGTGCGGATGGATAGCAGCACCTTTACGATCTCCGCCGGCAACATTGTGTTGGATGTCGGGACAGGCAGTACGTTCGGTACGTCCACGGACGCCCTGGCGCTGATGGCCAATGGCAGCACTCTGACGCAGAACGAAGGCGGACTGGTCAGCTTTGAGGGGGGTGTGGGAGCGCCCACGACGACCAACAACGCGGCGCTGGTGCAGCTCACGAACAGCACGGTGTATCTCAACGATCCGGTGACCGCCTTGGTTACTGTCCAGGATGCCGGCACCATTGGCACGGTGAACGGGCCACTGGTGAATGCGACCGGCAGCACGGTTTCCATGCCGGGAGACAGCGACCTGCTTCTCGTGAAGACGGGGGCCACGCTACGGACCGCCGGCACGACCGCCGGGTCGCTGTTCCAGTTCACGGGCGGCGGCGTCTCGACCGGCTCCGACTTCATCGGGCTGGAAGGCGGCACACTCAACCTGAACAACCCGAACCTGACCCTGTTCAGCGCGACTAATACGGCATTGACGTATGACACGAATCTCTCGTTCATGGGCGATCCCGCCTTTGCTCTTGGTCCCGCGTCGACCCTGACTTCAGCCGCGACGGCCCCGCTCATTTCCATCTACGGCGGCAGCCTGATGCCCGGCGCGGGTGGCGGTGGCGATTTGCTCTCAGTCGGGGAAACGAGCGGGGCAGCGGCCGCGTTCAGCACCAGCGGCCCGCTGCTGAAGGTAGAGAACATTGCGGCGGCAGGCGATTTCACTGTCGGCTCGGGTACGCTGATCCGCGTCAGCGGCGGCTCGACGCTGAGCGTGGCCGGCCCGTTCCTGGACGCGACAGGCTCCGATCTTTCCTTCTCAGGTCCCATGCTGGTGCTGCAGGACGGCAGCACGGCGACGAACACTGTTGGCCCGCGCATCAAGCTCACGGACTCCTCGCTGGCGGCCCGGGCTCTGGCCCGCTTCGAAGTCACGGGTAACGTGATGATCTTCACCGGATCCTTGCTGGACCTGACCGATTCCACGCTGACAGTGGAGGTGCCGGCGGAAATCGCCGGCTCGGTGACCTTCACCCGCACGTTGAGCGCGGGCCAGCCCTTTGTGCAGATGGCCAACAGCACGATCACTGTCACCAATCCTGCCGCAGCCTCATTTATCGGTCTCGTGGTCTTCAATAATCCGGGAAGCACGCCCACCCAGGCCGGCACGGCCATTGCTGCGACCGGTCCGGCCAGCGCGATCAACCTGGCCACTGCTTCCCCAGTGATCCTCTCCGGCGGCATCGGGGGCCTCACGTTGACGGACACGGCATCATCCCTGGTGCAACTGGCCAATACCACTGTCACGCAGACCGGTACTGGCCAGGCGTTTCTGAATCTCTCCAATTCCATAACCAGTTCGTCCACGGCACCAATGGTTAATCTGTCGGCGGCCACCGTTAACTCCTCGGCGACGACAACGCCTGCCGCGTTGTTGGGGATGTGGCCTAACAGCAGCTTGACGCTTGCCGGGCCTTTGCTGGTGGGGACCAATTCCTCCACGCTAAATCTCAGCGGAGCCCTGCTCGCCATGGATACGGGTAGTACTCTCACCGGCACAAGCACCCAGCCCTTTATTGACCTCACGGGCGGCTCGTTGACGTTGCCGCTCCGTGGCGTTTTCATGGGCCCCGGCAGCACGGTGAACGTGTCAGGGCCGCTGTTCAAGGCCAACGGAACCACAATCTCGATGACGTCGGCAACGGGGATGCCATTCATCGAACTGAATCGCACGGCTGCGCTGACGTCCCTCACGTCCGGCGGGCCCTTGCTGGACCTCACGAATACGAGCCTTGACCTGACATTCGGCGCTAACCCCGATCAACCAGTCGTCAGGCTCACCGGCGGCAGTACCATCACGAACACCACCGGGCCGGTCATCAAACTCACCGGCGCTACACTTCTGGCCGATGCCCTGGTTTTCACCGATGGGGCGAGCAATGCTGGAAATTTCACCGGCTCATTCTTGGATCTCACCAGTTCGATCGTGACCGTGAATGCCATTGGGGACAATCCAGTCATCAGCACGGATAGCTTTACCTTCGCCCTGACAGCCGAGGAACCCTTCTATCAACTGAATGCCAGCACACTGACCGCGAACACGGGTTTTAGTGATGTCTGCGTGGGCTGCGGTGAACTTGCGAATCCGTTCCTGGGCCGGGTGCTAGTGGCGACTGACAGCACAATCACCTTTGGCCAGGATGGCCTGCTCACCTTCGAAGGCGGAGGATCGGCCGGCACGACGAGTCCCTTGCCATTGGTGGCGCTTACAAACTCAATCGTGAATTTGACGGATCCGGTCAATTCCACGCCATTCGCGGCCCGTGTTTCCGGTACGGCTGTGACTGTGGCCGGGCCGCTGCTGTCCCTAGCTGCCAATAGTCACATCAACGTGGCCAGCGGCGTTCTGCTGGAGGTCAACACGGGCGCCCAGATGACACTCGTTACTGATGGCCAGTTGGTGAGCTTCCTCGATACCGCCAGCCGGATCAATCTGACGCATACGCTGGCCTGCGCGGGCGATTGCATCGCGTTGCCGAACACGCCGTTCCAAATTAAGATCTCCAACGGCGCAACCGCCTCGGTCAACCCGACGTTTAACCCGTTCACAGGCTACAACGGGACTCAGATTGAGGTGAACGGCAGCCCCTCGGGAGGAATCCTGATCTTGGTGGATGGCGCCGGCAGCTTCCTGCAACTGGGGGCGGCGCTGGCCACGCTGATCATTCCGCCGAATCAGACGATTGACACGAACCAAACCTTCTTTACCGCCACGCACAGCGGTGCAGGCGTGTTGGAGGGCACCGGCACGGTGAGAACCACTGGCCTCTACACCTGGTCCGGCGGGACGATGCAGGGCACCGGGACGACGGAAGCCTGGGGCGGGCTTGCACTCAACGGTAGCGTCACCCTCAATCGCACGCTCAATCTCTCCGGAGCAAGCACGATCGGCGGGGACTTTACGATCAGCGGCATCGGCACGTTGAGTAATGCTGGCACCTTGACGAAGTCGGCAGGCGCCGGCACGGCCACGATCAATCCAACTTTCAATAACAGCGGCACGGTGGATGTGCAGAATGGCACGCTGGCGTTGACGGGTACGGTGACCAACAACGGCACGGTTCGCGCGACCGGGCTGGGCGGAGACGCGATCGTGACTTTCAGCGGGACCCTAACCAATTACAGCGCCGGGACCCTGACTGGGGGGACATACGAGGCTATCGGCACGGGTATCGGAAACCAAGGGATCATCCGGCTGCCGGGAGACCTCGTGACGAATGCGGCGACGATCCTGCTCGACGACTTCGGGGCCGTACTCAACCACTCGACGGGCATCGACGCGCTGGTTGGCTTTACCACCAACACCGCGACCGGCAGCTTCACCATCCAGAACGGCCGGAACTTTACCCAGACGGCGGCCTTCAACAATGAGGGGTTGATTACGATCGGTGATGCCAGCACGCTCACGTTCTCCGGAGGAGCACAGCACAGCGGGACGTTCTCCGGCATCGGCACGGCATCGTTGAGCGGAGCGATCAATCTCGTGGGAGCTACCAATGTTTTCAATGCCCCGACTGTAGCGGATACTCTGACGGTCAGCGGTGTGCTCAGCGGTGGCAGTTTAGACAAGACGGGCGCGGGCACGGTCGTGCTCAGCGCAGCCAATACCTATAACGGCAACTCGGTCCAGGCGGGCACCTTGCGGGTAACGAATGCCAATGGGTTGGGTATTCCATTGGTTCCGACAACTATCGCGGCCGCGGGCACGCTGGAAATCGGCGGAGTGGCCATTGCGGGGCAAGTGGTGGCCCTCAACGGCGGGGCGCTGAGCGGAACGGGTACGGCCTCCCTGGCTGGTCCCGTGACCCTGGGGGCGAACAGCACGTTGAATGCTACGGTTGGTGGCGACACGCTCACACTCAGCGGCGTGATTAGCGATGGAGCCGGCACTTTCGGACTGACGAAGACCGGCAACGGAACAATCATATTGAGCGGCGTGAATACCTACGATGGTGCCACGGTGGTCAGTGGCGGTGTGCTGTCAGCTTTTACTCTTCTTAATGGAGGCGTGTCGAGCAGCATCGGCCAGTCCAACAATGCCGCGGCCAATCTGATGATCAATGGCGGCACGTTGCGTTTCGTAGGGGAAGGCGCCGTCGGTACCACCGACCGGTTGTTCACGTTGGGTGTGGCAGGCGGCACGCTGGACAGCTCGGGCCAAAACGGGGGGAGCCCGATGATTTTCACCAATACGGGTAGCCTCGTGCTGTCAGGAACCAATACGGCCCGCACGCTCGCGCTGACCGGCACGAATACCGATGGCAGCATTTTGGCAGCGATTGTCAGCGACAATGGGACGGGGGCCACCTCTGTGACCAAGACTGGCACGGGCTCCTGGACACTCAGCGGCGCCAACACCTACACGGGCACGACGACGGTCAGTGCCGGCACGCTGGCGCTCACTGGCGATAGCACGCACACCGGAAGTTTCAGCGTGGAGGGAACGCTGGAATTCGGCGGGACGCACGTGCTGTCGGGCGAAGGGGCGGACATCAGCGGCACGGGGACGGTGAACCTGAACGGTACGCTGGGGAAGGCGGGGGTGGGCACGACGAGCGAGATCGCCACGATGCTGAACAATAACGATGGGGCAATAGAGGTGACGAGCGGGACGCTCAAACTTTCTGGCGGAAGTGATCATAGCACCACGAACACCATTACAGTTGCGTCGGGCGGCACGTTGGAGTTTGCCGGAGGGAATCACTTTCTGGGCGAAGACCATACGCTGAGCGGTGCAGGCGCCGTGGTGGTAAGCGCCGGAACGGTGGATTTAACGGGGAGCGGAACGTATCAACTGACGGGGACGACTACGGTGAGTGGTGGAGCCCTTGACGTGGCCGGTCAGTTGGTCAATATAGGCAGTTCGGAAACCAGAACGTTTCCTGGCGCCATTCTGGTTGGTGCGGGTGGCGATATCTCTGTAAGTGGGAAGGTCGTCGAGGTTCTCGCGACTAATACCTTGGTGAGTGAATCTTCAGCGTCGCTGGTCAACCTTGTTAACGGGACTCATTCGTTTGGGTCGCCCATGTTTGATATGACCGGGAGCGCGACAGCGTCGGAAATCATTGATCTAGGACCTGCGGGCGCCGGTTCTGAGGATGTGACGCTCACGCTCGGAACGGATCGCCCGATCCGAGGCTCTGATACCTGCCCCTCGTGTCCGTTGACCGGCAGCTTGCTGGAAACTTCGGGCGCGACCGTGAGCGGTGGGCAGGTGGTGAAGGTAGACACTGCCCTGTTAGAGGCTACCTTGCCGCTGTTGAATGTTCTGGCAGGCTCGACGATGACCCTGACTGGCGATGCGGTCACCCTCGCGAATATGGCCAAACTCGTGGCAGGCTCGGGCCTGGCCAGCGCCATGATCCACCTTGACGGCTCTTCCATGACCATCAATGTCGGGTCGCTGGTCAACGTTACCGGGGGGACTGGAGGGAGCTATCTCAATGTCCTGGGCGATCTGATCCGGCTCAGCAATTCCAGCATCCTCTCGCTCAACGGTACCGACGGGTATGTGCTTCGGGTGTCGGGCGGCTCAGTGGTGGATATTGTTGGTGTGCTGGTGGATTTTGCCACCACGGGCGGGAGCGGCAATAAGGTGAAGCTGGCAAATACATATGCACCGGACCTGGTGGTGGGCGGTGTTGGGGTTCGGCTCACCGGCGGGGCCGCGGCCTCTCAGGTTGAGATTCTGGGCACGCCATTACGAGGTCTGGGCACGAACGGCAATGTCATCGAGCATGTTGCTGGCGGGGCGTTCACCGGCAGCCTCGTCGAAGTCAACGGTACCTCTGCCCGCGTCAGAATCGGACGGTAAGCTCCTGACTCTTTCCGGTGCCTTTGTAGACCAGTTCAAGTATTAAGCGGGAATCAACGGTCGCACATGTGGCGAAATGGAGATGCCTCCGTCTGATTGACTTCGGGGGAGGAGGCCGGTATCTTTGTTTGTATAAGAGAGTTACGGAGCGATGAAAGTTGCTGACCTGACAGTGGAGGAGTTGCGCGCGCTGATCAAGAAAGCCGTGCAGGAAGAGCTGCACGAGCTTCTTGACGATCCTGACGCAGGGCTGGCGCTCAGATCAGAGATGGAAGCGCGCATTCAGGCCTCTCTTGTCTCGACCGAACGGATTTCTCTCGCCAAGGTGAAGGAAAGACTGGCCCTTCCTTGACCTATCAGGTTGACTTCACTCCGTAGGCCACGGACGAGCTCGCGACGCTCGATCCGACTCTCGCCAGGCAGGTTGTGGACAAGCTTGAATGACTGGGCGTCAATTTCCAGGCCGTCACTCCGGAACCGCTCAAAGGGCGTTTCAAGGGCCTCTACAAGCTCCGCGTCGGAGACTGGCGTGTGTTGTATACCATTAATTCGGAACATCATGTGATCACGGTTCACGCGGCTGCCCACCGCAGCCGAGTGTATAAGGTCTGATCTCCGGCCTGCCCGCCGCCAGGCATCCACTCTCCTCTGATTTCCAGCCCGTCACGCATCACACGTCACCCGTCACGGTCTCTTAGAACCCCCACGCCACGCTCTGGCTACCACACTACGGGCACAGGGTAGGCTGCCACTTGCGAATCTCCACTCAGGATGGTGAAGTCTTCCGAAAGCGCCTGCGCGATCAACAGGCGGTCAAAGGGATCGCGGTGCAGAGACGGGAGGGAGGCCACTTTGAGCGTATGCTTCAGGTGGATCGGGAGTACCTGAAAGGCATTGATCGAAATTTGTTCAGCGATGAAGTGCTCGCTGTCCCTGGGTAATGTCACGCGGCCCAGGGCGGCTTTAATCACGATCTCCCAGCTGCTGACCGCGCTGAACCAGACATCATGCCTCCCGCCGGCTAACAGATCGCGCCCTTTTTTCGAGAGTCGGTCGCTGTCGGTGATCCACCAGAGAAATGTCGAGGTGTCGAGCAGAAGCCTCATCCTTCAAACGCTCGCTGGATTTTCTTTGGGAGTGGAGCGTCGAAGTTCGCCTTGATGCTGATTTTTCCTTTCGCGCTCCCCGGCGTTCGCGCAAGCCCACCTTCTGCTGCCGGGATCAATTTCGCGACCGGTCGGCCCCCCTTGGCAATGATGATCTCCTCGCCGTGCAGGACCCGCGCGATGAGTTTTGAGAAATGCGTTTTCGCGTCGTGAATATTGACGGCCATTCCGGTCTCCCTTCTGCCCGGGCAAGACTAGACTAAGCACTAGACTAAGTCAAGCGCCAAGTCCGAATGTCATCAAGTCATCAGACTTTATGACTTTCTGACGTGATGACTTTCGACCGGGCTAGAACCCCCACGCCAGGCTGACGGTCGAGACGTAGCGGTTGTATTCGAAGATATAGGGCAGGTTGGCGCGACTGATGGTGGCCTGGAAGTCCGCCGCCAGGACGAAATGGTGTGGGAGCGGCTTCTCGATGCGGACGACGTGGTTCTGCTCGAAGACCTCCTGCCGGACGGTGTTGGGTGCCGTCGGTGGGAAGATGACGTTGGGATGGCGGTATCTCCGGTAATGGTAGTCGAAATCGTATTTGAGCCGTGTGTCGCCCCACGGCAGTGTGTATTGGCTGCCGAAGAGGAACCGGTGCCCGCGGTAGAACCAGTCCTGGCCCTTGGCGTCCTCGAGGTCATATTGGTAGCCGATCCGAATGAGGTGTTTGTCGCCGGCAAACCGGAAAACGTGGGTGAGGCCGACCATCCAGTTGTTGGCGCTGCGGTCTTCCCCTGGTAGTACCCCTCCTCCCCCCGGACTGCTTATGAGAAAGAGTGAGGAGAAATCCTTGTTCTGGAAACGAAACTGGGCGGTGGTGAGGTTATGTTCGTTCTCCACGAGCGTGCCCATCAGCGTGGCGGAATGGCGGTTCAGGAATCGGCTGCCGCTCAAGGTCGTGTAATCGAAGGCATACTGGACAGCAAGCTGGGCGGGGAGGGCGCCCAGGTTGCTGTTGTAGGTCGCGCCCATGCCGCCCAGGTAGTTGCCGATGTTGAAAAACGGCAGTTCGTAGTTCGTGGTGCGGAATAAGGATGCGGAGACCGTGCTCTCCCATGGCCCGGATCTGAACCAGGCATAGTCTCCCCGTGCTGAAACCAGGTGTCCCGGCGTATTGGTGCGGCGGGAGCGGAGTTCGGTGACGAGGGGATCGGCTTTGGACAAGGGGTTGATCGCCACGTTGCTGTCGTAGTAGGCCCCGATGCGCAGCTCACCGTGCAGGCGCCGTTCTTTTTCCCGCGCGGCGAGCAAGGTGTCGCGGAGCCGGTCAGCCGGGCCCGTCAACGGCGAGACGGTCCGGATACGGCTTGCTTCCTCCAGTTCGCCGGCTGCCTGGGCCGTGAGGCCGACGACCGCCAGGGCCAGTCCCGAATAGAACTTGGTGAGCTGCCGGATGTCGGGATCGCTTGACTCAGCTTGGGCAAAGGCCTGGATGGCACCCTCGTAGTTTTTGTGCCGGTAGCGCATGAAGCCCACGTAGTAGCCGAGGTTTTCCTTCTTGGGCTCGGTCCGGAATACTTCCGTGAGCAACTGTTCCGCCTTGTCATATTGCTGCTGATGGAAGTAGGCCGATCCCAACTGGAACTGAATGGCGGAGTTCGTGGGGTCCTGGATATAGGCCTGCTCGAAGGCCGGGAGGGCCTGCGCCGGCTTCTGTTGGGCGGTGAGGGTGAGGCCCTTGTAATAGAGGGCTTCGGCGTTTCCAGGTTCGACTTCGAGCGCCTGGTTGAGCAGGTCCAGCGCCTGATCGTACTGCGCGCTTTCGTAGGCCAGGATCGCTTTTGCGACGTAGACGTCGGCTTCCGAGCGTTGCCCCTCGGCGGGACCGACGGCCAGAGTCAGGAGCCAGAAGATTCCCAGGAAAATACTGAGCAGGCTGGAACCGTTGTGCGTGAGGGCCGTCAAGGGGAAGGAGACCGTCAATCTCATCGACATGCCCTACATCCAGGGGGCCACCGCCACGTGGCACCGATTAAGTAATTTGACGGGCGGCATCCTTGCACCCTGCCCAGGTCATGTCAAGCCGGAAGTATTTCGGAGTGCTCTATTTATGACGCGAGTGGAGTGGAGGAAATTCATTCTCCTTGCCCCGGAACCGTGGCGCGGCGGCGTCCCGCCTGAGCGGGTTTCAGGTGAGGTGACCACGTATAGGCGCGGTCGGCAGATTGCTGAAAAACACCCTTGACAGCTTTTTTTGCTCGTGTTACGTCTTTGGCCCTACACAGGCTTGAAGGTCTAAAGATTGAGACCGAGGCATGGTTATCATGCAAGCCACAGCAGATAGTTCCAATCACCTGGATGGCCGGTGGGGGTGGGAAGGTTTCAAGGATGCGTCCGTCCGCCCATGGTTCCGTTCCGCTCAGGGTCATCATTCCCGGCATCGCAAGAGAAGCGACGGCAGGCCTTTCTGTCCAAAACAGCATTTTTCGTTCACATTTTTCCGACCACTTAACCCATAACCTAAGGAGAAGCTATGTCGCAGGGAAGAATCCTGGTTATCGACGATGAAGAGAATGTTCGCAAGACGGTCAGACTGACGCTGACCAAAGCCGGCTTCGACGTCGTTGAGGCTGAGGACGGCGAAAAAGGCATCGCAGCCATGCGGTCGGGCGACAATCCGCTCATGGTGGACGCAATTTTCTGCGACATTTACATGCCCAAGATCAACGGCATGGAGGCCATCTCTTTTTTCCTATCCCAATTCCCGTCGGTCCCGGTGGTCGTGATCACCGGGCAGCCGGACATTCAAAAACAGACGACGTTGTTCAAAGGCGGCAACGTTGTTGACTATCTGGTGAAACCGATCGAGGCCGAGAAGCTCGTGGCGGTGGCGAAAAAGGCCATGGGGCAGCGCAAGCCGGTCGACAAGCACAGAACCTAACCGAGGCTTTTCATGCCCGACCCTGTCCCTCCCACGGCGTCAATTCGTGATAATCGCCGGCAGGCATGGCGTCGGCATGAAGACAAGCAACTGCTTCAGCGTGAACGCGAACTGGAAGCGGCGCGGCGCACCTGCGACGTGCTCTTCCAGCATACCAATGTAGAGCGGATTATCGAGACCGCCCTCCGTACAGCCCTTGAAGTGTTGAATGCGGATGGCGGCTCCGTGCTCCTTGCGGATCCCGACACAAAGCAACTGGTGTTTCGCTGTTCGCTTGGGAAGCGACCGGTCCTCCCCGGCACGGCGATGCCCTGGAACGAGGGTATCGCGGGTGCCGTTTTCCAGTCAGGAAAGCCGGAGGTCGTTGCCGATGCCAGGCAGGATAGGCGTCACTACGGCCATTTCGACGAAAAGAGCGGATACGAATCCCACGATATGATCGTCTGTCCTCTTAAGCGCTGGGAGGGGGAGCCGGTCGGTGTCCTCGAGGTTCTGAACAAGCGCGACGGCCGTCTTCAGGAAGACGCGCTTCCCGTGCTGACGATTGTTTCCGCCTTTACGGCTGCGGCGATCGAGCAAGCGCGGCTTTTTCAGGATGCGAGGTTCGCTGAAGTCGTTCGCTTGATGGGTGATATCAGCCATGACATTAAGAATATGCTCATGCCGGTTGTCTGCGGGGCAGGACTCCTGAGGAGCGAACTCAATGATCTGCTGAGTAATCCCGGAAAATTGGATGCGAAGCAAACGACGGCCACCCGCGACATGTGCAATGAAGTCATCGCCATCCTGCTCTGCGATGCGGGCCGGATCGAAGAGCGCGTGAGGGAAATTGCCGATTGCGTCAAGGGGTTGAGCGCGCCGCCGGTATTTGCCCCCTGCAAAGTTGCCGATGTCGTGGAGGGCGTGCTGAAGCCGTTGCGCGTGGTGGCCGAGGAAAAAAAGGTTACCCTTAAGAGCGAAAACCTGGACGCGTTGCCCACGCTGATTGCCGATGACCGCCGGCTGTACAATGCGTTCTACAACCTGGTGAATAATGCCATTCCCGAGGTTCCTCCTGGCGGTTCCGTGACAGTGAGCGGCCGCATGGACCCTGGCGGGTCGTCGGTGCTGCTGTCTGTCGTCGATACGGGGCGCGGGATGCCCCCAAAGGTCCGTGACAGCTTGTTTACCGCTCGCGCGATCAGCCGGAAGCCCGGGGGAACCGGCTTGGGGACCAAGATCGTCAAGGACGTGGTGGATGCTCATGGCGGCCGTATCACGGTGGAAAGCCGGGAAGGCGTCGGAACCACCTTTCTCATCCGGCTGCCTCTTCACCCGCCTGGCGCTTCTTCCTGTTAAGCCCCTCCTGTTTTTGCTGCACGAGAGGAGCACCTCGATTGACCGCTGCTCAACGCCAGATCCCTTTTCCTAATCGCCGCCAGGAATGGCGTCGGCATGAAGACCAGCAGCTGCTCCAGCGTGAACGTGAGCTGGAGGCCGCGCGCCGCATCTGCGAGGCGCTCTCCCAGCACGTGCACGTCGACGAGGTGGTCCAGCGGGCGCTTCAAACGGCCCTGGACGTGCTCGATGCGGATGGCGGCTCGGTCCTTCTCGCCGACCCGGAATCGAAACAGCTCGTTTTCCGTCATTCCATTGGGAAAAAACCGGTCCCTCCAGGGACCGGCATGCCCTGGCATCTAGGCATTGCGGGCGCCGTGTTCCAGTCCGGCAAGCCGGAAGTCATCGGGGATGCGAAGCTGGATTCCCGCCACTATCAGAAGATTGACGAACTCACCGGCTACAAATCCCATGACATGATCGTCGTTCCGCTGAAACGCTGGGAGGGCAATCCAATCGGAGTCTTCGAAGTGTTGAATAAGCGGGGCGGGCCGCTTCAGGAAGACGCGCTGTCGGTGCTGCTTATCATCTCGGCGTTCACGACGCTGGCAATCGAACAGGCCCGGCTGTTTCACGAAGCGAAGATGGCCGAGTCGGTCAGTTTAATGGGCGGTATTTGCCACGACGTGAAGAACATGCTGATGCCGGTGATGTGCGGAATCGGCATGCTCAAGCAGGAATTGAAAGAGTTGGTTGCGTGTCTCTCCGAGGTCAATCCGAAAAAAGCGAAGACGAGCCAGGCGATGTGCGATGAAATCTTCGGCATCCTGGAGGATGATACAGGGCGCATCAGCGATCGAGTGAAAGAAATTGCGGATTGCGTGAAGGGACTCAGTTCACCGCCTGATTTTGTCTCCTGTAGAGTCGCCGATGTGGTTGATAAAGTGGTGAGGTCGATTCGTATTCTGGCGGAAGGCCGGCAGGTGCTCTTGCGTACTGACGGCCTCGATGCATTGCCACCGATTTTTGCCGATGAGCGACGGCTGTATAACGCATTATACAACCTGATCAACAATGCCATCCCCGAAGTCCCTTCAGGAGGATCGGTCACCATAGGCGGACAGGTCGATGCCAAGGCCCGAGGGGTCCTGATAACCGTCGCCGACACGGGGCGCGGGATGCCGCCCGAAGTCCGTGACAGCTTGTTTACCGCTCGCGCGATCAGCCGGAAGCCCGGGGGAACCGGCTTGGGGACCAAGATCGTCAAGGATGTGGTGGATGCGCATGGCGGCCGTATCACGGTGGAAAGCCGGGAAGGCGTCGGAACCACCTTTCTCATCCGGCTGCCTGTTCGCCCCCCTGGCGCCTTTGCCCGGTAGCGGGCCGCTCCTTGAAGCGATCAATCCGAGCCAGTATTATAATTACGCGGGTTAATGCGACGGGAGTGGCCGATGGCTTCTGTTCTTGACACCTTGCGCCGTTATGGCCAGCCCCGTGTCTTCGGATTCCTCACGTGCGCTCTCCTCATCGGCGCCTTTCTTTTCGACATGTTCACGCAGCACGGGGTGGCCGCATGGGTCTTGTATCCCGTTGCTATTATCGCTGCGATGCAGTGGCGGGGACGTTGGGCTATCGTCTCAACCACTCTGGCGGGGATCGGCTTGACGGTTCTGGGAGCGTGGGTGTCGCCTGCCGGCCATGCCGGCATTGATTTCATCAACCGCATCCTGGCGGTGGTATTGATCAGCGTGGTGGGGGCGCTTTGCCTGTGGTTGGAGCGCCAGGAGGAGGCCTATGAGGCCGTGGCGGCATCGCAGCAACGGCATGAGCTGACACTTCGTTCCGTCGTTCAGTCTGCTGCTGATGCGATTGTTCTGGCTGACGGCCTTGGCAACATTGTGTCATGGAACAAAGCGGCCTCGTCCATCTTTGGGTATAAAGAAAAGGACGCGTTGGGAAAGCCCTTGACCATGCTGATGCCTGAACGGTACCGGGCGGCTCACCAGCAAGGGCTGAAGCGGGTCGTGGAGACAGGTCAATCCCGTCTGGTGGGGCAGACGGTCCAATTGCACGGACTGCGGAAGGATGGCGAAGAATTTCCGTTGGAGCTGTCCCTTGCGAGCTGGAAGACGAAGGGGGACGTGTTTTTCAGCGGTATCATCCGCGACATTACGCTGCGGAAGCGGGAAGAAAGCCATCTGACCGTGCAATACGCCGTGACCCGCGCCTTGGCCGACTCCGCCACGCTGGCGGAAGCGGCTCCCCGGATTCTCCAGGCCGTGTGCGAGACGGTCGGGTGGGAGGTGGGGGCGATCTGGAGCGTGGATGCGGGCGCGCAGGCTTTGCGGTGCAACGACATCTGGCACGTGCCATCCGTCACAATCGAGCAGTTCGAGTCTGCGACCAGGGAGATGACCTTTGCCTCCGGCATCGGGTTGCCCGGCCGCGTTTGGAGCAGCGGCAAGCCGTTCTGGATCACGGACGTCGTCCAGGACTCCAACTTTCCCCGCGTGTCCATGGCCCGTCGCGTCGGCCTCCATGGCGCCTTTGCCTTTCCCGTGCTGTCCGGCGGCGAGGTCACTGGAGTGATCGAATTTTTCAGCCGCCAAGTCCGGAAGCCGGACGAACATCTGCTGCTGATGATGGGCGCGCTGGGCAGCCAGATCGGGCTGTTCCTGTCCCGCAAGCGCGTAGAGGCGGAGCGGGAACGTCTGGTGTTGGAACTGCAGGAAGCCCTGACGAACATCAAGACCCTGCGCGGGCTGTTGCCGATCTGTGCGGCCTGCAAAAAGGTCCGCGACGACTCGGGATACTGGAACCGCATCGAGGACTATGTGCGGGATCGCTCCCAGGCCGAATTTACCCACGGCATCTGTCCCGACTGCGCCCGCAAGATGCACCCGGACTGGGACGAGAAGTGACGGCGACATTCTGAGACGGCGGTGAGTCTCCATGACTGACGCACCAATCCCCATTCGGTATCGCTACACGTTCCGGTTTGCGGACGGCTCGGAAAAGCGATTCGAGATCAATCTGGACCCTGCCACGTTGGCGCTGATCCCCCCCGCAGATTCCCCCAAGCCGGAGTGGACAAAGCTCGGCTACCATCAGTGCGAACAGTGCCCGCTGAATGAGAAGGCGGCGCACTGTCCCGTGGCTGTGAACCTGGCGAGCCTTGTGGAGAGCTTCAAGGACACCCTCTCGCACGAGGATATCTCGGTGACGGTCGAAACGGCGCAGCGGACCTACAGCAAACGGACGAGCCTGCAGCAGGGACTGAGTTCGATCATCGGCATCTACATGGTCACCAGCAACTGTCCCGTGATGGACAAGCTCCGCCCCAACGCTCGGTATCATCTACCGTTTGCCTCCGCCGAGGAAACCATGTACCGGGCTGTCTCCATGTATCTGGCGGCGCAATACTTCCGCATGAAGCGGGGAGAGGCGCCGGACTGGAAGCTGGAGCACTTTTCGGAGATTTATCAAGGGGTCTGGCTGGTGAACAAGGGCATGACCGATCGGCTCTCTCACGCCTCGGCGCAGGATGCGAATGTCAATGCCGTGATCGTGCTCTCGACCTTCGGCTCGGCGGTGGACAGCTACCTGGAAGAATCCCTTGCGGAGATCGCCCCCCTCTTCAACTCTCCCTCCGTCGAACCGGAACAGCAGTGATCTGCCGCTCTGATTCCGAAGAGATTGCGAACGGAGAGGTCGGATGAGTATACTCTTCCATCCTTCCAAGGGAGCGACAGACGATGGTGTTAGTTTTTCAGAGCGATCCGCTGGATACGGAAGACGCGCGCGGGCGTTTCTATCACGTGTGTCTGGGCCGGATGCAAGAGGCGGAGATGCCGGTGCCTCCGCCGGATCAGCCTTATGCATGTCCCCGCTGCGGCGTCGAGCTAGAGACCGAAGATTTCTGGATCGCCCAGGTGAAGGGATCGGTCTAACCCGCATTATCCATGAACGCTTCTGCTGCAATCATGGATAAAACTGAGCTGAGGCGTCTTACTCTCGCGCCAAGAGCAATTGCATGGCGCTCGACCTCGCAAGCGCGGGGGCGACGCACCTGCACGCAGTTTGTCGGCGTGCAGGCAGGCGGGCTCGCCGCTCGCCCCCTCGACGTACTGTTTCAAGTACGCCTCGGGTTCTCCCGGCTCCGCGCGCCCGTCTCGCGACGCGACTGCGCGCTTTCGCAACGAACCGCCATGAATAATGCGGGTTAAAGCGTGACGCAGGGGAGCTCAGGACGGAAGATGGTGTCGGTGATGCGGGGCCTGATGATGCTCTGCAATTCCTGCCATGAACAGGTCATTCACGACAAGCTGGTGAGCGAGAAAAACTATGTGGCCGACCACGAGGCGCTGTTCGATACGATCTGTCCGGGCTGCACGGACATCAATCGGCCTCTCATCGACGACATGCTGGGCAGTTCTGAGTGAGGCTGTTGAAAAAGGCCCTTTGCCCGGAATGTTCATGAACGCTTCTGCTGCAATCACGGATACGCTGCTGCGACGGGCGGGCTCGCCGCTCAGTCAGTCAACGTCCTGCCGAGAGGACGCTTCCTTCCTTCACGGCTCCACGCGCCCCTCTCGCGACACGCCTGCGCGCTGAAGCGCTCCGGCGCGCAAGCGCGTCTGCGTGATTTCGCGACGAATCGCCATGAACAATCCGGGCGAGCTTTGTTCTCGCTACTGCGACGCCCACGGGGAAAGCAGGCGTCTTGGCGCGTGCGGGGTGGGTGGGTGAGAAGACGGCCTTTTTGAGCAGCCTCGTTCGTCGTTGTCGGTAGGTTACTTGCAGGTTTTTCCGTCGAAGATTTTGCATGACGACTCGCCCGACGCGATCTTCCACCGTTTCACGAGCGGGGCCTTGTCCGGCCGCGTCTCGACGACGATATCGATCAGGCCGGATGGCGGCAGTTTGTCCAGGTGTTGCCTGGCTTCCGGCGTAACCTCGACGCCGAACACGGCGCCGCTGCTCGAGATCACGATAAAGCCTTTCTCCTTGTCCACGTAGATGATCGGGCTGTAGTAGCTCTTTTCTTCTGCGCCGGCAGGCCCGGCCCAGCCCAATCCGATCAATGCTGCCAGGAATATTACGGAAGAAGGGAGTAGAAGACGTCCGCGCATGGCCTATGCCTCCGTAGACGATGATGTGCCGCTATTATGGCATCGGCTTCACGCGGGTGCCAGCAGATTTTATTGGAATGGGAAATGGTCAGACTGATTGAAACTCGGCTCGAGAAACCTGGCGGTCCTTGATCCAGTAGGCCCGCAGGTCCGGTGCCGTCTTGTGTTCCAGGGAAATGATGAGATAGGCCGCGTCAGGATAGTAGGCGAGCCCCACGTCGGTGGCGGAGGGGTAGGCAGGAGAGTGGGTGTGGGAATGGTAGATCACGGCTAACTCAAGATTCCGCTGACGCATGTCCTTGAAGGCCGCCAGCATCTCTTTGGGGTCCATGAAGTAGGCGACTTCTGCCTTGGTGGAATTCGACAGGTGACTGAGCTGCTTGACGTCGGCGCCCTCGAAGACCTCCACGGCCCTGGCGTCTTTTGCCACGGTGTTCGTGATCCGGTAATGGCGCGAGACCGCGCCGTTCGTACCGGCCAGCAACCCGCAGCACTCGAACGGGTCCAGTTCACGCGCGTGGGCGATCATGTCGTCCAGAATCTGTTGAGGAATTTTCAGCGCGGACACGTCAGCGTCAAATGGCGCACGATACGGCGTAGTCGCCGCTGAGGTTTTTAATCGTCGGATGCGGGCCGCACAGCCGGCAGTTGGGGTCTTTGGGCCGCGACACCTTCCTGAATTTCATCTCCAGTGCGTCGTAGATCAGGAGCTTGTCCGCCACAGTGTCGCCGATCTTGAGAATTTCCTTGATGGCTTCCGCCGCCTGCAACACACCGATGGTGCCTGCCAACACGCCCAGCACACCGGCCTCCTGGCAGTTGGGCACAAGCCCGGCCGGAGGCGGCTCGGGATAGAGGCACCGGTAGCAGGGGAATCCCTCGTGCGGCTTGATAGTCGTCAACTGGCCTTCAAACCGGAAGATGCTCCCTGAGATCAGCGTCTTCCTAGCAAAGAAGCAGGCGTCGTTGATCATGAACCGCGTCGAGAAGTTGTCCGATCCATCCAGCACCATGTCGTAATCCGCGATCAGTCCCATGATGTTGTCGGCGCTCACATGATACTGATAGGTCTTGATCGTGATGTCCGGATTCAACGCCGCGAGCGTCTGTCGGCCCGATTCGACCTTGGGAACGCCGATGCGGTCTGTCGTGTGCAGAATCTGCCGCTGGAGATTGGAAAGATCCACGACGTCGCCGTCTGCCAGTCCGAGCGTGCCGATTCCTGCCGCCGCCAGATAGAGCGCCGCAGGCGAGCCCAGGCCGCCGGCGCCGATGACCAGCACCTTGGCCTGGGACAGTTTCTTCTGCCCCTTGCCGCCGACGTCGCTCAGAATGATGTGGCGGCTGTACCGCTCCAGTTGCGCTTCGGTAAATTCCATCACTCCACCACGTTCAACTCAATGGGGTCCACCGTGACGCCTTTCTTCTTCATGCCTTCGATGGCCCGCTCGATCTCGGCCGTCTCGCCGCTCAACTCCAGATCCATCCAGCCGGTGGTTTCCCGCACGTCGGCGCGGCGGATGTTGGTCACGACCTTGTATTCATGGCCGATCTGGTAAATGATCGGTTCCTTGATCTTTTGCTCGGGGAACCGGATGTGAAACCGCATGTGTGCCATCAGTTGCCCCCTGCAATGGCCGGGACGATCGAGACTTCGTCGCCATCCTTGAGCGACGTGTCCTTGCCTTTGAGAAACCGGATGTCTTCCTCGTTGACGTAGATGTTCACGAAGCGGCGCAACTCGCCCTTGTCGTCGCAGAGCCTGTCTTTTAACCCCGGATGGGCGGCGTTCAGGTTCTCGATCATCTCCGCGATGCTCCCCGCCGTGGCTTCGACTTCCCCCTGGTTCTTGGTCAGGGGCCGCAGGGGAGTGGGAATTCGAACTTTAATCACGCGTCGCCTCCGCCGTTCTTGCCGATTTTGAACGTCTTCTCGAAGCTGACCAGGCTCGGCTGGATGCGGAACGGCCGGCCGACCGCATCGATCACCGCTTCCTGCGTCTTGAGTCCGTTACCGGTGATATAGGCCACGGTCACGTCGCTTTTCTTGATGATGCCCTGCTTTACCAGCTTCTTCAGCACGCCGATGGTCACGCCGCCGGCGGTCTCGGCAAAGATGCCTTCGGTCTGCGCCAGCAGCTTGATGCCGTCCACCACTTCTTCGTCGGACACCATGTCCATGGCGCCCTTGCTTTCGCCGGTGGCTTTCAAAGCGTAGTACCCGTCGGCCGGGTTGCCGATGGCCAGGGACTTCGCGATGGTCTTCGGCTTGACCGGCTTGAAGAAGTCGCGGCCTTCTTTGAACGCGGTCGAAATCGGAGAGCAGCCTTCGGCCTGCGCGCCGTTGATCTTTGTCTGGACCTTGTCGATGAGCCCCAGCGCCTTCATCTCGTGCAGGCCCTTCCAGATCTTGGTCAGCAACGAGCCCGAGGCCATCGGGATCACCGCCTGGTCCGGCGCGCGCCAGCCGAGCTGTTCGACGGTCTCGAAGGCCAGCGTCTTGGAGCCTTCGGCGTAGTAGGGACGGATGTTAATGTTGACGAAGGCCCAGCCGTGCTCGCCGGCAATCTCGCTGCAGAGGCGGTTCACGTCGTCATAATTGCCTTCCACCTCGACGACGTTCGGTTTGTAGATCAGGTTGCCCAGCACTTTCGCCGCTTCCAGGTCGGACGGGATGAACACGTAGCATTTCATGCCGGCCGCGGCCGCGTGGGCGGCCACGGAGTTGGCCAGGTTGCCGGTCGAGGCGCAGGCGACGGTTTCGAAGCCCAGTTCGCGCGCGCGCGTGAGCGCTACGGACACGACCCGGTCCTTGAACGACAGCGTCGGGTGGTTGACCGTGTCGTTCTTGATGTACAGCTCGTCGAGGCCGAGATAGGCGCTGAGATTCTTCGCGCGCACCATCGGCGTCAAGCCGGCATGCGGCCCGATCACGGACGCGACCGAGGCGCTTTCGACGGGCAGCAGGTCCAGATACCGCCACATGCTCCTCGGGCCGTCCTCGATTTTCTTGCGCGAGAGGCCCTTCATGATCTCGTCGTAGTTGTACTTGACCTCCAGCGGGCCGAAGCACAGCTCGCAGACGTGAATCGCCTTGGTCGGGTATTCCTTCCCGCATTCCCGGCATACCAGCGATTTCATCTTGGCCATATCGTCACCGCTCCAGAAAGTTGAGGTTAAGGTTTAGGTCAAGTTTCCTTCTCAGCCTAAGCCTCAACCTTGACCTGCTTCAATTCACAGGCTTCCTGCTCGTGGTCGATCAGCGTCGTGATCGTCGGATGCTCTCCGCAGACGGGGCAGTGCGGATTGCGTTTCGTCTTGATCTCGCGGAATGTCGCTTTCTTCGCATCGTAATCCAGCAACCGGTCGGTCAGCGGCCGGCCGATGCCCAGCACAATCTTCAGCGCTTCCGTCGCCTGCAGCGTTCCGATCACGCCGGCCAGCGCGCCGATCACGCCGGCTTCCTGGCAGCTTGCAACCAGCCCGGACGGCGGCGGTTGCTTGAACACGCACCGGTAGCAGGCTGATTTCTTCGGGAGGATCGTGGTCACCCGGCCGTCGAAACGGAGAATGCCGCCATGCACCAGCGGTTTGCCGCCCAGCACGCAGGCGTCGTTGATCAGGAACTTGGCCGGAAAATTATCCACGCCATCGATCACGACATCGTATCCCACGATAAGTTTCAGCGCGTTGCCGGCGACGAAGCGCTCTTCGTGCATTACCACCTGGACATCGGGATTGAGGGCCTGAATTTTTTCTTTGGCCGACAGGACCTTGGATCGTCCCACGTCCGGGGTGTAGTGGATGATCTGCCGCTGCAGATTGGAAAGATCCACCGCGTCGCTGTCGATCAAACCGATCGTGCCGACGCCCGCCGCCGCAAGATAGAACGCCGCAGGGGAGCCGAGGCCGCCGGCGCCGACGATGAGAATTTTCGCCTTGGCGATCTTCTTCTGCCCCTTGCCGCCCACTTCGGGCAGCAGGATGTGCCGGCTGTATCTCGTAACCTGTTCGTCTGTGAAGTCCATGTCGTCAAGTCCGAAAGTCGTCAAGTCCGAAAGTCGTCAAGTCCGAAAGTCGTCAAGTCCGAAAGTCTTGAGATAAACGACCTGAAGACTTTACGACTTTTTGACTTTTGGACCATTGGTTTCAAATATTAAAATACTTTTCGATGCTGATGTACCGCTCGCCCGTGTCGCAGAGGATGGTCACGACGTTCTTGCCCGGTCCGAGCTCGCTGGCGACTTTCTGCGAGGCGAAGACGTTGGCGCCGGCGGAGATGCCTACCAGAAGCCCTTCCTTCTTCGCCAGCAGTTTGGCCGTTTGATAGGCCTCGTCGTCCGTCACGGTGATTACACCATCCAGGATCGAGCGGTTCAACACTTTGGGAACGAATCCCGCACCGATGCCCTGAATCTTGTGCGGGCCCGGATCCCCGCCGGAGAGAACCGGCGAGCCGGCCGGCTCGACCGCGATCACCTTGATATTCTTATTGCGCTCCTTGAACACTTCGCCGCAGCCGGTGATCGTGCCGCCTGTACCGACCGCCGCCACGAACGCGTCAATTTTCCCGTCCAGCGCCTCCCAGATTTCCAGCGCCGTGGTTTTCTTGTGCATCGCGGGATTCGCCGGATTCGAAAATTGGTCCGGCATGAAATAGGACGGATTCTGCGCCACGATGCTCTCCGCTTCCTTGATCGAGCCCTTCATGCCTTCCCACGCCGGCGTCAGCACAAGCTGCGCGCCGTAGGAGGACAGCAGGCTGGCCCGCTCCATGCTCATGCTCTCCGGCATGACGAGGATCAGCTTGTAGCCGCGTACAGCTGAAACCAAAGCCAGGCCGATGCCGGTGTTGCCGCTGGTCGGCTCGACGATTGTGCCGCCCGGCTTCAACTTTCCCTGCCGCTCCGCCTCGTTGATCATGTTGAGGCAGATCCGGTCCTTGACGCTCCCGCCCGGGTTGAAAAATTCGACTTTCCCGTAGATGGTGCCCCCGCCCTCTGGGGAGAGCCGGTTCAGGCGGACCAGCGGGGTTCGTCCGATCAGCTCCGTGATGTCCTTATGCGCCGGGACCGCCATTGTCATCCCTCGTGAGAAAGGCGAATCCTGATCAATGAGAAAGAGCGTTCAGGCGGATCAATGGGATCACGCCCGATCAGCGCCGTGATGTCCTTATGCGCTGGAATCGTCACCGGCCACCGCCTGTGAAAATGGCAATTCCAGATTTATAAGAAAAAGAGTTCCGGCGGATCGACAGGATCTCGCCGATCAGCTCGGCAATTCTTTTACGCCTCTGGACCGTCACCGGCCACCGCCCATGTAAAAGAGGAACTCCAGCGCGTCGCCTTCCTTGACCGGGGTGGTGCCCAGATGATCCCGCTCGACCATGGCGTCGTTCAGCTCGACGGCGACCATGTGCGGGTCGATATTTTTGGCTTTCAGCAGGTCCATAACCGTCCCTCCGAGGACCTCTTCCGGCTTCCCGTTGATTTTGACCTGCATCACTCCAACTTGGCTTCAAGATTGAGGAATTTGGACACGATAACAAGCAAACCGCGCCCTTGTCAATCCTTCGACTATCCCCCGCGGGCCTGCTCAGGATTGACGCTGAGCGGCGCCTCTGACCCCGCTCTCCCGAACGGGGCATGGGCGCTGTCGTAGCGTCAAGGCAACGGCGGTTGTCCGTTGAGAGTGTAAAATAGCGGAAAGGATTCGTGAAAATTCGGATGGATCGAGGGAAATGGGAAAGGGCGTGAGGAACGTTGCTTGACATCATGAGCCCTTCTCTTGGAGGATGCCTTGCTTTTGAACCTGCATGATTCATGAGGGTTCGTGACGGAACCGCTGAGACGCCTTGCGAGACGGGCGCGTGGAGCCGCGATGGCGTGGCTTACAGCCACGACATGGGGGTAGCGAAGGGGGTATGCCTCCTTCGTGGGGATCGTACAAGGGGGCTGGCCCCCTTTGTAGGAGCCCGAGGGGCAGGCAACAGGGCCGAGCGGGCGGCGGAAGGGAGGCAGCCTTAAACAGGCTGTTGACCGACCGAGCGGCGAGCCCGCCCGCCTGGCCGCGTCAACCTAGCGGCCAGGCTTGTCATAGCGGCGTATCGGCGGTTGCAGTAGAAGCATTCATGAATTGTGCGGGTTAAGTCATCACCCACGGGAGGGGCGCGCGGCAATGTGGAAACGGAATTTTCTCTTTAAGGCAGCGGACGCGACGCCGCTTGAGCAGTCCGAGAACGAACTCTTTCACGATGCTGAGCCGGCCATGGACAGCGCCGGCATGCAACTCGAGAAATTTATCTCCGTCTGGGTGCAGGGGGAGGGGCAGGACGAGGCGCCGACCATGTTTACCAACGTCTATGTCCGGACGGCGACGCTAGACACGGCCAACAAGACGGGATTTCTCCAGCCGTTGCAGGGGCGCACCCACCAGATCAAGCAGATGCTCACGCCCGGTCAGAAAACCTATCTGAAAAACTGGCTCATGAAGGCTTCTCCTAAAGCGTGGGATGAGGCCGAAGACAATTTTCGGGACCTCTTTGAGCAAGAGTAGTCCACGCTGTATGCCGCGTGTCTTGCAACAGACAGTGGCCGCGCTTGGCGCGGCGATCTGGCTTGCTGTCGCGCCGGCTTTCCCCGCGCACTCGACCGCAGCATCTTCCGTCGAGATTTATTACGCGCCGGAGGATCTGCCGGGAGA
>Ga0155970_110_pt3 | contig 25232 bp, 21 predicted proteins | sample RifCSPlowO2_02_FD_107624 | JGI IMG/M metagenome (GOLD analysis project Ga0155970, IMG submission 107624) | Nitrospirae bacterium RIFCSPLOWO2_02_FULL_62_14
CGTCGGTCGTCGCCAAGGTCACGCGGGATCGCCTGATGGGCGACTATCATCGGCAGTATCCGCAGTATAATTTCCAGGCGCACAAGGGGTATGGGACCCCCGAGCATTTGCGGCTGCTGGCGGCGCACGGTCCCTGCGCCATCCACCGGCGCAGTTTCCGTCCGGTCGGCGATGCGGTGCCGGCGGTTGAGCAGGCTGCGGAATGAGCTTCGCCGGACGTCTTTTCGGGGAGGCCGCGGAATCGGAGGCCGAGCGCTATCTGCGGCGCAAGGGCTACCGCATTCTGGCGCGCAACGCGCGCACACCGTCCGGAGAGCTGGACCTCATCACACGATCGGGATCCGTGCTGGTGTTCGTGGAGGTCAAGGCGCGGGGTTCCTCGACGCACGGCGGGGCGGTCGGAGCCGTGGACGGCCGGAAGCAGGCGCGTCTGGTCAGACTGGCGGCGCAGTACCTTGCCCGGCACCAGCTTCGCAATCAGCCCTGCCGGTTCGATGTAATCCTGTGCGTGGGAAGTGAGGAATCGCCTGCCGTCGTCGAACACATCGAGCATGCGTTTGAGGTGCCCGGAGACGACCTGCGGTGGTAAGCCATCAGCGATCAGCTGTCAGCTTTCAGCGGAATGCGGGGCTACAGATGCGGCGAACGAGGTCATGAGTCATAATCTTTTGTTCTCAGTCAACGCTGATGGCTGATTGCTGAAAGCTAAACGCCAAGAATGATTCAGATTTTTCATGTCACCAAGTATTACGAACGGCGCCCTGCACTCACGGACGTCAACCTGCAGATCGAGAAGGGCGAGTTCGTGTTGCTCATGGGGCCCAGTGGGGCGGGCAAGACGACGCTCCTCAAGCTGCTTTATTGCGCGACGCCGCTCGATGAAGGGCAGATTCTCATCCAGGGACGCAACGTGGCCCGTCTCAAGCCCTCCGCTGTGCCGTATCTCCGGCGGACCATGGGCGTCGTCTTTCAGGATTTCAAGCTGCTTCCGAAAAAGAGCGTGTATGACAATGTCGCGCTGCCGCTCTTGGTGCAGGGGCTCCCGGCCTTCGAGACGCGCCGGAAAGTGATGGAGGCGCTGAAGGCCGTCGGCGTCGATCACCGCAAGGAGAGCCGGCCAGCCATGCTGTCGGCCGGCGAGCAGCAGCGCGTCTGCATCGCCCGTTCGATCGTCAACAGTCCGATCATCCTGCTGGCGGACGAGCCGACGGGCAACATGGATGCGGAGCTGGCCCGTGAGATTGTGGAATTGTTCAAGACGATCAACGCGCGGGGGACGACGGTGCTGGTCGCCACGCACAACCGGCAGGTCATCGAGCAGGTCGGCCGCCGTGTGGTCACGCTGGACCAGGGGAAAGTCGTGTCGGACGAGGGGAAGGGGCTATGAAACGGCTCATCCATTTTGTCCGGGAGGCGGTGGCAAACATCCGGTTGAACCGGACGACTACGCTCATTGCCGTCGCCACGACGGCCTTCACGCTGGCCTGTTTCGGCGTGTTTCTCCTGCTCTATCTGAACCTGCGGTCGATGGCGACGTCGCTTCAGAGCGACCTGAAGGTCGTGGTATACGTCAAGGACGGCACGCCGCCGCCGGGCGTGTCCGACCTGCAGGCCCTGCTCAAGGCCGATCCGGGCGTGCAGGCGCTGGCCTACGTCTCCAAGGAACAGGCGCTGGCGGACTTCCGCGCGCAGTTCCCCGAAGAATCGCATCTGCTGCAGGGATTGGGAGACAATCCGTTGCCGGCATCGTTCATCATCACGCTGGCTCCGGCGTATCGCTCGCCCGACGCCGTGCGGCGCTGGGCCGACCGGCTGAAATCGGCGCCCGGCGTCGAACAGGTCCAGTACAGCCGCGACTGGATCGACAACCTGAACACGATTGTCGGGTATCTCGAACTGGCGGCGGTGGGCATCGGTACGGTGCTGTCGGCGGCGTCGGTCACGATCATCGCCAGCACCATCCGGTTGACGCTCTTTGCCCGGCGGGATGAAATCGAGATCATGCGGCTCATCGGGGCGACGGGGAGCTTTATCAAGATTCCGTATTTGATCGAAGGCGCGATGCTGGGTGTCATGGGGGGCGCCGTGTCTCTGGCCATGCTGAGGGGTGGCTTCGAGTTGTTCAACGCCCGCCTTGGCATGCCTGGACGGTTTCTGGGCATCGATTCCGGCTTTCACTTTTTTTCCGGCCAGGTGGCGGCCATGATCCTGGTCGCGGGCCTGCTACTGGGGTTCGTCGGCAGCGTCGTGTCCGTGCTCGATCTGGGGAGGGCCAAATCGTGACGGCGGGCGCGGTGCTGCGCGCGACGATGGCGGGAGCGGTCGCTGGGCTGCTGATGGGACCGCCTGCCGTGGCGGCGAAAGAAAAACACGACCCGCTGACGCAGAAAATCGAGCGCCAGCGTCAGGCCCTGGAAAAGATCCAGGAAGAGATCAAGGAGAAAAAGAAGTCGTCCGAGCAGGCGGAGAAAAAGCTGGAGTCGGTGCTCGAGTCCATTCAGGAGCTGGACGCCAGGCTGATGCAAAGCCGCCTGGAGCGGCAGGAGATCGGCCGCAAGCTCAAGCAGAAGGATTCCGAGCTGGCGGAGATCAACGCGAACCTGGCGTCAGTGCGGGGGCGTGTCGGCGAGCGGAAACGCTCGATTCTCGCCCGGCTGCGCGTTCAATACATGGAAGGCCGGATGGGGGCGTTGAAAGTGTTGCTGGCGTCGGACAGTTATGCCGATCTGCACCGGCGCTATCAGTACCTTGCGGCGGTTTCCCGGCGCGAGTACGTTCTGCTGCAGGACTACCAGAACGATGTGGGCCGCCTGGAGCAGGTCGAGCGGCAGCGCGCCACGGCGCGCGACGCCATGCTGTCGCTGAAGGAAGAGACCGAGCATAAGTTGAGCGAGGTGCAGGAGGGGAAGCGCCGGAAGAATCTCTTCCTGGCCAAGATCACGGACGAGAAGGAGTCCTACGACCGCATGGTGGCCGAATTGGAACGATCCGCCGGCCGCGTGGACTCGCTGCTCAAGGACCTGCTCGAACAGCGGACCAAGATGGCCACCGCCCAGATCAAGCAGCGCGGCGGCAAGTCGCACTCGCTGATCGGCCAGTTCCTTTGGCCGGCGGACGGGGACATCGTGGGGCATTTCGGGCGCCATAAGCATCCACAGTTCAATACGTACGTCCACCGCAAGGGCATCGACATCCGGGCGCCCGAGGGCAGCGGCATCCGGGCCGTGATGGCCGGCACGGTGGCGTATGCCACCTGGCTGAAGGGGTACGGTCTCGTCGCCATTCTGGATCATGCCAACGGATTTTTTTCCCTGTATGCGCATGCGTCCGCCCTGGTCGTCAAAGTCGGCGAGCAGGTGCATGCCGGGCAGACCATCGGGACGACCGGCGATACGGGCATGACGAGCGATAACACGCTCTATTTCGAGTTGCGGGAAGGCGCCGAGCCGGTGGATCCGCTGATCTGGCTGGCCAAACGCAAGTGAACATCGACGGAAAGGAACCAGCCGCCATGGAACAGGGACAGCATCGCCGAACCTGGTATTTGATCGCAGTCATGACGCTGTGCCTCGGCGTTCTCATCGGGAAGGGATGGGAGCGGACGGGGCATGCGATCGAGACCTACGAAGAGCTCAAAACCTTTGCCGAAGTGCTCAGCCAGATACAGAAGCACTATGTGGACGAGGTGAAGGTCAAGAGCCTCGTGCAGGGCGCCATGCGCGGCATGCTGGCCACGCTGGATCCGCACTCCGCCTATATGACGCCGGAGATGTACAAGGAGATTCAAGTCGAGACCAAGGGCGAATTCGGAGGGGTGGGCATTCAGATCGGGGTCAAGGACAACCGGCTGACGGTGATCGCTCCGATCGAGGGCACGCCGGCGCACAAGGCCGGGATCAAGGCCGGGGATTTCATCATCAAGGTGGACGACGAGCCGACCAAGGATCTGACGCTGCTGGATGCCGTCCAGCGCATGCGGGGCCAGAAGGGCACGAAAGTCACGCTCACGATCCAGCGGGAGGGCACGCTGGACCCGCTCGTGTTCACCCTGGTCCGGGACACGATCAAGATCGAAAGCATCCGGTTCAAAACGATCGAGAACACCGTCGGCTACGTCCGCCTGACGCAGTTCCAGGAATCCTCGGCCAAGGACCTGGGCAAGGCGATGAAGCAGTTCCATGAGCAGAAACTGCAGGCGCTGGTGCTGGATCTCCGGAACAATCCCGGCGGCCTGCTGACGTCCGCGGTGGAGGTCTCGGAGCAGTTCATCGGCGGCGCAAAGCTCATCGTCTATATCAAGGGGCGGGATGGGCGCAAAGACGAATATTTCTCCAAAACGAAAGAAACGTTGGCCGACTATCCGATGATCGTGCTGGTCAATGAAGGATCGGCCAGCGCGTCGGAAATCGTCGCGGGGGCATTACAAGACTGGGGACGGGCGGTGGTATTGGGCGCCACGACGTTCGGCAAGGGCTCCGTGCAGACGATCCTGCCGTTGTCGGACGGTTCGGGTCTCCGGCTGACGACAGCCAAGTATTACACTCCGAAGGGGCGGTCCATCCAATCGACGGGCATCACGCCGGACATCACCGTCAAGGCGCAGCTCCAGGTTGCGGCCAAGCCCGGCGAGAAGGACGGCAAGGAAGGCGACGCAAAAGCGCAGAAGCCACAGGGTTCCAAGGAAGCGCCACCCGCCGCGAAGCCCGGTCCGGACACCACGCCGAAGAGCAACGGCGCGCCGGCTGATTTTGGCGACATGCCGATCGAGGAGGATGTGCAGCTCCAGAAGGCGGTCGAGCTGCTCAAGACATGGAAAATCTTCAAGGAGCTGAAGCCGACGACCGCGGCTGTGCCGGCGCAGTCGTAAGCGGAACGGCTCGCGAACGGAGGGAGCGAGCTGGCAACCCAGTCTCCCTTCGTGCTCGCAGAAGGCGCACACGCAGACGGTGCTCCTTCGATGCGCGCAGTTGAAGGGAGACCGGGCTGCCGCTCGAAAGAAAAGGAATCCCCCCCCACAAAATAAAAAAACGAACCGCGACGGGCCGCTTGAAAGCCCGTCGCCTTTAATGCTTCGCCATGTTCAGTGAGTTACGCCAGTTGTGATTGTCCCACGAACCTTGTCCGCCTGCTCGAACTTACAAGGGGGTCGGGAGGTCCGCCAGATAAGACTCCCGACCCCTCATTTTTTCCAATATTTCAGAGCGGGCATCAGGGGTGGAGGGCTATCATTAGTGAAGTTGCCCGTTGAGCTTGGCGAAGCGTTGAACGGGGACTGGCCTGCAAGCGACCAGTCCCCGTTCCACTTATTTATAATTAGGTGATGGCTATGTTTTTTAGGGTGGCCTGGTTGTTCCCTAACTGCGCGCGTCCAACGAGCACCTTCCGAGTGTGCGCGTTGCGCGAGCAAGGGGAATGACCAGGCCACCCGTTTCCCCTTCGTCAGCCGCCATCGTGTTGTCGCATGGCCGTGATCGCCGTCAGCAGGGCGTCCTCCTTCGCGGCAAATCCCGGCAGCGTGCGCAGCATGTGGGAGCGCACGAGTGTCTCCAAGTCATCCAGCGTGCGGATGCCCAGCCGCCCGTACAGATGCTGGACCAGGCTTTCCGACAATCCCGGCAGGCTGGTCCATGCGGCGATGTCCGGTGGCAGCGGAACGCCGGACGTCTTCGTGATTTGAACCGTTCCAGTTTCCAGGAATTCTTCTATTTTGGCCGAAAGTTCCCGTCCGATGCCGGGGATGGACTGCAGTGCTCCCCGCCCGGCGATCTCGGTAATGTCCTCGTGCAGGCTCAGGATGGAAGCCGCCGCACGGCGATAGGCGCGAATCCGGTGCGGGTTCGCATCCTGATCTGTCAGCGAGTCCGCAGTGGACTGGAAGAGTTCGGCCAGTTGCCGGTTCCGCTCATACATACTTTATATAATATAGTAAGAAACGGGGTCGGGACGGAAGTTCCAGCCTGATCGAATCGGCGGGATGCCTCGGTTGACAAGGCGTTTCGGTGTCTCGTACGATGTTTCCCACGCGGTTTGGACACGATGCACGTGCAAGTGAACGGAGAACAGCGGACGGTGGCGGCCGGATCGACGGTGGCCGGTCTGCTCAAAGAATTGGACATCCGTCCGGACCGTGTGGCGGTGGAGTTGAATTTAAGCATCCTCGATCGGAGCGAGTTCGACGGACGGAATCTTCAAGAGGGCGACCGGATCGAAATCATCAGTTTCATCGGCGGCGGGCAGGGGGCATGATGGCAGACGATCGGCTGACAATCGCCGGGCGGGAATTCAAATCCCGTTTGTGGGTGGGCACGGGCAAGTACAAGGACTTCGCCGAGACGAAGAAGGCCATCGAAGCCTCCGGCGCGGATGTGGTGACCGTCGCGGTTCGCCGCGTCAACATCACCGACCGGTCGAAGGAAAACCTGCTCGACTACATCGACCCCAAGAAGTACACGATCCTGCCCAATACGGCCGGCTGCTACACGGTGGAGGATGCGGTCCGGTATGCGCGGCTGGCGCGAGCGGCCGGTGTCTCCGATCTCGTCAAACTGGAGGTGATCGGCGATGAGCAAACATTGTTCCCCGACACCGCCGGTCTGATCGAGGCCGCAAAAATTCTGATCAAGGAAGGGTTCATCGTGCTGCCCTATACCAACGATGATCCCATTGTCGCCAGGAAACTGGTGGACATCGGCTGCCCCGCCGTCATGCCGCTGGCCGCCCCGATCGGATCCGGCCTCGGCATCCGCAATCCGTACAATCTCAAGATCATTCTCGAGACGGTGAAGGTGCCGATCATCGTGGATGCCGGCGTCGGGACCGCGTCCGACGCGGCACTGGCAATGGAGTACGGTGCCGACGCGGTGCTGATGAACACCGCCATTGCCGGGGCCAAGGATCCGATCATGATGGCCGAGGCCATGAAGTATGCCGTGGACGCCGGCCGCCTGGCCTATCGGGCGGGGCGCATTCCGCGAAAGCTCTACGCCACCGCGAGCAGTCCCATCGAGGGAATGCTCTAGAGCACGGTGACGGGTGATGGGTGACGAGTGATGAGTTGTTTGCAGATCACACGTTACTGATCACTCATCACTTCTTCCATGCCCCGCGTTGATTTTCCTCTCTACCTCGTCACCGATCGCCATCAGACAAGCGGACGTCCGCTCGTCCCGCTTCTCGAGCAGGCCGCAGCCGGAGGTCTCCGCGCCGTGCAGGTGCGGGAGCGCGATCTGGCCACGCCCGACCTGTGCGCGCTCTCGCAAGAGGTGTGCGCGCCGATGCGTGCGCGCGGAGTCCGGGTCATGATCAACGACCGGGTGGATCTCGTGTTGGCTTGCGATGCCGATGGCGTGCATCTGCGCGCGGACAGCCTGCCCGTCCCGGTTGCCCGCAGGCTGCTGGGTACCGGGCGCCTGATCGGCATCTCCGCGCATTCGGCGGACGACGTGGCCCGCGCGGAATCGGACGGAGCGGATTTTGCCGTGCTGGGGCCGGTCTATGAGACGCCCTCCAAGCGGGCGTTCGGGCCGCCGCTCGGGTTGCGCGTGCTCGAAGACGCGTGCCGGCGCTGCCGACTCCCGGTTTTCGCGATCGGCGGCATGACGGTCGCGCGCGTGGCCGAGGTGCGCGGAGCGGGCGCCTATGGCGTGGCGGTGGTATCCGCGATCCTGTCCGCCGCGTCGGTCGAATCCGCCGCGCGGCAGTTTCTTGCCGCGCTGCAACGCGCATGATGCGGAACTGGCGTTTGGGTTGACCGTCCTTCAGGTCGGTGTTAGTATTTTGCAGGCTCGACTCCAGGGATCATGCAGGGTTCGCGCATCGGGGGAGTGGCACGATGGCCGAGTCGAAGGGGAGTCCGGGCCGGTTCGGTTCCCTCCGCGATTCCGTCAAGAAAATCACCGGGCGTCTGGCAGACAAGGATGCTGGCATGATGAAACGAAGCGACGACGCCAACCGGGAAGTCGAAAAGTTGCGCCTCCAGATCCAGACGATGGAGGAGGAGTTGCGGCAGCTCCAGCACTCCCGGTCGCAACTGGATCAGGCGTCCAGGCAGAACGAGAAGCTGGCGGCCACGCTGCAGGAAGCAAAAGCGCAGATTCAGGCCCTCCGCACGGAGGTCGACAAACTCACCGCGCCGCCTTCCACCTATGCCATTTTCTCCCGTCTGGAAGACGACAAGACCGCGACCGTGTATGTGGCCGGCCGGAAGATGAAGGTCAACGTCCATCCCTCGATCAAGGCCAAGGATCTCCGGAAGGGACAGGAGGTCATCCTCAACGAAGCGTTCAACGTCATTGAGACCCGCGGGTTCGACGGCCAGGGCGAGGTGGTGCGATTGAAGGATTTGCTGGACGGACGCCGTGCGCTGGTGACCCTCCATTTCGACGAGGAAAAAGTGGCGGATCTCGGCGAGCCGCTGCTCACGGAACGACTCAGTGTCGGCGACCACCTGCTCTACGACGCGCGGTCCGGCTACGTGATCGAGAAGCTGCCGAAGTCCGAGGCGGAGGAACTGGTCCTCGAAGAGGTGCCGGACGTCAACTACGACCACATCGGCGGGCTGGCGGAGGAAATCGAACAGGTGCGCGATGCCGTGGAGCTGCCGTTCCTCCATCCGCAGCTGTTCATCGAGCACAGGCTGAATCCGCCCAAGGGCGTGCTGCTGTACGGGCCGCCCGGCTGCGGGAAAACCATGATCGCCAAGGCCGTCGCCCATTCGATCGCCAGGCGGCTGGCGCATCTGACGGGCAAGGAAGTCCGCAGCTTCTTCCTCCATGTGAAGGGGCCCGAGCTCCTGAATAAATATGTGGGGGAGTCCGAGCGGCAGGTTCGCGAAGTGTTCAAGAAAGCCAAGGAGAAGGCGGCGAGCGGCAATCCGGTAATCGTGTTCTTCGATGAAATGGACGCGCTGTTCCGAACGCGCGGCAGCGGCATCTCCTCCGATATCGAATCCACGATCGTGCCGCAGTTCCTCTCCGAAATCGACGGCATGGAGCGGCTGCGCAACGTCATCGTCATCGGCGCCAGCAACCGGCAGGATCTCATCGATCCGGCGGTCCTGCGGCCCGGCCGGCTGGATGTGAAGATCAAAATCTCGCGTCCCGACCGCAACGCGGCGCGGGAGATCTTCACGAAATACGTCAACGAGGATCTGCCGTTTGCGCAGGACGAGCTGTCCCGCCATGGCGACGACCGCCACGCGCTGGTCGAGTCGCTGGTCGGAGCCACGGTGGACTCCATGTATGCGATGTCGGACGAGAACAAGTTCCTGGAAGTCACCTATGCCAACGGTGAAAAGGAAACGATGTACTTCAAGGATTTCGCCAGCGGCGCGTTGATCGAGGGCATCGCGTCACGGGCCAAGAAGTACGCGATCAAGCGCGCAATCGCGACGAATGAGAAGGGGATCAAGCTGGAAGACCTGTTGAAGGCCATCCGCGAAGAGTTCAAGGAGCACGAGGACCTTCCGAATACCACGAACCCGGACGACTGGGCGAAGATTGCCGGCAAGAAGGGCGAAAAGATCATCCACGTGCGGACGATCACCGCCGGATCGAAGGAATCCCGCCAGATTGAAACCATCAGCACCGGTCATTACTTTTAAACATCAGGAACGCGGTCGGAGCATTGAGCATGGTACGTGTGCTTGGAACAGAAACGGAATTCGGCATCGCCGCCCGAAACGTCGAGTCGTTCGATCCGGTCGCGCATTCCCTGGAATTGATCGGGCACTATCCGTCGCTGCCGGCGCCGCAGGCGCTCTGGGATTACGAGAACGAGAACCCGTTGCTCGACGCCCGCGGGTTTGAAGTCGAAGGCGAGCGCGAGCGGCCGGGCCCCGAATACAACCGCCTGCTGAACAAGCCGCTGGCCAACGGCGGGCGGCTCTATGTGGACGGCGCGCATCCGGAATATTCCACACCGGAGTGCACGAACCCGAGGCAAGTGGTCGCGTTTGAGCGCGCCGGCGAGCGCGTCCTGGCCGCCTGCCTGCGCGCGATGGCGCAGGCCAGCGGCAGCGAGCAGTTGCTTCTCTACAAGAACAACTCCGACGGGAAGGGGAACAGTTACGGCTACCACGAGAATTATCTGCTGTCCCGTTCGGTGCCGTTCGAGCGCCTGACGCAAGTCCTGCTGCCGTTCCTGGTGACGCGGCCGATCTATGCCGGCGCCGGAAAAGTCGGGGCTGAAAATCAGACGAATCCTTCCGAGTATCAGATTTCCCAGCGGGCTGATTTCTTCGAATGCCTGGTCGATCTGAATACGATGGTGAAGCGGCCGATCATCAATACCCGCGATGAGCCGCATGCCGACTTTTCAAAATACCGCCGGCTTCACGTGATCGTGGGGGACGCCAACATGGCAGAAGTGTCCACCTATCTGAAGGTCGGCACGCTCGCGGTGGTGCTGGGGATGATCGAGGCCGGCGCGGAGTTTCCGAAGATCGAGCTCGAGGATCCGGTGCTGGCGCTCAAGGAAGTCTCGCGGGATCTCGACGTGAAGCGGTCCCTGAGACTGGCCGGCGGGCGCCCGACCTCGGCCATCGGAGTCCAGCGGGCCTATCTGAAGGCGGCGATGGATTTCTACGCCTGCCACGAATTGAATCAGATCACCAAGGACATCCTCGTGCGCTGGGAAGAGGTGCTCGACAAGCTCGAGCAGGACCCGATGCTGCTCGTGCGCGAGCTGGACTGGGTGGCCAAGCGCCAGATGATCCGGTCGTACATGGAACGCAAGGGGTGCGGCTGGGACGATCCCCGCGTGGCGATGCTCGATTTGCAGTACCACGACATCCGCCCCGAGAAGGGTCTGTACTACACGCTGGAAGGCGGCAATCTGATCGACCGGCTGCTGCAGGAGGGCGAGATCGAGAGAGCCGAACGGCTGCCGCCGCCGGACACGCGGGCCTATTTCCGCGGGCACTGCCTCAAGAAATTCTCCCGGTCCATCTATGCCGCCAGCTGGACTTCGGTGCTGTTCGACGTGGGGAACACCACCATCAAGAGAATTCCCTTGATGGATCCGTTGCGCGGAACGGAATCGTTGACGAAAGAGCTGCTGGAGGCCTCGGAGACCGCGGAAGCGCTGCTGGCCAAACTGACCGTCTGACGCCGGCCCGGCCTGCGGCAGCGGTTCTGAAGGAGACGACGACACGTGCCGTTCTTTTCCGACGAGTATCACGGATCGAGTTTTTTTGATTACCTCGCCCGGCACCGTCCCGATCTCACGCCGTTCGGGCGGGGAGGGCAGCCGTCCGTGCCCTGCGGACCCGCTCCCGACGAGCATCGCGGCGCCACCGTGCCGCCGGTCGCGCATGGGACGACCGTCCTGGCGATCAAGTACCGGGGCGGCGTCGTGATCGCCGGCGACCGTCGGGCCACGGAAGGATTCCAGATCGCCGACCGCCGCATCGAAAAAGTGTTCAAGATCGACGAACATTCGGCGATGGCGATTGCCGGAGCCGCCGGTCCGTGTATCGAGATGGCCAGGCTGTTCCAGACCGAGCTGGAGCACTACGAAAAGCTCGAAGGCGTGCCGCTCTCGTGCGAAGGCAAGGCGAACAAGCTGGGCCAGATGGTCAAGGCCAATCTGCCGATGGTGTTTCAGGGCCTCGTCGTCCTGCCGATTTACGTGGGGTACGACCGCAAGCGGGACGAAGGGCGGATTTTCAAATACGACATTACCGGCGGCCGTTATGAGGAGTCGGATTACTACGCCATCGGATCAGGCGGAAAGGACGCCCGCAATGCCATGCGCGATCGTTTTCGAAAGGATTTGCCCGAGGAGGATGCGCTGAACATTGCGCTGCGCGCCCTCTACACGGCGGCGGACGAGGATGTCGGCACCGGCGGCCCTGATTTCGTGCGGGGCATCTATCCGACCGCCAAGATGGTCGTGGCCGCCGGGATTCTGGATGTCGAGGAATCCCGTGTGCAGTCCCTGTATGCCGCGCTGCTCGACACGAAAAAGAAAGAGGGCTGACCATGGCGATGCCGTATTACGTTTCGCCCGAACAGATGATGCAGGACAAGGCGGAATATGCCAAGAAAGGCATCGCCAAGGGCCGGTCCATCATCGTCATGGAGTATCAGGACGGCGTGGTGCTGGTCGCGGACAATCCCAGCGCCTCCCTCTACAAGATTTCCGAAGTCTACGACAACATCGCGCTCTCGGGGGCCGGCAAGTACAGCGAGTATGAGAACCTGCGCAAAGCCGGCATCCGCCATGCCGATCTGAAGGGGTACATGTACAGCCGCGAGGATGTCACGGCCCGATCGCTTGCGAACGCCTACTCGCAGAGTCTCGGCACCGTCTTCAGCCAGGAACTCAAGCCGATGGAAGTGGAAATCCTGGTCGTGCAGGTCGGAGGCAACGGGCATTCCAACGAGATTTACCGGATTTCCTTCGACGGCAGCATCTTCGACGAACGCGGGTACGCCGTGATCGGGGGGCGGGCCGAAGCGGTCCAGATCGTCCTGAAGGAGCAGTACAAAGAGGGCGCGTCGCTGAAAGATGCCCTGTCGCTCTGCATCCAGGCGCTGGAGCAGGTGACCAATCAGAAGCTTCCGCTCGAAGGGCTCGAAGTCGCCGTGCTCGCCCGCGATCGTGCCGGGCGAAAGTTTCGTCGCGTGCCCGCGTCCGAAGTCCGCCAGATCCTCGCCTGAGCCGCCCCTCGGTTCCGCCCGCAGTGTTGAAGAAGATCCCGACCGGGTGTATGCTGATTTCAGTTCCTCATTCGCACCGGTGGCGGACCTATGAAACCGAGAATCTTCGGCCTTGAAAACGAATACGGGCTGATTTTCTCCCCGAACGGGCGCATCTACCTTCCGATGGAGAAGGTGCTGGGCTACATCTTCGAGGGCCTGATTCCCAACAGCTGGCCCTCCAACGCGTTTCTCGTCAACGGCGCGCGATTCTATCAGGACACCGGCTGCCATCCCGAATATTCCACGCCCGAATGCGACAACATCATGGACCTCGTGATCCACGACAAGGCGGGTGAACGGCTGCTGGAGGCCTGCCTGCCGGCGGCGGAGGAGCGGCTACGGGAGGAGGGGCTGTCCGGAGAGATCTATATCTTCAAGAACAACACGGACTCGCTGGGCAATACCTACGGCTGCCACGAGAATTACCTGATGCGCCGGGACGTGGATTTCTGGAAGGTGACGGAGCAGCTGATCCCTTTTTTCGTGACCCGCCAGGTGTTCGCCGGAGCGGGCAAGGTGCTCAAGGTGTCCGGCAAGCCCCAGTATTTCATTTCGCAGCGGGCGCAGCACATTCATGAAAAAACGTCGTCGTCCACGACGTCCTCCCGCAGCATCATCAATACGCGCGACGAACCGCACGCGGATGCGGAGCGGTACCGGCGGCTGCACATCATCGTCGGGGACTCCAACATGTCCGAGTATGCCACCTATCTCAAGGTCGGCACGGCCTCGCTTGTGCTGTCGATGGTCGAGGACGGGTTCACCGTTGCCGGCATGGAGCTGGAGGATCCGGTGAAGGCGATCCGGGAAATCTCCCGCGATCCGACGTTGAAGAAAAAGGTCAAGCTGGACGACGGCCGGCAGATGACCGCGATCGAGATTCAACGGACCTATTGGGAGCGGGCGCAAGCGTATCTGGACACGCAGCCGCACGATCCGGTTCTGGAAGATGTGCACGACAAATGGGGGCGGATCATCGATCAGTTGGATGACGACCCGTCCCAGTTGACCCGCGAGGTGGACTGGGTGAGCAAGCGCCTGCTGCTGCAGTCCTATGTGGACAAAAAAGGATGCAGCTGGGACGATCCCAAAGTGTTTCTCATGGATCTCCAGTATCATGACGTCAAGCGGACCCGCGGTCTCTACTATCTGATGGAATCGCGCGGATTGGTGGAGCGGGCGGTGGAGGAGGAGGCCATCCAGGCGGCGATGTCCGTTCCCCCGCAGACGACGCGCGCCAAGGTGCGCGGGGATTTCATCCGGTTTGCCAGGGCCAAGAATCGGTCGTACACGGTGGATTGGACCTATCTCAAGCTCAATGGCTACTGGGAGGAGACGATCCTCTGCATGGATCCGTTCAGCGCGGTGAACAGACGTGTCGAAGAATTGGTTTCACAGGTAGCGGGACCACGGTTCTACCGATGAGCGGCCGGGATCGTCTGGACGGCGTTTGGGGACGCGCCGGGCAAACATCATCATGAAGAAAGCGATCCTCTGCATGGATTCCTTTCGTACAGTGAACCGGCGTGTCGAAGAATTGGTTTCGCAGGTCGCCGGGCCGAGGTTTTACCGATGAACAGCGCGCGGCATTTCCAGACACTCATGGGGGACGGCTGCCTGCATGTCCGGGCGATCATGGCGGTGATTCTGCTGGCCAGCGTGTTTCCCGTCGACCTGTTCCCGAATGCGCCGCACGAGATTCAGGGGGCCGACGGGCAGTACAGCGGGAAGCAGGGCCAGGTGCTGCTGGTTCAGGTGCGGGCCGGCAGCCGGGCCGCCGATGTGACGGGCCGGTTCCTCGGCCGCACGATTCCATTCTTTACGGCTCCGGATGGACGTTCCGACATGGTCGTCGGGCTGCTCGGCATCGACATGCAGGACAAGCCGGGCATGCACGAGCTCATGGTGGAAGTCCACAAGCGCGATGCCACGCGGCGGCTGAGCTACAACGTGCTGGTGCTGAAGGAAACATATCCCATCCAGCATCTGACGCTGCCGAGCGAGAAGGTCGATTTGGACGAAGAAAATCTCGTCCGCGTGAAGACGGAACAGGAGCGGGTCAAGACCGTGCTCCAGGGCGTGTCGCGTGAACGGTACTGGGACGGCCCGTTTGTCGAACCGGTGCAGGGCGAAGTCGCGGGGGCGTTCGGGCGCACGCGGGTGATCAACGGCCAGGCACGCAGTCCCCACAATGGAGAGGATATCTCCGCGCCGCTTGGCACCCCCGTGGTGGCGATGAACGACGGGATTGCGCGGCTCACCGTGGATCACTTTTTTTCAGGCAAGGGCGTCTTCGTGGATCATGGGCTGGGCCTCTATTCCATGTACTTCCATCTCTCGGAAGTGCTGGTGCAGGATGGCGAGGCGGTCAAGCAGGGGCAGGCGATCGGCAGGGTGGGGGCCACCGGACGTGCGACCGGGCCACATTTGCATCTCGGCGTTCGTCTCAACGGCGCCCGCGTGAACCCGTACTCGCTGGTGAACCTGCCGCTCAATGACGTTCAGCAGGTCGCTCGCTAGGATAATGAATGGAAAACTACCCAATTAATTATAGAGGAGTGAGATGATGACAGATGTGAGGTGGTGGGGGTCTGTTCCGGGTGCACGAGTCTGCCGGGGACTGTTGATCGGCGGAGCGGCCCTGCTGGCCGCCGGGTGCGGTGGGGGCACGATTCCGAACCAGTATCTTAAACAGACTGAACCGGGGGTCACCCTCACGAAATTATCGAAGGATCCCATGGCGTATCGTGGAAAGGTCGTCGCTCTTGGCGGCGTGATCGTGGATGAGAAACAGGGTGACAACCGTGTGTGGCTGCACGTCAAGAACCGGCCGTTGGATGAAGATTATGTCCCGCATATTCCGGTCACGAATGAAGGGCCGGAGGCCGGTTACTTCTGGGTGATGGTCTTGCGGAAGGACCTGCCCAAGGACTACCAGCAGTGGTCGCGAATCACGGTGGTCGGCCGTCTGACGGGAGGGAAAATAGCCTTTGACTTGAACGCGAGCGATGAAAGAATTCAGAACATCATTTTGTCCGCTCTCTACCTGCGAGGATGGGACAAGCGAATGGGCGGGTACGGCGTTCTAGATAAGGGCAACAGCGACACGCCGAGGCCACCGGTTGCACCCAAGTCGCTGCAGAAAAACTCGGGGTTCTAGGGGACGCGGGTCGCCCCGGTTCCTAGACGTTCGTCTTGATGCTGTGGCCGTCCGAGGCGATCACCTTTTCGGCGACGCGGGCCAGTTCGGCATCGGCCCGGTGGTCCTTGGCAAAAATTCTGAACTGCACGATTCTCGCCGGCAAATAATCGAAAAATTCCTTCAGCGCCTCCTTTGAGACCGTCTGGGTCCCTGGATCGTACACGTAGATCTGGAACTCGCCCATATTGAGCAGATTGATCGGGCGGGGGTCCTGATTGGCCATGTCCACGCGGAACGGCAGTTTCTGCAGGCGGGGCGGCAGGGCCTTCCGGATGCGGCCTTCGATCGTCTGCCGGTCCATGAACGTGCGGCCCCGCTCGTCTCCCCGCGTCGGCAGGAACGCGCTGTACGCCATCTTCCACTTCACGTCCCGCCCGAGGATGCGGGCCCATTCCTTCCCCAGTCTTTGCTTGTTCTTGTTCCTGTCCTTGGGCCATTGCCGGACGGCTTCCATCAGCGACCAGTCGGTCAGATGCAGGTAGTCGTCCATGTGGTCCAGGGGATTGTGGGGAAACAGAAACGCCATCGTGTCGCCGAAAATTTCCCGCAGGTGGATGTCGATCGCCCGGGTCGTCCGGTGGTAGTAGACGTTGGAGTAGAGGTAGAGCCGGGTGTTCAAAAACATCTGCAGCGCGGGGAGGCCGGTCCGGTGGATGGTGAGCCCTTTCGGGGTCATGAGCGTGTAGTGGATGAGGCGCGTGAGGTCCACCGGCCCGACGGCCACGCCGCACATGTAGGCGTCCCGCAGGACATAGTCCAGATTGTCGGCGGTATAGATGCCGCCGATCACCGGCTGGAGAAACGCCAGCCATTTGGGATAGCGCCCGCTGTCCTTCTCGGGATCCTTGAGGATCAGAAACGCGATGTGGTCGGGATTCAGCTGCTCGCCGGGATTGAACGGGCCGTTCGGGCTCCGGCGGATTTTCCGGATGATCCGGCCGAGGTGCTCGCGGATGATGACCTGCCCGATGCGTTCGTGAGTCAACCCGAACTGTTCGAGGAAGTTTTCGTCGAAAAAATGGCAGAACGGGCCGTGCCCGATGTCGTGGAGGAGCGCGGTGACGCGCAGGAGTTCTTCGACGTAGGGCTGGGAGGGGAGGTCCGGGACCACCTTGGCGAGCGAGGGGTAGAGATGGCGCGCGAAGCGGCCGGCCACGTGCATCACGCCCAGCGAGTGCTGGAAGCGGCTGTGCTCGGCCGAGGGATACACCCAGCGCGCGCTCTGCAGCTGGGAGATGTAGCGGAGCCGCTGGACCCAGGGCGAGTCGATGAGGTCCTTTTCCGTGCGTTCCGACGGGTCGTGCTCGGAGTAGGGCACCGTGAAGGTGATGTACTCGTGAATCGGGTCGGCGATGAGGGCTGAGCCGTCGTAGGGTTTGCTGAGTTGTGTGGTGGTGGTGTCCATCGAGCGGCGGGTTCCTTTAATCATTCTAGTCCAGGCCGCTCTCGCGTGGCAATTGCTCCGCTTCCCTCTGCGCTCGCTGCCTGCGATGGGTGGTGATCGCCAGGTAGGCGAGCGGGTAGCTGACCGCGGCGCCGATCGCGCTCAGAAGAAATCCGCCCAGGAAAAACGGCGCGGCATAGGGTGTGATCTGCTCGTAAAAGACCGTCATGCTGACATCCTTCCAGTCGGCAGAGGGGACCTCGGGCAGGCCGGTCAGCTGGACGCCGGTCCAGAGCGTCGCGCCCAGGACGGGCACGAGCGTCCACGGGTTAGTGATCAGGGAGCCGGCCAGCAGGGCCACGGCGTTCAGGCGAAAGGCCCAGGCGCAAAACAGGACGCTGAGCGTATGCAGCCCGTAGGTCGGTGAAAAGGCGATGAAGACTCCGACTGCGAAAGCCAGCGCGGTCCGGTGCGGCGATTCCTTGAGATGCAGGAGGCGGGCAAGGTGGGAGCGGATCTGGGAGAGCGTCACCATGGGGATCGCTCTGACGCCACGTCACGGAAATGCACGTAGCTGGTGACCGGCAGCCGGCGCACGCGACCGCTCGTCTCGCGCACCCGGACGCCGAACGACGGTGGACGAATCATTCCGATGCATGTCAATTGTCGCCCCTGGTGCCGCGCCACACGGTGCAGCGCGCGTTGTTTCGTCTGGGGGACGGTGAACAGGAGTTCGTAGTCTTCGCCTCCCTGCAGCGCGAGGGCGAGGGGATCGGTGTCGGACGACCGGGCATAGGCCCGAAGCGCCGGGGAAAGCGGCAGGGAGGCGGCATCGATTTCAGCGCCGACACGGCTTTGTTCGCAGAGATGATGCAGGTCCCCCGAGAGGCCGTCGGACAGGTCGATCGCGGCGCTGGCCAACCGATGCGCGCTCAACGCCTGACCGAGGCGGGCCTGGGCGGCCGGCCGGTGATGCCGGATGATGAGAAACTGTCGTTCCGAGGATGTCAACGACCGTGCCGCGCGCCGCCGACGACTGCCGGAGAGCAGCGCCAGGCCGGCCAGCGCATCCCCGAGCGTGCCGGTCACATAGAGCAGGTCACCGGCGCGCGCGCCGGTGCGCATCAGCGCGGTGCCGGCGGGAATGCTGCCCGTCACCGTCAGGCTGAGGAACAGGCCGCGCCGTGATGCGGATGTGTCGCCGCCGATCAGCGTCACCCCATGCGGCCGGCAGGCGCCCATCATTCCCCTGTAGAGGCGCAGGACGTGCTGCGCGGTATAGGAGACGGGAAGCGCGATCGACACGAGGGCGTACTCAGGCCTGGCGCCCATGGCCGCGATGTCGCTGATGTTCGCGACCGCCGCCTTGTATCCGATATCTTCAAGCGATGCGGTCCGAAGGTCGAAGTGCACGCCTTCGGCCAGCAGGTCCGTGGTCAGCACCAACTGGCGGCCCCTGGCAGGCGTGATGACCGCGGCATCATCGCCGATCCCGCGGACAACGCCGGGGCCGGTCCGGCCGAAGGTGCGTCGCAGCTGTTCGATCAGGCGGAACTCGTGCAGCCTTGTCTGGCGCGCCATCAGTGCGTCAGGCGCGGGCGGATGGAGACGGACGGGGAAATCGAACGGGGACGGGGACGGTTGACCCTTCCCGCCGGCGCAACCGCGGGAGGCTGTGCACGCCGTTTTCGTCCATGGCCGTTGATGACGGATCGGACCGGCGACTTGGCCGGCGAAGATTTTCGAAGGCCGACTTTCAACACGTCGTCCATGGTTTCGACGAATGCCAGGTGGAGCCCCTTCAGCAAATGCTTGGGGATTTCCTCCAGGTCCTTCTTGTTCCGTTTGGGCAGGATGACGGTCGTCAGCTTGGCCCGCTTGGCCGCCAGGATCTTTTCCTTCAACCCGCCGATCGGCAGCACGCGCCCGCGCAAGGTGATCTCGCCCGTCATGGCCACGTCGTGGCGGACCGGCTTGTTGGACAGGATCGAGGCCAGCGCCGTCGCCATGGTGATGCCGGCCGACGGGCCGTCCTTGGGGATTGCGCCGGCCGGTACGTGAATGTGGATGTCGTGCTTGGCAAAGGTGTCGGGGCTGATTCCCAGCTGCTTGTCCCTCGAGCGCACGTAGCTGAGGGCCGCCTGGGCCGATTCCTTCATCACGTCGCCGAGATGGCCGGTCAGGGTCAACTGTCCCTTGCCTTTGACGACGGTCGCTTCGATGTGGAGGACATCGCCACCGGTTTCAGTCCAGGCCAGGCCGGTGGCGACGCCGACTTCATCGTGCTCCTGCTCGGCCTCCGGCGTGAACTTCGGCACGCCCAGGAACTTGTGCAGGTTGGCCGGCGTGAGGGTCTGGCAATGCGCCTTGCCTTCCGCCACTTTCTTGGCCACCTTGCGCATGGCATTGGCGATCTCGCGCTCGAGGTTCCGGACGCCGGCCTCACGCGTGTACTGGGAAATCATCAGGCGCAGGGCCGGTTCGGTCAGCCGGATGTGGCTGTCCGTGATGCCGTGCTCCTTGAGTTGCCGCGGGATCAGGTACCGCTGCGCGATGCCGAGTTTTTCCTCCTCGGTATAGCCGGGGATATCGATCATTTCCATCCGGTCCCGCAGGGCGGAAATAATCGGATCCCTGAGGTTGGCGGTCGTGACGAACATGACTTCCGACAAGTCAAAGGGTACTCCGAGATAATGATCGCTGAAGGCGTGATTTTGTTCCGGGTCCAGCACCTCCAGCAGGGCGGCCGAGGGGTCGCCCCGGAAATCCGCGCCGACCTTGTCGATCTCGTCCATCATGAAGACGGGATTGCTCGTGCCGGCCTGCTTGATGCCCTGGATGATGCGTCCGGGCAGGGCGCCCACGTAGGTCCGGCGGTGGCCGCGGATTTCGGCCTCGTCGCGGATCCCGCCGAGGCTGACCCGGACGAACTCCCGTCCCAGCGCGCGCGCGATGGATTTGCCCAGCGACGTTTTGCCGACGCCCGGCGGACCGACGAAACAGAGGATGGGCCCCTTCATCTTTTCTTTTAACTTGCGGACCGCAAGGTACTCGAGAATGCGTTCCTTGACCTTCTCCAGGTCGTAGTGGTCTTCGTCCAGCACCTTGGCCGCGGCCTTGATGTCCAGGTTGTCCTTGGAGCGTTTGCTCCACGGCAGGTCCACCACCCATTCGAGATAGGTCCGGACGGTGGCGGATTCGGCCGTGTCGGGGTGCATTTTTTCGAGGCGCTTGAGCTGTTTTTCGCACTCCTTCAGGACTTTCTCGGGCATCTTCGCGTCCTTGATGCGCGTGCGGAACTCCGCCGCCTCTTCGGCCCGTTCATCCAGTTCGCCCAGTTCCTTCTGGATGGCCTTGAGCTGTTCGCGCAGGAAGTATTCGCGCTGGGTCTTGTCCATCTCGCCCTTGGCCTGCTGCTGGATCTTCTGCTGCATCGCGAGGACGTCGATTTCCTTGCCCAGAATCTCGCTGACCCGCTTCAGTCGGACGAGCGGGTGTTCAATTTCCAGGACGCTTTGCGTGATGTCCACCTTGAGGCCCAGGTTGGAGACGATCATGTCGGCCAGCCGGCCTGGGTCGTCCAGGTTTTCGATGACGACCATGACGTCCGGCATCAGCACCTTGCCCAGGCTGACGATCCGTTCGAGTTGCTCCTTGACCGTCCGCATGACCGCTTCGGATTCGAGCGCCGAAGGCGCCGCCTTGGCGTCCGTGATCTTGGCGATGCGGACGGAATAGTACGGATCGGTCTGGATGTATTCCACCGCCTTGGCCTTAGCGAGTCCCTGGACGAGGATCTTGATGCGCTCGTCGGGCAGCTTGAGCATGCGCATGATGATGCCGACCGTGCCGACAGAATGGATATCCTCCGGAGCGGGATTCTCCACGTCGAGCGCCTTTTGGGTCGCCAGGAAGAGCATGCGGTTGCCGGCCAGGGCCGCCTCGATCGCCTTGATGGACATTTCCCGGCCGACGAACAGGGGCAGGACCATGTAGGGAAACACGACGATGTCCCGCACCGGCAGCAGGGGCATCTGGTCGGGAATGTCCGCCTGCGGCGTCGGGGTTTCGCGTTCGTTGGGCTCGGCTGGCATCGGTTTGACCTCGTGACTACGGGTGGCGGACGGCGTGCCGCGCCGGCGGGTTTATCGCCGGCTCACTTGTTTGAGATACGCGGAAAACGGCCGTCCCAGCGTCGGGTTTTTGAGCGCAAATTCGACGGTGGCCTGCAGAAATCCGAGTTTGTCGCCGGCGTCGTACCGCTGTCCGACGATTTCCTTGGCATAGGAGGGGGCGTTCCGTGCGAGCTGCCGGAGCGCATCCGTGAGCTGGATCTCGCGGTTTTTCCCCGGGCTGGTCCGTTCGAGAATCGGAAAAATCTCCGGCGAAAGCACGTACCGTCCGATGACGGCGTAGCGGGACGGAGCCTGGGACGGAGCCGGCTTTTCGACGAGATCCACGATGCGATGCAGGCCGTCGGCGATGCGTTGGGCCTCGATGATGCCGTAGTGACTCACGTCCTTGCGGCGGACTTTCTGCACCCCCAGCACGGCGCCGTTGCCCGCATCGAAGATGCGTATCAACTGGGCCAGCGCCGGGACTTTCGCATCGATCACCTCGTCGCCCAGCATGACGGCGAACGGCTCCTCGCCGATCAGGTGCTGCGCGCAGAGCACGGCATGTCCCAGCCCCAGGGGTTCCGGCTGTCTGATGTAGCAGAAGTTGGCCAATCGGGAAATGTCACGGATGTCCTTGAGCAACTGCGCCTTCCCGTTGCCTTTGAGATTCTCCTCGAGTTCAAACGACCGGTCGAAATGGTCTTCGATCGCGCGTTTGCCGCGTCCGGTGATGATGATGATGTCTTCGATGCCGGAGGCGACGGCTTCCTCCACGGCATACTGGATCAGCGGCTTGTCCACCAACGGCAGCATTTCCTTGGGGGAGGCCTTGGTGGCGGGGAGAAAGCGTGTCCCCAGGCCTGCGGCCGGAATGATGGCTTTCCGAATCAGTGGAGACGGCATGCATCGGATACTAGGGGATGGGTTGAAAGAAAGTCAATCCAGCGACTCCTCGGCTGCGCTCGTCGTGGTGAGCTTGTCGAACCACTGCCCCGCTCTTTCTGGCGGGGCTTGCTCAGGATTGACCCTGAGTTCATCGACCGTTCGATCCAACTCAGGTCGACCCCGAGTGCGGTCGAGGGGTCGAAGGGTCAAGGTAACCGGGGCTGATGGAAACAGCTGCAAATGAGTCGAAAATCGCTTTACATTAATGGAATCGGCCCGTATAATTCCTCAGATTTTTCAAAACCTTGGAGAGGTCAGGGGGGCGGCCATGTGCGGAAGCACAAGCTCCTTCCAGTCTGGATACGAGAGCGATGCGTATGTGTGCAATCTGCAACGGCTGGATCGGTGCTAGTGCGTCCGCGACGTCCGCTCATGCTTCACGTGCAATCTCCGCGACTTCCGGTCGGCGGCCTTGGACGGAAAGGCCGCAGTGACCACTTCGGCAGGGGCTTGGACCATCCGCATTGTCAGTGTCATGCTCGCGATGCTGATCGGCATGTCGAGCGTGGCGCATGCCCAGGACGGCGAGCAGAAGGTGAAGTCCATCCAGATCCGTGGAGTCAAGCGGATCGAGGAATCGGCCGTTCGGGGGCGGCTCACGCTCAAGGCCGGCGATCCCTACACGGGCGAGGCGATCCGCACGCAGATCCGGCTGATCTACGAGATGGGTTTTTACGAAGATGTGCGGATTGAGACGGAGCCGGCGCCGGGAGGCGTCGCCGTGGTGTTCGTCGTGCGGGAGAAGCCGTTCATCACGGATATCGTGTTCGACGGCAACGACAATCTCGGCGACGACAAGCTGAGGGAGAAAATCACGATCCGCAACAACTCGTTTCTGGATCAGCAGCAGGCGAAGGAAAGCGCCGAGCGCGTCCGCCAGGCCTATCAGGAGGACGGCTACTACAATGTGCAGGTGGTGCCGATCATCCAGTCCGTCGAGGAAGACCGGAAACGCCTGACGTTTTTCATCAAGGAGGGCGATCGGGCGAAGATTAAAACCGTGAACTTCGAGGGGATGACCGTCTTCAAGAAGACGGAGATGCTCAAGAATCTCGCGACGCGTGAATGGATTCCGCTGTACGGGCTCATTACGCGGTTTGCGCTGCCGTCGATGTTCACCGACGCGGGGTTGCTCAGGCGCGACGAACTGGCGAACGACGCCGAGCGGTTGAGGGGCAACTATTACAACCGTGGTTACCTGAACATACAGGTCAGCACGCCGGTGGTGGAGCTGACCGAGGACAAGAAATGGTTCACGGTGACCTTCACGGTCGTGGAGGGCGAACCATTTACCATCGGCGAAATCGGCTATCGCGGCAATACCCTGTTCGAAGAAGAGGAGTTGAAAGCCGGGTCCAAGCTGGTGTTCGGCGAGATCGTGTCGGTCACGAAGATCTTCGAGGAGAATAAACGCATCAAGGATCTGTATGGCACCAAGGGCTATGCCTTCGCCGAATCTGACTACGGCATGGTCAAGGACGAGCAGGCGAAAACGGCGGCGCTGGTCTTCAATATCAAGGAAGGCGAGCTGATCCGGGTCAGGAAAATCAATATTTCGGGCAACGACAAAACACGCGACAACGTCATCCGGCGGGAGGTCCGCATCAACGAGCAGGAAGTGATCGATACGGTCTCCATGCAGCGGAGCTTTCAGCGTCTGAACAACCTCCAGTTTTTCGAGACGGTCGAAATCCTGCCCCAGCAGGTCGAAACGGACAAGGTGGATTTGAACGTCAAGGTCAAGGAAAAGAACACGGGCCAGTTCAGCATCGGCGGCGGTTACAGCACCCTGGACAAGTTGACGACGGTGGCGGACATCACCGAGGGCAACCTGGGCGGCCGCGGGCACATGCTCAAAGTTCGTGGCCAGTTGGGGCAGCGGCGCAACCTCGGCTTGATCACCTTTCGCGAACCGTATTTCCAGGATTCGCTGACGTCGGTGCAACTCGACGTGTTCAATACCCGGACAAATTTTCAGACGTACATCGAAGACAAGCAGGGCGGCACCGTGACGGTGGGGCGGTGGTTTTCCGAGTTTACGTCCGGGTCGTTCAGCCCCATGTATGAAAGCCTGAGCATCCACGATGTGCAGGTGGATGCCCCGGAGACCGCCCGGGCTCAGCAGGGCGACCAGTCCACGACGGGGTTTCGATCCTCGCTGGCGCGCGATACGAGGGACAACTACCAGGATCCCCGGAGCGGCACCCGCAGCATGATCAATTTCGATCTCGGCAGCGAACTCCTGGGGGGAACGAATAATTATTATAAGCTCGGGGTCGATGGCATCAAATACACACCGCTGTTCTGGGACACCCGCCATGCGATTCGCGGGCGGTTCGGCATCACCGAAGCCCTGGGGGACAACCTGATTCCGCTGACCGAACTGTTCTATGTCGGAGGCATCAACACGATGCGCGGTTTCGTCTTCGGCCGTGCGGGGCCCGTGACGCCGAGCGGGACGTTGCTCGGCGGCAATCGCCAGTTCATCATCAATAACGATTTCATTTTTCCCATTTCGGCCGAGGCGAAGCTGAACGGCGTGATTTTTTTCGATTACGGCAAAGGTTTTGCCGAAGGCGAGAAATTTACGACGAAGTGGCGCCAGGCGGCCGGTGTCGAGGCCCGCTGGCTGTCGCCGTTCGGTCCGCTTCGCCTCGCGTACGGGTTCAATCTCGATCCCAATCCGCAGGAGCGGAAGGGGGTCTTCGAGTTTTCTGTCGGATCGTTGTTCTAACCGGGGCAGGCATTGAAGGAGCGCACAGCATGAATATGCGTAAGGTGGGGCGGCAGACGGGGCGATATCGATGGCATCATGCGGGGTGGATGTTGGCGGCGGGTCTGACGCTGCTTGTCGGCGGTTGCGCCGGGCCTGCCGAATC
>Ga0155970_172_pt1 | contig 25021 bp, 27 predicted proteins | sample RifCSPlowO2_02_FD_107624 | JGI IMG/M metagenome (GOLD analysis project Ga0155970, IMG submission 107624) | Nitrospirae bacterium RIFCSPLOWO2_02_FULL_62_14
CAATCTCGCCGATTTTTTCAAGGCGGCCAGCGGGGGAGGCGGGGCGATGCCCGGCCAGCCGGGCGAGGTCAATACCGCCGGCGAAGCCTACGAGATCCTGGGACTGGAGTTCGGCAGCTCGATGTCGGCCGTCACCAGGGCCTTTCGCGAGCGGGTGAAGAAATTTCATCCCGATGCCCGCAAAGGCGATCGCAGCTCGGAGCCGCAACTGCGACGGATACTCGAAGCCTATCAGTTGCTGAAGGAATACCTGAGCCTGAGCAACATGGACCCGACGACCGGCGTCCGTGGCGGTTTCAATCCGACCGAATAGACATCGTGACCAAACCCCACCACCAGCACCCCTACATCGCCGAGCGCGGACAGTTCCAGGATCTGTGCCGGCAGCTGCGGCAGGCCGACCGCATCGCGCTGGACACGGAGTTCATCGGCGAAGACCGGTTCACGCCCAGGCTCGAGATCATTCAGATTGCCGCCGGCGATCTCTGCGCCGTGGTGGACGTGCCGGCGCTCGGCACCCTGGACGGGTTTGGAGACATATTGGCCGATCCGAACATCGAAAAAGTTCTCCATTCGGGCCGCCAGGACCTGGACCTGCTGGCCGCACATACGGGGCAGGTGCCCACGCCGTTCTTCGATACACAGGTGGCGGCTTCGATGGTGGGCTACGGCGCGCAGGTCGCCTACAGCCAGCTCGTGCAGAAAGTCACGGGCCAGAAACTCGAAAAAGCGCACACCTTCACGAATTGGAGCCAGCGGCCGCTGCTGCCTGAACAGATCAGCTACGCCATCGAGGACGTGCTGTTCCTGTTTCCGATCCACGACCATCTGCACAAACGGCTGACGTCGCTCGGCCGGCTGGAGTGGGTACAGGAAGAATTCGCCCGCCTGCGCGCAACCGTGGGCGCCCACGCCCACGACCCCCGCGAACGCTACCAGCGCATCCGGGGGTGGGAGAATCTCAAGCCCCAGTCGGCCGCCGTGCTTCGCGAGTTGGCCGCCTGGCGGGACGAGGAGGCCCAGCGGCGGAATGTCCCGCGCGGGCGCGTCATCCGCGATGAAGTGCTGGTCGAACTGGCCCGCCGTCCGCCGCACACGGTCGAGGCCATGAAAGGCGTCCGCGGGCTCCATGGCAACGAGGTGGACAAGCGGGGGGAGGCGATTCTCGCGGCTATCCAGCGGGGCCTGGCCATTCCCTCATCCGAATGGCCCGAAGTAGCCCCGTCCAAACGGCCCGAACCGGAATCAGCCGGACTGGTGGACCTCCTGCAAGCCGTCCTCAAGGCCCGCGCCAATGAAGAACACATGACGCCGACGCTCCTTGCGACATCATCCGATTTGCAGGCGCTCGTGGAGGCCAAGCACGACCGTGAGAAGCTGGATCTTCCGATCCTCTCCGGCTGGCGCCGCAAACTGGCAGGGGACTTACTGCTGCAGGTCCTGGCCGGGAAGATCTCCGTCAGTATCGATCACAAGAGCGGAAAACTGAGAGTCGCACACCATTCCTAGAGCAGTTTCTTCACCGTTTCCGCCGGCCGCGCCAGAATCACCTTCTCGCCCTTCTCCACCAGCGGCCGCTGGATCAGATCCGGATGCTTGAGCATCAGGTCGATCAGTTCATCTTCTGACACCTGCTTCTTCGCCAGGCCCAACTCCTTATAGATGTCCTCCTTGGTTCGGAGAATATCCTTGGCCGACAGGCCGGCCTTTTTCAGCAATCCTTTGAGGAGCGCTTTGGTGAACGGCTGCTCATAATAATTGATGGCGGTGAACGGCTGGCCGCTGGCTTCAACCAGCTTCACGGCTTCCCGGCAGGTGGAGCAGGTGGGTTTCTGATAGATCGTGATCTTTGCGCTCATGGTTTCCTTCCCTGTGGCATCTTGACCCGCTTTTTCAGCGCGTGATAGATGATGTGTGGTCGCGCGCGACTGGCGCGACTCGCATGAAACACCGGAATGTCGGAATTTTCTTGCGAGTCTCGCTTTTCCCGCCACTCGCGCGTTTCTCGCACGTATCATTAAATAAGCCTATGCCGACAGCCGGAACCAGTTCAAGTGGGAACTATGCCGTGGCGACCGCCACGCAGCGGGTGCTCAAGGACTTGCGGACGAAACGCAAGGGCCAGCCGGTCTTCGTGGTCGGCCACCTCGCGGATCGGAAAGGCCAGGAGGCGACCTTCGAGGTCTTCAACGAACGGCTGGCGCTGGTGAGGTTTTCGGACGGGGCCACGCTGGGCTATGATCCCCTGGAGCTGTTGCTGCCGACCGAAATCGACGAGACGGGCGTAGGCTTCTTCGAAATTCGCCAGTGCACGCAGTGCGATCAGTTTTTCCCGCTGACTGCCGACGAAGCGGCCTCCGAACAGGAGCCTGCGGCCTGCCCGGCCTGTACCGCCTGACTGAACCTGAGACCTGAGTCCTCAGCGCTCAGTCCGGCCTAGTCCGCCATCGGCGCCATCTCCAGAGCTTTTCTGATCAGGCAGTCTCCCGCGACGCCTTGCAGCTCCATCGGCAGCTGGCTGGAATCAATCACCCTGACCGAATCCAACTTGTACCCGTCCGGGGTCTTCCGGGCCCCCAATCTCAACGAATGGCAGATCTCCAGCGTCCGCCAAATCGGATTCCCGATAATGTGATCCGGGACAAGCAGCACGCTGTCCTCGACCTTGCCTTCTGCGAACACGCGCGCAGCCACTCTGCCAAGGTCTTTGGGAACCTTGGTCACAACGGCAAAGACGAGGGGCGCATCATCCCCCGGCTGTGGCACTTGCGACCATGCGGTTTCCACCGCCAGTGCCAGGATGCCAATTATGAGGAGTATACGGAGGGCCATGTCTATTTCGTAGTATACTGCATGCGCAGCCGAAAGGAGAACCTTGCTTGACCTGCCGCCCCTCGGCTCCTAGAATTCAATCCAGTCGCAACGCGCTTGCGCAGAGGAAAGTACTCCATGCCGCATGATTTCATGCCGGGTCTCGCCGGAGTGCCCGCCGCCAAATCCGCCGTCAGCGATGTGGACGGGGAGCGGGGCATCCTTGAATATCGCGGCATCCGCATCGAAGACCTCTGCGCCAAGTCCTCCTTTCTGGAAACCGCCTCGCTGCTTCTCTCGGGCCGCCTGCCCAGGCAGCACGAGCTTGCCGGCTTTGCCGGCGACATCACCCATCATCGCCGGATCAAGTTCAAAATCGTCGACCTGCTCAAGTGTCTGCCCGAACAGGGGCATCCGATGGACGCCCTGCAGGCCGCCGTGGCCGCGCTGGGCATGTTCTACCCGGGCCGGAACGTCAAGGACATCGATAACAATTACTGGTCGGCCATCCGGCTGATCGCCAAGATCCCGACCATCATCGCCGCCCACGCCCGCATCCGCCGGGGCGACGATCCCATCCCGCCCCGCGACGATCTGGACTTCTGCCGGAACTTTCTCTACATGCTCACCGATCGCGTGCCGGAGCGGATCATCAGCGACACGCTGGATGCCTGCCTGATCCTCCATGCCGAGCATACGATGAACGCGTCGACGTTCACCGGGCTCATCACCGCCTCCACGCTGGCCGACCCCTATACCGTCGTGGCCTCATCCATCGGCGCACTGAAAGGCCCGCTGCACGGCGGTGCGAACGAAGAAGTCGTGATGATGCTGCGGGAGATCGGCGCGCCCGGGAACGTCCGGCCCTATATCGAGAGCAAACTGAAGGCGAAACAGAAGATCATGGGATTCGGACACCGGGTCTATAAAGTGAAAGACCCGCGCGCGGTGATCCTGCAGGGACTGTGCGAACGGCTCTTCAAGGCATGCGGTTCGTCGCCGTTGTACGACGTGGCGGTTGAAACGGAGCGTGTCGCCGCCGGACTCCTGGACGGAAAGAAGATCCACCCGAACGTGGATTTCTATTCAGGCATCGTCTACGACAAGCTGGGCATCGAGGTGGACTGCTTCACGCCCATTTTCGCCATGGCGCGCGTGGCCGGCTGGCTGGCGCATTGGTTCGAGCAACTGCTGGAGAACAAGCTGTTCCGGCCCGATCAAATCTATTCCGGCGAACACAACCGGCCCTACGTGCCCATCGAAGAGCGTAAATAAAATAGTTAATACCTCCCCGCAAAGAGTCTAGGCCCCGGCCCTGTCCCTGCCAGAAAAATCCAGACAACCCTTCCTCTTGACGATCGCTCGGACGGCATTATGTCTTGTCTATCGTTTGGTGCCAATGAGCGTTCGTACATTTAACAGGAGGTATCGTCATGAATGCTGTGATGCGTTGGGACCCGTTTCTTGAGTTGGAAGAGATGTCCTCGCGGCTGAACCGGGTGTGTAACCCGTATTATTCATGACGGCTTCTACTGCAACCGTCGATACGCCGCTGCGACAAGCCTGGCCGCCAGGTCGGCGCGCCCAGGCGGGCGGGCTCGCCGCTCGGTCGGTCAACAGCCTGTTCAAGGCTGCCTCCCTTCCTCGCGGCTCCACGCGCCCGTCTCACAAGGCGTCTCAGCGGTTTCGTCACGAACCCTCATGAATAATGCGGGTTAACCGGCCGGCAGCCCGGTCCACCGATGGCAAGGAAGCTATCACCGTGGCCGACTGGATTCCGACCGTGGATATTGCTGAAACGGATGCGGAATACCAGATCAAGGCCGAGTTGCCGGAAGTGAAAAAGGAAGACGTGAAAGTCACCGTCGAAGACGGCGAGTTGACTATTTCGGGCGAGCGCCGGCATGAGACCGAGGAGAAGGGCAAGAAGTACCACCGGGTGGAGCGGTCCTACGGCAGCTTCGTCCGGAGCTTCACGCTGCCGGATCACGTGGACGACGCCAAGGTGAAGGCCGAATACAAGGACGGGGTGCTGCACCTGCACCTGCCGAAGTCCGAGAAGGCCAAGCCCAAGGCGATCGACGTCAAAATCGGCTAAAAAACAGGATGCCGTCAGAAAGTCGTAAGGTCTACTGGGTTCAGGTCTATCAAGTCAGAAAGTCTGTCAAGTCATCAAGTCTAAACGACCTGAAGACTTTACGACTTTTAGGACGTGATGACTGCGAAGAAGACTTGACAGACTTTTAGGACTTTTGACAGTCCTTGAAAAGATGGTGTGACGTGAGAGGGCCTGCCGAAAGGCAGGCCCTCTTTTTTTGGCTTGTCGGCACGCCCGCCCTGAGGATAAGATGCCTTCCTCACACGCGCAGGAGGGGCGACGCACATATGAAGAAGGGCGTACCAGGCAAGACCGTCAGACCGTCCGGCGCCACCCGCACCGAGCGCGACTCGATGGGCGAACTGGCAGTACCGGCCGATGCCTATTATGGCGTCCAGACCGCCCGCGCCATTGAAAACTTCCCGATCAGCGACCTGCGCTTTCCCAGATCGTTCATCCGAGCCATGGGTCTCATAAAATACGCCGCGGCCAGCGTGAACCATTCGTTGGGCTCGCTCGAGAAGAAACCCGCCGACGCGATCCGCAAAGCCGCCCGCGAGGTGATTGACGGGAAATGGGACACCGAATTCCCGGTGGACATTTTCCAGACCGGCTCCGGCACCTCCACCAACATGAATTCGAACGAGGTGATTTCGAACCGTGCGACGGAGCTGTTGGGCGGCGCGCGCGGCAGCAAGCTGGTGCATCCCAACGACCAGGTGAACCAGGGCCAGTCCAGCAACGACGTGATCCCGACCGCCATTCATGTCGCGGCGGTCGAGATGATTGAGCGGCAATTGATGCCGGCCTTGAAGCGGCTGCACCGGGCGCTCAACGCCAAGGCGCGCACCTTCAACAAGATCGTCAAGATCGGGCGCACCCATCTGCAGGATGCCACGCCGGTCCGCCTGGGCCAGGAGTTCGGCGGATACACCCGCCAGATCGAGTTGGCGCTGGTCCGCGCGAAGCGGGCGCAGGACGCTCTGAAGGAAGTCGCCCTGGGAGGCACGGCCGTCGGCACCGGCCTGAATACCCATCCGGATTTTTCCAGGAAAGTGCTGGCCTTGATCTCCAGGGAGATCGGCTGCACGGTCGAAGAAGCCGCCAATCACTTCGAAGCGCAATCCACGCAGGACTCCGTCGTCGAGGCCAGCGGGGAGTTGCGGACGATCGCCGTGAGCCTGATGAAGATCGCCAACGACATCCGCTGGCTTGGGTCGGGCCCCCGCTGCGGGCTCGGCGAAATCAACCTGCCCGAGACCCAGCCCGGCTCCTCCATCATGCCGGGCAAGGTGAATCCGGTCATCGCGGAATCCGTCACGATGGTCTGCGCGCAGGTGATCGGGAACGACGTGACGATTACCGTGGGTGGCCAGGCCGGCAACTTCGAATTGCTCGTCATGCTGCCGGTCATGGCCTACAACCTGCTGCAGTCCATTGAATTGCTGGCCACGGCCTCCAGCAACTTCGCCAGCCGCTGCGTCGAAGGGATCCAGGCCAACGAACAGCATTGCAAGGATTCCATCGAGGGCAGCCTGGCCATGTGCACGGCGCTCGCACCGGAAATCGGCTACGACGCAGCCGCGAAGGCCGCCAAGGAAGCCTATAAGACCGGGAAAACCGTGCGCCAGATTGCCAAGGAACAGAAGCTCCTGCCGGAGAATCGGCTGGAGAAACTGATGGATCCCTGGCGGATGACGAAACCGGGTGGACCGGTCGGCAGCGCCGGCGGATAAGCTCCGCGCACCGTCATTTCTCCATCTGTACCAGCCTGATTTCGTTATTTTTCCAAATCGCCAAGATGTTTTGACAATTCGCGGTTTTGTGTGCTACCGTCCGCACGTTTTTCGCGCAATTCGAATGGGCTTTGAAGACGCATGAGTACCTCCTCCGGACACATCATCATTGTGGTCGGCGCCGGACCTGCCGGAATGGCCGTCACCAATATGATGGCCAAGGCCGGCCATGATGTGATCGTCCTCAATCGCGACATCAAGTTCGGCGGATTGGCCGAATACGGCATTTTCCCGAGCAAGCTGAAGCTGCGCGGCGGGTTGAAGAAACAATATTGGGACATGCTCGAACAGCCGAACGTCCACTACTTCGGCAATGTCTCGGTCGGCAAGGGGAAGGCCCTTACCGTCGAAGAGCTTCGCAGCCTGGGCGCCAGCGCCATCGTATTTTCCATCGGCGCGCAGGGCACGAAGACCATCGGGGTCGAAGGCGATTCGGCCAAGGGGGTCTTCCATGCCAAGGATGTCGTCTACCATTTCAACCAGCTGCCGGGCTTCGGCGATCGCCCGTTCGACATGGGCAAGCATGTCGCGATCATCGGCGTCGGCGACGTCATGGTGGACATCGCGCATTGGCTGATCCGCTACAAGAAGGTCGAGCGGGTCACGGCAATCGCGCGGCGCGGGCCTTTGGAGCGGAAATATAACCCCAAGGAAATCCGGGCCGTCTGCTCGAACGTGGATCTCGAAGGTCTGAAAAAGGAATTCGACCGGATCCGGCAGCGGCTGGAAGCCGTCGCGCAGAGACCGGACGAAGTGCTCAAAGGCATGACCGACGAATTCATCAAATGCGAGCCCAAAATCAGCGATACCAGGATGGGCTTCCGTTTCCTCGCCTCGCCCAAACGCGTGCTCGTCGATGCCTCAAATCGCGTGCGCGCGCTGGAACTCGAAGAGACCAAGCTGGAACCGAAAGGCGAGGATACGGCCGCAGTCGGCCTCAAGCAGTTCTACGAGTTTCCCGTGGACAGCGTGGTCTTCGCCGTCGGCGACAAAGTCGACGAGACGGTGGGGCTTCCCTATAAGAACGGCAGCTTCGTGACCAACCCGGCCAAGACCGGGAACGATCCGGACGACTCACTCTTCCAGGCCTACGACGAGACCTCGGGCAAGATCGTGGAAGGCGTATTCCTGGCCGGCTGGGCGCGCAAGGCCAGCGAGGGCCTGGTGGGCGTCGCCAAGCGGGATGGGGAATGGTGCGCCGAAGTGGTGATGCGCTATCTCGGAGGAAAATCCCAACTGCCCAAGGCCTCAGCCGGCGAGGTGCTCAAGAAAATCCGGCAGATGCTCTCAACCCGTGGAACGCATGCCGTGGACATCAAGGGTTTGCGCGCGCTGGACGCGGCCGAAAAAGATCACGCCAAGGCCGGCGACTGCATCGGCGAATTCAAATTCACCACGAACAGCGACATGCTGGCCAGGATCGAGAAGTACGCAGGAAAATCCCCCGCCTCCGTAGGCCGTTAATCTCCGCCCCACTTCAGCTTTCGCCTCAGCACATCGTAGTAGGTTCGTTCCGGCAACCGGATCAGCTTGGTTTTGTGCCGGGACGGCGTGATCGTCACCGTATCGCCCTCCCTCATCGCCATGCCGACCTGGCCGTCGAAGGTGACCATCGCGCCCTTGTCATGGCTGGTCAGCGTGATCGCCAGCATGGCCGTGCCCGGCACGAGCAGGGGACGGTGCGTCAGCGTGTGGGGACAGATCGGCGTCACCACCAGCGCGTTGACCGATGGGCTGACGATCGGCCCGCCGGCCGACATGGAGTACGCCGTCGAGCCGGTGGGCGTCGAGAGAATCAGTCCGTCGCCCCTCAGGCTCGTGACAAACTGGCCGTCGATCGCAATCGTCATCGCGATCATGCGTGACAGCTCGCCCTTCGTCACCACTACATCGTTGAGCACCGTCGCGTCCGTGACGCGTTTGCCGCGGCGGTCCAGGCGCGCCCGCAGCATCAGCCGTTCTTCGAGCGAATATTCCTTGGCGAACACCCGCTCCAGCGTTTTATAGAGATGCTCGCCGCCGACTTCCGTGAGAAATCCCAGGCCGCCCATGTTGATGCCCAGGATGGGCACGCTCCGCTTTTCGACCAGCCGTGCCGCGTTGAGCATGGTGCCGTCGCCTCCGAGCACCAGCACCATGTCCGACCTGTCCGCGATCCGGCCTTTATATCGCGAGGCCGTCCTGCCGATAATCGCGGCGGCCTTTGGATCGAGCACCACGTCTTTTCCATGCTCGCGCAGCCACGCGACAAGCTGCGTCAGCGTGGGTTTCATATTGGGAAACTTCGGCTTGGTCAGAATTCCGATGACTTTCATGATGCCCGATCCTCAACGGGCACGAACAGACAGGAGCGAGTCCGGAGAAGTGGAAACGGATTGTACGAGCGGGTGAATTTCCTGTCAATGACAGACATGCCGGCTCGATTTGGAAATCTCCGCCGCGCTCCGATAGTGCCGAGAGTCCTCCCAGTCTTGACAGAACGTCTTTCGACCGATAGAATTGCCCTAGATTTTCGATAACTTCCGTCGTTCCACCATCAACAAGGACCACCAAAGGAGGCGGGATGTTCGAACGATTCACGGATAAGGGCCGGAAGATCATCATCCTGGCGCGCGAGGAAGCTGAGCGCCACCAGAACGACTATCTGGGAACGGAGCATCTGGTCCTCGCCATCCTTCGTGAAACGGACGGGATCGCCCTGACGATCATCAAGAAGATGGGGCTGTCCTCAGAACAAATCCGTCTGGAAATCGAGCGCAACCTGCCGGGCGGCGGAACCACCATGACATTCGGTGAGATTCCGTTCAGCCCGCGCGTCAAGAAAGTCATCGAGTATGCGGTCGAAGAAGCCCGCCTACTCGGCCACAATCACATCGGCAGCGAACACCTGCTGCTCGGCCTCCTGCGGGAAGAGGAGGGCATCGGCGGCAAGATTCTCCGGAGTCTCGGCGCCAATCTCCTGACCGCACGGCAGCTCACCGTGACATTCCTGCGCAAGTCCGCGCCGCGGGAGCGCGATCGCAAGTCCAATACGCCGGCGCTGGATGAATTCGGGCGCGACCTGACCCAACTGGCCCAGGAAGGGCAGTTGGATCCGGTGATCGGACGCGCGGACGAGATCGAGCGCGTGCTGCAGATACTCAGCCGCCGCACCAAGAACAATCCCGTGCTGATCGGGGAGTCCGGCGTCGGCAAGACGGCGATCGTCGAAGGGCTGGCCCAGCGGATCGTGACGTCGGAAGTGCCGGACAATCTGCTGTCCCGCCGCGTGATCGCGCTGGATCTCGGTTCGCTCGTCGCCGGCACGAAGTACCGCGGACAATTCGAAGAGCGCCTGAAAGTGGTCATGAAGGAGATCACCCAGGCGGGGAACATCATCATCTTCATCGACGAATTGCACACGCTCGTGGGCGCCGGGGCGGCCGAAGGCTCGATCGACGCCTCCAACATGCTCAAGCCGGCCCTGTCACGCGGAGAAATCCAATGCATCGGCGCGACCACGCTGGACGAATACCGCAAGCACATCGAAAAAGACGGCGCGTTGAAGCGACGCTTTCAGCCGATCTACGTGCAGCCGCCCAGCGTGGACGAAACGGTCCGGATCATTCAAGGCCTGCGCGACCGGTATGAAGAGCACCACGGCGTCGAAATCACCGAGGAAGCCATCCTGGAGGCCGTCAAGTTGTCGGACCGGTACATCTCCGACCGGTTCCTTCCGGACAAGGCCATCGACCTGATCGACGAGACCGGTTCGCGCGCGAAGCTCCAGACCTATGCCCTGCCGGGCGAGTTGAAAGCGATGGAGCAGGAGCTCAAGAAAGTCTCGCGCGAGAAGGAAATGGCCATCTCCCTGCAGAACTTCGAGGAAGCCGTCAAGTTCCGCGAGGAAGAGGAGCGCCTGCGGAAGCTGCTGGAGGAATCCAAGCGCGAGTGGAAGAAAAACCAGGAGAAGAACAAGCCCGTCATCACCAAGGAGGACGTCGCCTACGTCGTCTCGAAGATGACCGGCATCCCGCTCTTCAAGCTCGAGGAAGAGGAATCGCAGAAGCTGCTCCACATGGAGGAGTTCCTGCACAAGCGGATCGTGGGACAGGAAGAGGCGATTTCGGCCGTCTGCCGGGCGATCCGGCGGTCGCGCGCGGGCCTGAAAGAGGCCAAGAAGCCGATCGGCTCCTTTATCTTCCTCGGCCCGACCGGCGTCGGCAAAACCGAACTGGCGAGAGCGCTGGCGGAATTCCTTTTCAATTCCGAGGAGTCGCTGATCCGCATCGACATGTCGGAGTATCAGGAAAAATTCACCAGCTCGCGCCTGTTCGGAGCCCCTCCGGGCTACGTCGGGTACGAAGAGGGCGGCCAGTTGACGGAGAAAGTCCGGCGCCGGCCCTATTCGGTGGTCCTGTTCGACGAGATTGAAAAGGCGCATCCGGACATCTTCAACGTCATGCTCCAGGTACTGGACGACGGCGTGCTGACGGACAGCCTGGGCCGCAAGGTCGATTTCAAGAACACCGTGGTCATTATGACCTCGAACCTCGGCACGAAGCTCATCCAGAAGGGTGTGTCGCTGGGCTTCCAGCAGGCGGAAGCCGAGCAGAACCGGAAGATCAAGGACGACGTGCTGGCGGAACTGCGGCGGTCGTTCAGCCCGGAGTTCCTGAACCGCATCGATGAAGTGGTGGTCTTCCACCAACTGGAGAAGCTCCACCTCGTCAGCATTGTCGACATCCTTATCAAGGAGCTCAACGCGCGGCTCATGGAGAAGGGCGTCCAGCTCGAAATCACCGACGATGTGAAGCAATGGCTCATCAAGGAAGGCTATCAACCGCTCTATGGCGCACGGCCGATGCGCCGGACCATCCAGAAGAGCATCGGCGACCCCCTGTCGGAAGAGTTGATCCGGGGCCGCTTCAAGGAATCGCGCAAGATCAAGGTCGTCCTCAAGGACGACGCGCCTGCCTTCATCGAGGAAGAAGTGCTGGCTGGGGTTTGAGATCAGCCCCAGCCACACACCTGCCATGATTGCCACCCGCGTTTCCCCACGCGGTATTCGCGCCGGCGCGCACTGATCGTGACGCCCACGTCGCTCGCACCGCCTTCCGACCCTGTCATTCTCGCCATCGAAACATCCTGCGATGAAACGGCGGCTGCCGTCATCGGGCGCGACGGGCTCGTCGCGTCCAGCGTGCTCTGTTCGCAGCACGACGTGCATGGGCGCTATGGCGGAGTCGTTCCCGAGCTGGCCGCGCGGCGTCACATCGAGACCGTGGATACGATCGCGGCGGAGGCCCTTCGCAAAGCGGGGATGGTCTGGACCGACATCCAGGCCGTTGCCGTGACGAACGGGCCCGGGCTGGCCGGCGCGCTGATGGTCGGCGTCAGCTTCGGCAAATCGCTGGCCTACGCGCTGCGCGTCCCGTTGATCGCCGTCAACCATCTGGAAGGGCATATCGCCTCGGCGTGGGTCGACCAGCCGGACTTCCCGACCCCCTGTGTGGTGCTGATCGTGTCCGGCGGGCATACGCATCTGTATCTCGTTCGACCCGACGGCGCCCTGCAGCTCCTGGGGAAAACACTGGACGACGCCGCCGGCGAAGCGTTCGACAAGGCGGCGAAGATTTTGGGGCTCGGGTTTCCGGGCGGACCGGCCATTGACCGGCTGGCTCGAACCGGCCGCGTCGACGTCGTAAAGTTTCCGCGCCCCTATTTAAAACCCGGCAGCCTGGATTTCAGCTTCAGCGGCCTGAAGACTGCGTTGCTGTACGACTGGCAGGATCGCAGCCAGCCGGCGCGTCAGGAGACAGTTGCCGACGTCGCAGCCGGCTACCAGGAAGCCATCGTGGATGTGCTGGTCGAAAAAGCGTTCCGCGCGGTGCGCCGCCATCATGTAATCGCGCTGGCAGTCGTGGGAGGCGTCTCGGCCAATTCCAGGCTGCGTGCGCGGTTCACGGCACGTGCCGCTGAAGCCGGCATCCGGCTGGCCCTGCCGTCGCCGGCGCTCTGCACCGACAACGCGGTGATGATTGCCGCCGCCGGCCGGCGGGCCTACAGCCAGGGACGCCTGGCTGCATGGGATTTGGAAGCCTCGGCCGGTCTGTCGCTGCCGGCCGATGCGGATGCGTCATCGCCGAATTTCCGTTCAACTGGTACAAGGGGAGCATAAGATTCCAACCCTTCACGGCTACACCAACGGTCTCAAAGCCAGCCATCTCCTGAAACTGGAGCATCTGTATCGGCGGCGCGTGCCGGTCACGGCCGTCACCAGCGCCGAGCTGGCCCGATCCTGCACGGAGTTGTCGCACGACATCCGTCGTGAAATAGGTTTGCTCCTCAATCGGCGGGGTGCGGTCGAGGCTGTCTGTGTCGGGCAGGGACGAGAGATGAGCCTGCCGGATTTATCCCGGTTTCGTTCCGGCCCACGCTCGTTGCGAGGCCTCCGCCTGGTGCGGACCTATCTGCAGAACGAGCCGCTGACCCAGCAGGATCTCACCACGCTGGCGCTGCTGCGGCTCGACCTGGTTGCGGCGATCGGCGTGGGGCCGAACGGGCTGCCGGCCGGCATGTCGGTGGCCCACATCGTGCCGCCGAACCCGCAGGGCCGCCTGTATACCGTGCTCCCGGCCAAACCGTTCCATGCCTGGGATCTGGATTGTCTGTCGTTGATCGAATCCATTGAATCCGAACTGGCGGACACGAGAACCGGGCACGATGTGTCCCATGCGACCGAATCGGCGATCCTGATTAGCGCGTCGTCCGCAAGCCGGACTGCGCAGGAAGACCGGATGGATGAGTTGGTCGAACTGGCGCGATCGAGCGACCTGTCCGTCCTGGACACGGTCATTCAGCGCTGCCAGGCCATCAATCCCAAATACCTCATGGGGAGCGGCAAGCTCAAAGACGTCATCATGAAGGCGCTGCAGAAAGGCGCGGATCTGCTGGTGTTCGATCAGGACCTCACGCCGGCCCAGGCGCGGGCCATCGCGGACGTCACCGAGATGAAAGTCATCGACCGGACGCAGCTGATTCTCGACATTTTTGCCAGGAGAGCGCACAGCCGTGAAGGGAAGATCCAGGTGGAGCTTGCCCAACTGCGGTATCTGCTGCCCCGGCTGTCCGGAGCCGGCACGTCGCTGTCCCGGCTGGGCGGCGGCATCGGCGGGCGCGGTCCCGGCGAAACGAAACTGGAAACGGACCGCCGGCGCGTACGCGACCGGATCGCCCACCTGGAACGCGAGCTCGAAGCCTTTAGCCGTCACCGCGATCAACGGCGGGCCCGCCGCTTCCGCCACAAAATCCCGACCATTTCCATCGTCGGTTATACCAACGCGGGAAAGTCCACGCTGTTGAACGCGCTGACGGGCAGCCAGGTCTCGGCCGAAGACCGTCCCTTCGAAACGCTCGATACGTCTAGCCGGCGCCTGCGATTTCCGCGGGACCGCGAAGTCATCATCACGGATACAGTCGGCTTCATCCGCGACCTGCCCAAGGCGCTGGTCGGCGCCTTCATGGCCACCCTAGAGGAACTCCGCGATGCCGACCTGCTCCTGCACGTGATCGACGCCAGCAGCCCTCGTCTGGATACCCAGATCGACGCGGTGGAGAAAATTCTCGGGGAACTCGGCCTGGCACATATTCCACGCATCCGCGCCCTCAACAAATGCGACAAACTGACGCCGGGCGAGATCGCCGGACTCTGCCGGCACTACCGCGCCCTGGCGATCTCCGCCGTCACGTCGAGCACCCTGGCGCCGCTGGTCGAGACATTGGCCGATGCCTTGATCGAGCATGCGGCCCAGTCATCGGTGGATTCCGGCGTGCCTGGTCTGGCCACTCGCGTCGTGTGATCCATGCCGGTCGCGCATCGTCAGAAGCAGCCCGCACCGGCCCGCGCGCGCGCGGCGCGTATTTTCCGCGCCCTGCAGGGAACCTGTCCTGCTCCGCAGGTCGAGTTGCGGTACCGGACAGCCCTGCAACTGCTGATCGCGACCATCCTGTCGGCCCAATGCACGGACCAGCGGGTCAATCAGGTCACGCCGGCATTGTTCCGGCGCTACCGGACAGCCGGCGACTACGCCGCCGCCGATCCGGTGGAACTGGAACGCCTGATCAAATCCACTGGATTTTTCAAGAGCAAAGCACGGAATATCATGGGGTGCTGCCGGGCATTGCTCGACCGCTTCGGCGGAGAAGTCCCTGATACCATGGAGGCACTGGTGACGTTGCCGGGTGTCGGGCGGAAAACGGCCAACGTGGTGCTGGGCAAACATTTTGGAAAACCGGCCGTGGTCGTCGACACGCATGTCATTCGCGTCTCCCAGCGGCTCGGACTCTCGGCCAGCGGAGATCCGGAGCGGATCGAAGAGGATCTGCAACGATTGATGCCGCCGGGCAAATGGACCGCCGGCTCGCAGCGACTCCTGTTGCACGGCCGGTACGTGTGCCTGGCGCGGGCACCGAAGTGCCGTGACTGCGGCGTGTACGCGCTCTGCCGATGGAAGGGGAAACAACCGCGATGATCCGAAGCATGACCGGCTATGGCCGCCGCCAGGCTCCCTGGGCCGGAGGCACGGTCACCGTCGAAGTGCGATCCGTCAATCACCGCTTCTGCGAGATCGCCGTGCGCCTCCCGCGGGGCATGGCACAGCTTGAGGACGGTCTCAAGGAACTCATCCAGCGCCACTGCGTCAGGGGGCGGATCGACCTCACGGTGTCCCTGAGCGGCGGGAAGGAGACGCGCACGACCGTCAGCCTGGACCTCCAACTGGCTGAACAATACCACCGGCTGCTCGATCAGCTTCGACGGAAGTTCAGCCTGGCCGGATCGATCGACCTGGCGCTGCTGGCCGGACTCCGGGACCTCATCGTCGTGACCGAGCAGCCTGTCAGCGACAAGGCGCTGCACACGCTCGTCAAGCGGCTGGCCGCCGGCGCCGTGACCGATCTGGACCGCATGCGCCAGCGCGAGGGGAAGGCGCTGGCCGCGCACCTCACCGCCCTGCTGGCGGGCATCGAGAAGGAGCTGGCGCAGATTGCCGCGCGAATCCCCCAGGCGGTGCAGGAGCACCACGCCCGCATGAAGGGACGCATCGAGAAGCTGCTCGAACCGGGTCGGGCCGACGCGGGCCGGCTGGAGCAGGAGTTGGCGGCCTTTGCCGACCGGAGCGACGTCAGCGAAGAGCAGGCACGGCTGCGCTCGCACCTGGGCCAGTTTCGGGATACCATGAAGAGCCCGGACTCCATTGGCAAGACGCTTGATTTCCTGCTGCAGGAAATGGGACGCGAAACCAACACCATCGGCTCCAAGGCGAACGACGCCCAGATTGCCGGCCACGTCGTACGAATCAAGGGAGAACTGGAAAAGCTCCGCGAACAAGTGCTAAATATTCAGTAGCCGGGCAGGCGGGGAGAAGGCGGCGGGTACGGCATGGCCATCGAGCGACGCGGGATACTGTTCGTGGTTTCGGCTCCATCAGGAGCGGGGAAAACAACGCTCTGCAAAGAGCTCGTCGCCGCCATCCCGGGCGTGCATTCGTCCATCTCCTATACGACGCGCAAGCCGCGTCCCGGAGAAGTGCATGGTCGGGATTCCTATTTTGTCGATGAAGGGGCCTTCCAGGACATGGTCCAGCGGAATGACTTTGCGGAATCGGCGCGGGTCTACGACCATTTCTACGGCACGCCGAGGCAGGCGCTCACGGACATGATGGAGAAAGGGCTCGACGTGCTTCTGGAAATCGATACGCAGGGCGCCATGCAGATCAAAAAGAAGTTCTCGGACGGCGTCTACATCTATATCCTGCCGCCTTCCATCGACGTCCTCCGCACCCGGCTCATTCAGCGGGGTGACGCTCCGGAGGATATCCAGCGCCGCATGCAGAAGGCCAGGCAGGAAATCCTGAACTACAGGGAGTATGATTACATCGTCCGCAACGAAGATCTCAAGCAGGCTTCGCAGGAGTTGCAGGCCATCCTCCAGGCCGAGCGCACACGCACGAAGCGCGTGGACATCGGCTGGCTGGAACGGAATTTCATCACCGACCCCACATCCATATAAAGGAGTATCAGCATGATCGACGCACTTTCGTTGTTGCCGGTATACACGCATGATCAAATCGATTCGCGGCACCGGCTCGTGATCGCCACCTCGCAACGCGCCAAGCATCTCATGCAGGGCGCGCGGCCGATAGGCACCCCCAGATATCTGAAAGCGACCTCCATCGCGCTGGACGAGATGCTGAACCAGAAGATCGCCTTCCTGACTGGAAAAGAGGCCCGGCAGGCCATCAAGGAAGCCAAGCGCGGCAAGGACAGCGAAATGGAGCGCATGGCCGTGGCGGCCGCCCGCGAGGACGTCCGTGAAATCAAAAAAGAGCTGAGCGTGTACGTCGACGATTCCACAAAACCGGCCGAGGCGGAAGCAGAGGAATAACGGCGTGGGGCAGGCTTTGGACAGGGTCTTGACGGGGAAACGCATCCTCCTGGGTGTCAGCGGCAGCATCGCCGTCTACAAGGCGGTCGAATTGTTGCGTACATTGATGCGGGAGGGTGCGGAAGTATCCGTCGTCATGACCGAAGCCGCCACGAAATTTGTCGCTCCCCTGACCTTCGAAGTGCTGTCCCGCAAGCCGGTGGCGACCGATCTGTTTGCCGCGCATCAGGAGATGCTCCATTTGACGCTTCCAGAGGAGGCCGACGTGCTGGTCATCGCGCCCGCGACTGCCCATACGCTGGCCAAACTGGCGCTGGGCCTGGGAGACGATCTGCTGAGCACCATGGTCCTCACCGCGTCCTGCCCGCTGATCGTGGCGCCGGCCATGGACGGCGGGATGTGGGACCATCCGACGGTGCAGGAGCATGTTGCGCAGTTGCGCGCGCGCGGCGTGACCGTGCTCGACCCGATCGAAGGTCCGCTCGCATCCGGCAAAATCGGGAAAGGCCGTTTGACGGACGAGCAGACCATCGTGGCCTCCATCGAGGCCTGCCTGCTTCCCGCGCGCGATCTGGCCGGCCAGCGCGTGATGGTGTCTGCGGGCCCCACGCAGGAACCGATCGATCCGGTCCGGTTTCTCTCCAACCGGTCCTCCGGAAAGATGGGCTATGCGCTCGCGCAGGCCGCCCGGGAACGGGGCGCGGACGTGCTGCTGGTCAGCGGCCCGACGGCGCTGCCGGTTCCTCCCGGCGTGCGGTGCCTGCATGTCGAAACCGCCGAGGACATGGCCAAGGCGCTGACGACGAATTTCCGCTGGTCCACGATTGTCATCATGGCGGCGGCTGTGGCCGACTTTCGCCCGGACAAACCGTCCGGCCAGAAGATCAAAAAGCAGACCGGTGCGTGGAAGACCCTGGCCCTGGCGCCGACCGAGGACATTCTCCACACGCTCTCCCGGCAGCGGACCAGGCAAATCCTGGTCGGATTCGCGGCTGAAACCGAAGCGCTTCTTCCGCATGCCCGCAAAAAGCTGCAGGACAAGGACCTCGACCTGATCGTCGCCAACGATGTCACGGCCGACGGCGCGGGATTCGGCTCGGATCACAACGCCGCCACGCTGTTGACCCGGGACTGCACCAGCACAGCGCTTCCGCTCATGCCCAAACGCGAGCTCGCCGACCGCATCCTCGATGCACTGCAGCCGATCATCAAACGCGCCGCGATGCCGAAACCCCGTTAGCCGGCGGCGTTTCACAGTTCGAACCGCCCCTTTGTTTGACCCGATTCAGCGAGCCTGTTACAATGAGCCGATTTTTGACGCGTGTCTTACGTGACAACCCTTGCTGACAATGGGCTGAGAAGCGCGCATGCTGCATGTGCTGGTTTTGCATGGCCCCAATTTGAACCTTCTGGGGAAGAGGGAAAAGTCCATCTATGGGACCACCTCGCTCAAAACCATCAATGCCGGGATCATGAAGTTCGCCAAAAAAGAACGGCTGCGCGTCGAGATCAGGCAATCCAATCTCGAGGGTGAGCTGGTGTCCTGGATTCAGGCAGCCAATACGAAGTTCGACGGCATGGTCATCAATCCGGCCGGATACACCCATACGAGCGTGGCGATCAGGGACGCCATTGCCGCCGTCGATATTCCGACCGTCGAAGTCCATCTGACGAACATCTACAAACGGGAGGAGTTCCGGCACCACTCCTATATCGCCGGAGTGGCGCTCGGCCAGATCTCCGGATTCGGCCCGGACGGATACGTGCTCGGACTCCGGGCCCTCATGGAGCACCTCAAATCCGCGCGCACCCCCTCGGCCCGCTGACGCGCTCGTTCCAATCAACGAAGGAGGACACGGTTCGTGATTTCGACCGCAGATTTTCGCAACGGCGTGCGCTTGGAGATCGACGGGGAACCCTTTTACATCGTCGAGTTTCAGCACGTAAAACCGGGAAAGGGCGGCGCCTTCGTCCGGACCAAGCTGAAAAGTTACACGTCGGGCAACGTGATTGACCGCACGTTCCGGTCCGGGGAGAAATTCGACGAGCCGGATCTCGAAGAGCGCGAAATGCAGTTTCTGTACGCGTCAGGCGATACCTATGCGTTCATGGACACCAAGAACTACGAGCAGTTCACCTACGAGAAGAAACAGCTCGGCGAGAACGCGGATCTACTGAAGGAAAACATGGTCGCCAAGATCCTGATCTACGAGCACCGCCCGATCGCCGTCGAACTGCCCATTTTCATCGAGCTCAAGGTCGTGGACGCAGAGCCTGGCGTCCGCGGGGATACCGCCTCGGGGGGCACCAAGCCGGCGGTCGTTGAAACCGGCGCCATCATCAAGGTTCCCCTCTACATGGAAATCGGGGAGACGATCAAAATCGACACCCGCACGCGCCAGTATGTGGAGCGCGTGAGATGAAGAAGCGGGCAGCCACGCGGGGATCGGGCCGGAAGCAGGCCGATCCTGACGGTTCAACCATGCCTGAGAACAACCATCTCGACAAGGAAGTTCATCATCTCGTTGAACTCCTGAATCAGCACGAGCTGACCGAGTTGGAGGTTGAGCACAAGGGGATGCGGATCCGCGTGCGGCGCGGAGGAGGCGCCGACACGATTCCAACCGTCGTGTCCGAACCGGGCCGGGCGGGCCTGGACCGGAAGGGCGAATCGGCCGAAACAGCCGCGCAGGCTCTTGCGGCGGAAGCGCTGGCGACCGTGGCCTCGCCGATCGTCGGAACGTTTTACCGGTCGCCATCCCCCGATGCCGACCCCTACGTCGACGAAGGCGACTTCGTGAAAAAGGGGCAGGTGCTCTGCATCGTCGAAGCGATGAAACTGATGAATGAAATCGAATCGGAGGTGGACGGCCGCGTACACAAGATCCTCGCGGAAAGCGCCAAGCCGGTCGAGTATGGACAGCCGCTCTTCCTCATCGATCCCACTGCGACGCCCTGATCGACGTCCGGCGTGAAGGGGTCATCCCGTGTTCAAAAAAATCCTGATAGCCAATCGCGGCGAGATCGCACTCCGGGTCATCCGGGCCTGTAAGGAGCTCGGCATCCGGACCGTCGCGGTCCATTCGGACGTCGACGCCAACTCGCTGCACGTCCGCATGGCCGACGAACATGTCTGCATCGGGCCGGCCGACAGCTCGCTCAGCTACCGCAACATTCCCAACGTGCTGAGCGCGGCGGAAGTCACCGGCGCCGACGCCATCCATCCCGGATACGGATTTCTTGCCGAAAACGCGCACTTCGCGGAAGTCTGCGAATCGATCGGCGTCCGGTTCATCGGCCCGACATCGGACCACATCGCCATGATGGGCGACAAAGCCAAGGCCCGGGAAATCATGGCCCGCAAGGGCATTCCGCTCATGCCGGGAACAGGCGAATTGAAAAGCGAGCAGGAGGCCCTGGAGTCGGCTCGCAGGATCGGCTTCCCGGTCATTTTCAAAGCCACGGCCGGAGGCGGCGGACGCGGCATGCGCGTGGTCAACAAGGAAGAGGATCTCACGCGGGCCTTCCAGACCGCTCAGGCGGAAGCCAAGTCCAGTTTCGGCAATGACGCCGTCTATCTGGAAAAGTTTTTTATCGAGCCGCGCCACATCGAAGTGCAGATCCTGGCCGACGAGAAGGGCCGCACGGTCTACCTGGGCGAACGGGACTGTTCGATCCAGCGGCGTTACCAGAAACTGCTCGAAGAATCCCCGTCTCCGGTCATCGATGAGCGGCTGCGGCGGGAAATAGGGAACGTGGCGGTTGAAGCCGTCCGGTCCGTGCATTACCGGAATGCCGGCACGGTGGAGTTCCTGCTGGACAAGGACCACAACTTCTACTTCATGGAAGTCAACTCGCGGATTCAGGTGGAGCATCCCGTGACGGAAATGATCACCGGGATCGATCTGATCAAGGAACAAATCCGGATCGCCGCGGGGCAGCCCCTGGCCTACCGGCAACAGGACATCAAACTGGTCGGACACAGCATCGAGTGCCGCATCAACGCCGAATGCCCTGATAAATTCACGCCGTGCCCGGGCACCGTGACGCGTTTCCACCAGCCCGGCGGCCTGGGCATCCGCGTGGACTCGGCAATCGAAAGCGGCAGCGTCGTCGTTCCGCATTACGATTCGATGATCGCCAAACTGATCGTCCACGGGCAAAACCGCGACGAGGCCATCGCGCGGATGAAACGCGCGCTGGATGAATTCGTCATCGAGGGCATCAAGACGACGATCCCTCTGCACAAACGGATCATGGATGATCCCGACTTCCAGAAAGGCCGCGTCTCCACCGGATTTTTGGAACGGTTCACCGCCGGCCCGTCCGCCTGATCCCGTGTCGCCGTCTTCGACGCCACCGTCCACGCTCAACGGCCTCTACGTCATTCTTGATCCCGACGCATCGCGGGGGCGGCCGCTGCCCGATATCCTCAGGCAGGCGGCCGACGGCGGAGCGCGGCTCTTTCAATATCGCAACAAAACGGCCTCCATGCTGACGGCCTACAGGGAGGCGGTACCGTTGCGGCAGGCTGCGGCGGATGCCGGCGCGCGCTTCCTGATCAACGACCGGTGTGATCTGGCTCTGGCGGTGGATGCCGACGGCGTCCATCTCGGCCAGCAGGACTTGCCGATCCGGATGGCCCGCACGATCATGGGAGCCGGAAAGTTGATCGGAATTTCGACGCACACGGACGCCCAGGTGGCCGCCGCAAGCAAGGCAGGCGCCGACTATCTTGGATTCGGCCCCATCTTTCCGCCGGCCTCCAAGCGCGATCACGATCCCGTGGTGGGGATCGAGGGGTTGCGCCGAATCAGGCCGTTGACGTCCCTGCCGGTCTTCGCCATCGGCGGAATCACCCCCGGCCATGTGCGCTCGATTGTCGAGGCAGGCGCGGACGGCGTCGCCGTCATCTCTTCGATTTCGCGCGCGAGCGACGTGACTGCCGAGGCGCGTGAGTTCGTGTCGCAGTTCCCGTCACCAGATCCGCCAGGTCGCTGATCGCGGCGCTTCCGGCCGTTGCGGCAAGTCCCTGTTCCCAGGAGGCGGGAAGAAGCGGTTCGTAGGGGAGCGGGCCGATCACCGGCACGCCGCTGCGCGTCCTGAGCAGGGCGACTGTGGACGTCTGCTGCATGCCGTCCACAGTCGCCGGCGCAGCAGCCCGTGTCTGGTTCAGAATAATTCCTGCAATCGGGATCCGTCGCCGCTCGAGAGACTCGACTGTCAGGAGCACGTGGTTGATGCTGCCGATGGCCGTGCGGCCGACGACCACCACCGGCAGGCCCAACCGCTCGATCAAATCCCGCATGTCGGCTTTGTCTGAAAGAGGCACCCGGACGCCTCCGGCGCCCTCGACCAGCATCAACGAGTGCCGTGCCGCCAGCACGCGAAACGCCGCCAGGATCCTGTCCACCCGGATGATCGTACCGGTCCGCCGCGCGGCATCGAGCGGAGCAAGGGGATCGGGGAACCGGTACGGACTCATGGCTTCCACCGGATCGGTCATGCCGGCCGCGGCATAGAGACGGGCCGCATCGGATCCGGACGCGCCCTCACCCCCATAGCCGGTTTCGACCGGTTTCATCACTCCGACGGACAGCCCGCGCTGCGCGAGGCACGCAGCCAGCGCCGCCGTCACGAGGGTTTTCCCAACGCCGGTGTCGGTGCCCGTAATAAAACAGCCGCGAAAGGATTGTTTCATTGACGATTTACTCATTGAATCATTGCAAGACTGTGAGCCTGGACCGTGAAATCTGTGAATGAGCCAATGATCCGATGACTCAATGAAAAAATTCTTTTAGAAAATCCTGCTATCGAAGTTCCAGACTTGCCCGGATACATCCCGCAACCGGGCCAGCCGGCAGATTGAGTCGGCGACAGCTTCCAGCGAAGATGTCCGGCCGAGAACATGACCGGCCGGACCTTCCTCCGGGAAAGCCGCCCCTGCCAGGTCGGTCCTCTGCCAGCCGGGAAACACGACATTGACGCGGACATTGTATGCGCCCCATTCCTTCGCCGCCGTTTTGGCCAGGCCCACCAAACCGGCTTTCGACGCCGCATACGCCGCCTGGCCGGCGCCTCCCTGCACGCCGGCCAGCGAACCGACGACGATCACCGCGCCGTCACGCTGCTTCAGCATGACCGGACCGGCCGCCTGCAGGCAATGGAACGTGCCCGTCAGATTGGTGTTGACGACTGTCTCCCAGGCCTCCGCATCCGCTCGCAGCACAAGCGCGCCGGACGCCACGCCGGCATTGCAGACCATCGCATCCAGGCGTCCCCACCGTTCGGCAAGCTGATCGACCATCCCGTGCACGTGCTTGCCGTCACGAATATCGGCTTGAAGGCACAGGGCGACGCCGCCATGCTTACGCACCAGCGCCGCCGTGCGCGCGGCATCCTGTGCGCGCGTCCGATAATGGACGCCGACCCGCCACCCGGCCTTTCCGAACGCCACGCAAATGGCCCGGCCGATTCCGCCCGATCCTCCCGTCACCAGAACAGCCGGACGGGCTGGAAAAGCACGAGACACGGTCCTGCGTCGCTGTGGGCGCGGTTTCGGCATAGACGAGAGGCATTATCCTTAATCGGTTCGACGAATGGCAAGGCAACGGCGGCGTGGCGGCATTGTTGCGGGTCCGATAGCCGATATGCTACGGTGCCGCCTCGCGCATGAGCCACCACGACATGGTTGATCGATTGCACCCACATCGTCTGCTCGGCGTGCTGCTGATTGCGGCCGGCCTGTTCATTTTTCCGGAGAGCACTTCACTCGCGCAGTCCGGTTCGCCCCGGGAAACGATTGCCGACGGCCACCTGTATTTCCCCGATGCAGTTGGAAGCCGGTGGCGTTATCGTGGACGCGTGGAGGAATGGCCGTTGCAAAAAATCTCCACGACCAAGGCCTACGCCAACATCTCCACGGTCTCAGGCACTCAGACGGTCAAAGGCGTGACGGTCACCGTCTTTCACGACTCGAACCCCGGCAACCACGGTCCGACCGACAGTTATTACCGCCGCGATGCCGTCGGCGTCGTCTATTACGGCTCGTCGCCTGGAACGCCCATCGAGCGCCAGATCATCCCGTATCAGATCATCCGGTTCCCCATCGACATCCCGTCTTCATTCCAGCAATTCGACCGGAAAGGAATCGATTTCGGCGATGATGTGGACGGGGACGGCACGCAGGACAAAGCGGACGTGGAAGCATCCGTGACTGTGACGGGAAAGGACTCGGTCTCGGTCCCCGCAGGCTCCTACACCGATGCCATCCGCATGGAAGCCCGGATGTCCCTGCGCATCCACCTGTCGAAATCGAAGCGGTCCGTGGTCAGCACGGACGTGCTCACGGCATGGTTCGCCAGGGGAGTCGGGCTCGTCAAGTACACGGAACATCAGGAGATGCCGCCCGCCGCGACGGACCGGGGACGGATCACCGAGATTACCGAGGAGCTCGAAGAAGCGGATGTCAAGACACCGTCCGCCTTCAATCCAACTGGGCCGGAGGAGCGAATCCACGCCGCAGCGTATTCTCGCTGATAACCCGCGCGACCATGAACTGCGCCAGATAGTCCTCGCCGCCTGCTTTCGCCCCGATGCCTGACAACCGATAACCGCCGAACGGCTGCCGTCCCACCAACGCGCCGGTGATGCCGCGATTGATGTAGAGGTTGCCGGCTTCAAACCGCTCACGTGCCTTCTGCACGTTGACCGGACTGCGCGAGTAGAGACCTCCGGTCAGCGCGTAGCAGGTGCTGTTGGCCAGATCGATCGCCTCGTCGAAATCGCGCGCCTTCATGACGGCCAGCACCGGTCCGAAAATTTCTTCCTGGGCCAGGCGATGTTCGGGACGGATATCGGCAAAGACCGCCGGACCGATAAAATGGCCGG
>Ga0155970_127_pt1 | contig 24877 bp, 33 predicted proteins | sample RifCSPlowO2_02_FD_107624 | JGI IMG/M metagenome (GOLD analysis project Ga0155970, IMG submission 107624) | Nitrospirae bacterium RIFCSPLOWO2_02_FULL_62_14
GACCTATCGGGCCCAGCAGATGGCCGGAAGTTCTCCTTTGAAACTGTCTCCTTGACGGGGGAGCTTACGACGACACTTTCAAAAGTCGAGCTCAAGCTGAACAGGACGGTCGTATGCGGGCACGATGGTTTCTTAAACAGAACTTCGGGGAAGTGCCGGAAAGTGACATCGTATGGAATGCGTGGCCTCCTCCTCCATCTGAAGGCAATCCTCTATCAGTATGAAGCGGTACAAATAGATAGAGTGGGCAGGCCACTTTTCTTACGCTTCACGCTATTTCGAGAGCTGCTGCAGAATATGTCCCAGTTCTGGCAGGATGAGTTTCTCCATCGCGTGGCGGACGGCGTTTTCGGAGCCCGGAGTTGAAAAGATAATTCGTCCTTTGTAAGTGCCGGCGGTCGCGCGGTTTACGCCGATACTTTTTTGTGACGTTTGCTCCCGATTCTAACCAACGTGCGAAGGGCTTCATTGACTGACTGAGAGGTCGGGAAGGCTTTCGTTAGGTCAGGAGATAGCACCACCACATTGGTGCCTGCGGTATAACGCTTCGCGTATTTCCCGCGAACACCTGATTGGAAGTTGTATTCCGGAAGCATTTCGGTTCGCCGCACTTTAGTTTTCTTCATAGGTTGTCCTTTCCCGGCGAGTTGCTATTCTTGCGCTGATTAACCTGGTCCGCTCGCCCCGATCTGCATGTACGACGACTACCAACCTGTCCGCGATCGACCGTCCAATGGTGACATATCGGTTTTCGTCATGTGAGTGGAGCGGATCATCAATCGTGATCGAGAGAGGATCGCCGAAGACCGTGCTGGCCTCCTCAAAGGATACCGCATGTTTCTTCTTGTTCTGTCGTGCTTTCTGCTCGTCCCATTCGAAAACAAGAGGCATTGAGTTCCCTTGCACCGTATCGGAACGGAGAAACTAATTCAAGAGTTCATCCAAATTATCTTGGCGAGTATCACTTGGCAAGCTGCTGCAGGATGTGCCCCAACTCGGGCAGGATCAGCTTCTCCATGGCGAGGCGGACGGCGTTTTCGGAGCCTGGAGTTGAAAAGATAATCCGTCCTTTGTAAGTTCCGGCGGTCGCGCGGGTCATGATGGCGGGGGAGCCGATCTCCTGGTAGGTCAGATAGCGGAACACCTCGCCGAATCCATCCAGTTTCTTTTCCAGCAAGCCTTCAATCGCTTCAAACGTCGAATCCCGCTTGGCAATGCCGGTGCCGCCGTTAATGATGATGGCCTGGACTTTCTTGTTTGCGACGGCTTTCTTGATGGCTGATTTGATCTTCGACGGCTCGTCTTTGACGAGCTGGTAGGACAGGACCGAATGGCCGGCGTCCTTCAGCATGTGCATGATGCGGTAGCCGCTGGAGTCGGACTCAGGCGTGCGGGTATCGCTGCAGGTGATGACCACGCACCCGGCCTGTTTGGGTGCATGGGATTTATGCTCGTGGGCAGAGGAGAAGGCCACGGCGCGAGGCAGTTACCCGCCCCAAACGGAGTTCGGTTTCAGTGACTCCGCCGGCTTGCCGCCCTTGATGTGCTCGTTGATGATGGTGGCCACGTCCGCTTCCTTAACCTGCGTGTACCAGGTCCCGTCCGGATAGATGACGACGGTCGGGCCCTGTTCGCAGGGGCCCAAACAGGTTGAGCCGGTGACCAGCACTTCACCGGGCATGATGCCGGCTTCCATGAGTTTCATGTTGAAGGCCATGAGCAGTTGCGGGGAGCCCTGCGCGCCGCAGGATGGCTTGGGATGGCCGGGGGGACGAGTATTCGTGCAGACAATAATGTGATGCTTCGGCTTCGGCATTCTCTTCTCCTTTGGATTGAGCGGTCCGTGTCCAGTCTTTGCTCAACTCCCCGCTATTCGCTGCCAGCTATTGGCTGCTGTTATTTCGGCAGATACGACTTCCACGATTCGATATAGTCGTCGGGCAGTTTCCAGTGCTTCAGGCCCTTGATGACCCAGTCGAGATAGTGTTCCTTCGGCTTGAACTTGCCGATGGGATTGGCCACGTAGGTGGTGGCCATCATTTTCTCTTCGCCTTCCCCGATCACCGTGACCTGCACGTGGCGAAACGCGCCTTCGGGGACGTCGCCTTCGAATTCGTCGAGCAGTTTGAGGTCTTCGTCGGTGATCTCGAACACCATGCCCCAGACCTTCTCGCCCGGCGAGGGGGTGACGCTCGGCAGGCCGCAGCGCCACTGGGACGACCAGCGGCAAAAATGCACCGTATGGTCCGGCAGATATGCCATGCAGACCGGCTTGTGTTCCGGGGCCCGTCGTTTGAGTTGGGTGGGGTTCAGGTTGTCCGCGTACAAAAAGAACTTCATAACGGGGCTGTCTGCATCCTCGCGTCAGATCACTGAAAGCGGGCTAGTTGTAACACATCAACTTGACCGTCGGCAACCGGCGGCAACAGGGCCGAATGGCCCGTTGACGGGCAGTAGGGAGGGGGGTATTCTGAAAACATGAACGCGCCTGCCGCCAAACATGCCCTGATGTTGAGCCTGGTGGTTGCCGCGACGTGCTCTCTTCCTGCCGCCGGATCGGCCAACGACTACTACAGTTGGATTGACGGGAACGGCACGATCATGATGACCGACGATCCGAGCCGTGTTCCGCCGGCCTCCAACCGGAGCCCGGTTCAGGTGCACCGGTTCGAGCCGGTGGCTCCAGGTCCGCCTGCCGTGCATGAGGCGGAATCTGCGTTGCGTGAGGAGGCGCCGACCGTAGCCCCGGTGGATCCGGCCAATCTCGATCTGCCGATGGTCGTGCTGGGCGAACCGGACAACCAGGTGCGGGCGCAGTATGTCTGGGTGCCGTTGCTGTCGCCGCTGTTCGTGGGCGGAAATTCGATCAGCGGGTTCTGGTGGCATCCCGGCGCAACGTCGCCCGTGGAGGCTTTCAAACAGTATCTGGCCCAGCATTATCGCCAGCAACAGCCCCACTGGATGCCGGGTGCCGGCGTGCCGTATCCTCCGTACCATCCGGGGGTTGCACGCAGCTCGTCGGGCAATGCCGTCTTCGATCAGGTGACACGCGAGCGGCAGGCGCTGGAAGAATCCATCCGCTTGCGGCATTTCCCCGGTTCGCCGGCTCCCGGCCGGCCTGGTCCACGCGGAGGAGGAGGGTCCCATAGCATCCGATCCCGATAAGCCCGGCTCAGCCGCGTCTTCGCCGCCGGCCGACCCTGCGAATTCGTCATCCTCTCTCAGCCGGTATCTGCATTACGCCGCGCTGGCGCTGCTGCTGACCGGCGGCGCTGTCTGGTGGGCGCTGAAGCCGGCGACGCTCAATCCCATGGCCGATCCGCGGGCGGCGGAGGCGATGGCCCTGGTGCAGACGCACCGCGCGCTGGGTGCGCCGACTTTGCTGCAGGCCTTAAACGAGCACGTCCGGCTGGTCGCGCAACAGGACCGCGCGGTGCGAATCGGCGAGTGGACGGTCAAACATCTCGGCGAAGACCGGTATATGATTTCGGTCACGATGCGCGAGCAGAGCTCGACGAAACAGTGGTTCGAGCGCGACTACCAGTGGCAAGCGGATGTGGGAAAGAAAGCGGTGATGGCGGTTTCGATGCCGGCCGAGAGCCTGATGCCGATTGATGAAAGTGGACGGATGCCGATCCTGCCGCCCGTTCGCTGAGCGCACGGGCGAAGAGCCTATGGCTTATGGCTAATGGCAAGAGCGAAGAGCTTCCGACCATAGGCTATAAGCCATATGCCATAAGCACTTCCGGCCCGTTTCAGGGGAGGTCGACCTGAATCGAGTCGCCTTCCATGTGGACGGGGAAACAGTCGACCTTGATTTGAGGGTTTTCCGTCCTCTCGCCCGTTTTGACGTTGTACCGCCAGCCGTGCCAGGGACATTCGACGCAGTCGCCGTCAAGAAATCCCTCCCCGAGCGGGCCTCCGGCATGGGGGCAGCAGTTATCCAGCGCATAGACCGTGCCGCCGATGTTGCAGAGGGCGATGCCGATCCTGCCGGCTTTGACCGGGAGGCATTGGCCGGGCGGCAGATCGGAGAGTTTGGCGACGGTGACACGCCTGGACATGGGGACCTCAAAGCCGCGTACGATACTGCGAGCAGGTGGAATACTGCAAGCCCGTTTATGTTAAGGTAATGTTCAACTGCTTGATTTGACGCCGGTCCTATGGCATAAACTCAAGCGTTGTGTCTAAGCCCGGATTATTCATGAGCAGTTCTGCTGCACACGTGGATCCGCTGCTGCGACAGGCGTGCTCGCCACTCAGTCGGTCAACGTACTCTAGGAGTACGCCTCCCTTCCTCGCGGCTGTGCTGGCCTGTCTCGCGACACGGCTCCGCGTGTTCGCGACGAACTGTCATGAACAATCAGGGCTCGGCCCCTTCATGCTGATTCATTAAGTAGGGAGGCGACGTCGCGACGCATATGGAACTGACCCTTCTCCTCAACTCGACCTACGAACCGCTCCGTGTCGTTCACTGGCAGAAAGCCATCGGGCTGCTCTGGCAGGGCAAAGTCGAAGTCCTGGAAGTCTATGACCGGGACATCCGGGGCGTCTCCATCACGTTCAAGCTGCCGGCGGTGATGCGGCTCCTCAAGCTGGTCAAGCTGAAGGACAGCCACCGGGCGGTAAAGTTCTCGCGGATCAACATTTTTACGCGGGACGGATACAACTGCCAGTATTGCAAGCACAAGTTCAGGACCGAGGACTTGACGTTCGACCACGTGGTGCCGATCGCCAAGGGCGGCAAGAAGACGTGGGAGAACATCGTGACGGCCTGCTGGCGGTGCAATAACCGGAAGAGCGGGCGGACGCCGGAAGAGGCGAACATGAAGCTCATCCGGAAGCCGGTCAAGCCGCGATGGAATCCGGTGATTACGATTACGATCGGAATTCGGAACGCGCCGGAAAGCTGGCGGGACTATCTCTACTGGAACATGGAACTTGACGCGGACACGGGCCCCTAGGTCCGAAAGTCGAAAAGTCTTCAAGTCATAAAGTCTTCTGACTTGATGACTTTACGGACTTGATAGACTTTCGACGCCGCTCCGTTTTAGTAGACTTTCCTGATTACGATCTCCAGGTCTTTTCCGCCCGGTAACGTCGGGTTCTTCTCGTACTGTCCTTCCAGGTCTCCCGGCTGAGGCTGGCCGGCTTTCCCGTCCTTGTCCACGCGCGCCACGATGTCCACCATGCCGCGCAGTTCCGTCCCTTGCACCATCACGTCGGCGCTGGTGATTTCAAAGCTCACCGGAAACTGAGGCCCGTCAATGCGCTTCACGGCCAGCGGGCGTGGCTGGCCGCCGGGCCGGCGGACGATGACGAACAGCGTGTCGGTCGGGCTGATCTTGGAGGCCAGTTCGGGCGCGAGCGTCACGCGGCCGGAGATGGTGCTTTGCGTGTTGGGGGCCTCGCATCCGTGCGCCAGCCCCATCCATGCGGCGATGGCAGCCAATCCGATGATGCCCCCGGCCATTCCTATTGACTGCAGTGTTTCCTTTTTCACAAATATTCTCCTCTGTCGAACGCGGCGCATTATACCGGGCCGGTGTGAAAAAGGGGAGAGCGATGTTGTATGATACGGTCCGTTGCAAAATTCTTGGTCCGAAAGTCGTCATGTCTTCAAGTCGAAAGTCTTCGGACTTGATGACTTTATAGACTTTATGACTTTTGACTCTTCTATTTGAGAGGGAACCATGGCGAATCCGGGATTTCCGCTGACACTCGATGTGAAGGGGCGGCCCTGCGTGGTGCTGGGCGGCGATGAGGAGGCGGCCGACAAGGTGCAACGGCTGGTGGATGCCGGGGCGAAGGTCACGGTCGTCAGCCCCACGCTGAACGATGCGCTGCGCAAGCTGACGGCGGCGGCGAAGGTGATCCACCGCGTGCGGCTGTTCCGGGGGCAGGATGCCGAGGGCGCCTTCCTGGTGATCAACACGCTGCGGACCGACGAGGATTTTTCGCGCTCGCTCTATGAGCTGGCGGTCAAGGAGAAGTTTCTCCTGTGCTCGCTGGATCAGCCGGCCTATTCGAATGCCTGGCTGCCGGCGGTGGTGAGCCGGGGGCATCTGCGCTGCGCGGTGAGCACCAGCGGCACGGCGCCGGCGCTGGCGAGCCGCCTGCGGCAGGACCTGGAGGAGATTTTCGACGGGACGTTCCAGACGTTTCTCGAATGGCTGTCGTCCGTCCGCGAGAGCGTGCAGGGATCCGAGTCGGACGCGGAGCGGCGGAGAAATTTGCTCAGGGATGCGGTCAGCGGGTTCAAGCTGAAGGGCAGCATCGAATACCCCAAGGCGTGGTTGGAAGAACGCGCCAAGGCCAAGTCATAAAGGAGCAATGGAAATGGTGCTCTTGGAATTCAGCATGTCGCCGTTGGGTAAAGGGGAGAGCGTGGGGAAGTACGTGTCCCGCTCGCTCGACATCATCGATAGGAGCGGGGTGCCCTATAAGCTCAATCCGATGGGAACGGTGCTCGAAGGGGAGTGGGACAAGGTGTTCGGGGTGGTCCGGAAGTGCTACGAACGGATGAGGAAGGACTGCAACCGCATCTCCTGCACGATCAAGGTGGACTACCGGAAGGGCCACAGGGGGCGGCTGGACAGCAAGGTGGCGAGCGTCGAAAAGCGTCTCAAGCGAAAAGTGAAGTCCTAGTCACAACCAACTGGCATATAAGAGTTATTTGTAGACACGCATGACTCTTTGACCGATCCGGCAGAGGACTTCGTAGGGGATCGTTCCCTGCAAGGCCGCCAAGTCTGAAGCTGTAATCTGCTGCTCCTCCTGCCTGCCGATCAGCGTCACGTCGGTTCCAGTCGAGACGCCGGGCACGTCCGTGGCATCCACCATCGTCATATCCATGCACACGCGCCCGACGACGGGGGCGCGCTTCCCGTTGATCAGCACCTCGCCCTTGTTGGAGAGCAACCGGCTGTACCCGTCGGCATAGCCGAGGGGTAGCACGGCAATGCGGGAGGGACGTCGCACGATGTAGGTCCGGTTATAACTGGTGCTTTCGCCCGGCTTGAGCTTGCGCACCTGCGCCACTTTGGTCGTCAACGACAACACGGGCTGCAGATCCGGCGCCGGATTCAAATGAGTCGCGGTGTGGTAGCCGTAGAGCATGATGCCGGGCCGCACGGCGGTGAAGCGGGACCCGGGGTGGCCCAAAATCGCTCCGCTGTTCGCGACATGGATCAACGGCAGCGACAGTTTTTTGGCCTGCATGTACCGGATGACGGCGCGAAACCGCTCGAGCTGCTCCGTGGTGTAGGCCGGGTCGGCGTTGTCCGAGTCCGCCAGATGCGTCATCAGCCCTTCGGCCTGCAGCGGGCCCTGAAACGCCGGAGATTGAAGCAGGGTCACGACGTTCTCCGGAGCGAGGCCCAGCCGTCCCATGCCGGTCTCGATTTTGAGGTGGACCGGGTAGGGCACGGAACGTCCCTTCGTGTGCTCGGCGAATTCCTCCGCGAGGGACTGTTCGTACAGGACCGGCGTGAGGTCGTGGGCCACGACGTCTGTAAATTGATCGGGAAAGAGCGCGCCTAGCAGGAGGATGGACGAGCGAATGCCGGCTTCCCGGAGCGCGATGCCTTCATCCAGCGTCGCCACGCCGAACCGCGTGACGGCCAGCGCCTCGAGGGTTTTGGCGACGGTTGCCGCGCCATGGCCGTAGGCGTCGGCTTTCACGATGGCGATGATCTGGCAGGAGGCTTCGAGACGGCGGCGGACCTGGCCGAGGTTGTGAGCCAGTGAACCGAGATCGATGGTTGCAACGGTGGGCGAATGGGGCTCGGTCGGTGACACGTGGCCGCCAGCGAGGAGGGCGCCTCAGACTTCGAGGACTTCCTCTTCTTTCTTCTTGAGGGTCTGGTCGATTTTCTGGACGTACTGATCGGTCAGTTTCTGAATCTCGGCTTCTCCGCGCCGCAAGTCGTCTTCGGAGATTTTTGCGTCCTTCTGCTGCTTTTTCAATTCGTCGTTGGCCTCGTGTCGGACCGCCCGCAGCTTGACCTTGGTTTCCTCGCCGTACTTCCTGCAAACCTTGATCAGGTCCTTGCGCCGTTCCTCGGTCAGTTGCGGAATCGGCACGCGGATCAGCTTGCCGTCGTTGGACGGATTCAAGCCGAGCTCGGCCGACGTGATCGCTTTTTCGATTTCTTTGATCAGCGACGGCTCCCAGGGCTGGATCGTGATGAGGCGGCTTTCCGGCACCGCCAGGTTGGCGACCTGCTTGAGCGGAGTTGGGGTGCCGTAATAATCCACCCTGATGTTATCGAGCAGGACCAGCGACGCGCGGCCGGTGCGCAGGCCGGCCAGGTCCCGCTTCAAATGCTCCAGCGTGGATTCCATCCGTTCGGCGATTTTTTTTTGAAAGGCGGCGTCCATAGTGTCGCGCGGGGGTTCAGCGACTGGTGGCGGTTACCAGGGTGCCGATCTTGTCGCCCTGGGCCAGGCGCTTGAAGTTCCCGCCCTCCTTCAGGTTGAACACGATCAAGGGGAGGCTGTTGTCCATGCAGAGGGTGATGGCCGTCGAGTCCATGACTTTGAGCTTTTGATTGATGATGGACAGGAACGGCATCTCGGAAAACATCTTGGCCGAGGGGTTCGTCACGGGGTCCGCCTCGTAGATCCCGTTGACCTTCGTGCCCTTCATGATGACCTCCGCGCCGATCTCCATGGCCCGGAGGACGGCCGCGGTGTCGGTCGAGAAGTAGGGATTGCCGGTGCCGCCCGCGAAAATGACGACCCGCTTTTTTTCGAGGTGGCGGATGGCGCGCCGGCGGATGTAGCCTTCGGCGAGCTGGCGCATCTCGATGGCCGACTGCACGCGCGTGATGACGCTTTTCTTTTCGAGGGCGTTCTGGAGGGCGAGGGCGTTCAGGATGGTGGCGAGCATGCCCATGTAGTCGGCCGAGGCGCGCTCCATTCCCTTGGCGCTGGCGGCAAGGCCGCGGAAGATGTTGCCGCCGCCGATGACGACCGCGACCTCGACGTCCATCGCGACGACGGACGCGATCTCGGCCGCGATGGAGTCCAGCACCGCGGGTTCGATGCCGTACCCCTGCTGGCCGGCCAATAGTTCACCGCTGATCTTGAGGAGAACCCGCCGGTACTTGGGTGCGCTCATTCCTGGCCTAACTGATACCGTGTGAACCGCCTGACGCTGATGTTCTCGCCGATTTTGGCGATTTTTTGCGCGACCAGATCCTTGATGAATACCGACGGATCCTTGATGAAGGCCTGTTCGAGCAGGCAGCTCTCCTGGTAGAACTTTTCCAGCTTACCCTCGACGATCTTGGCCCAGGCCGGCTCCGGCTTGCCCATCTCCTTGGCCTGCGCCAGGTAGATCGCCCTTTCCTTTTCGACCAGCGACGCGGGAATGTCCTCGCGCTTGACGAAGGCGGGATTGGAGGCGGCGATCTGCAGGCAGAGGTCCTTCACGAAGGCCTTGAATTCATCGTTGCGCGCGACGAAGTCCGTTTCGCAGTTGACCTCGACGAGCACGCCGATGCGGCTGCCGGGATGGATGTAGGCGTCCACGAGGCCCTCGTTGGTTTCCCGCCCGGCTTTCTTTTGCGCGGCGGCCAATCCCTTTTGCCGAAGGTACTCGACGGATTTTTCGATGTCGTCTCCACTTTCCTTGAGCGCTTTCTGGCAATCGAGAATGCCGGCGCCGGTCTGCTCGCGGAGTTTCTTAACCAGATCGGTGTTGCTTGCCATGCGGATGCGTGTCCTTTCTTCAGGCCGCCCCCTCGAAGAGGCGGGCCCGTACTCGTGCAATCGTGATCAGGGGCGCTAGCCTGCGTTATTCATGACGGTTCGTCGCGAAGCGAGACGGGCGCGTGGAGCCGCGAAAGCCCGAGGCGTACCGGAGAGTACGTCGAGGGAGCGAGCGGCGAGCCCGCACGCCGACAGGCTTGTCGCAGCCGCGAATCTGCAATTGCAGCAGAAGCGTTCATGGATGACGCAGGCTTAGGACGCGGGGACGTGCGCAACACCGTAGGACGCCGACCGGCTGGTCCGGACTTCCACCATTTCCATCGGCGCCATGCCCGGGGTCGGCACGGTTTCCTCCCGTTGCGTGCGGAGGTGCATGCCCTCGATGCAGGCGTCGGCAATGCGGGAGGCGATCAGCTTGATCGACCGGATCGCGTCGTCGTTGCCGGGGATCGGGTAGTCGATTCCGTCGGGATCGCAATTGGTGTCCACGATGGCGACGACCGGGATGCTCAACCGGTTGGCTTCCATCACCGCGATGCGTTCCACGCGCGTATCCAGCACGAAGACGCAACCCGGCAGCGCGCCCATGTTTTTGATGCCGCTCAGGTTCTTCTCGAGCTTGACGCGCTCCTTTTCCATCTGGTGCAGTTCCCGCTTGGTGAACCCGCTCTGGGTGCCTTCGGCGAGGATGCCTTCGAACTTCTTGAGCTTGTCGATGCTCTTGCGGATCGTCCCGAAATTCGTGAGCATGCCGCCCAGCCAGCGCTGGGTGACCATGGGCATGGCGGCCCGCTTGGCTTCTTCTTCGATGATCTCCACCGCCTGGCGTTTGGTGCCGACGAACAGCACGGTTTCGCCGCCGGCGACGGTGTCGCGGGCGAAGGCGCTGGCCGCTTCGAAGCGTTGGACGGTTTGCTGCAGATCAATAATATAGATGCCGTTGCGCTCGCCGAAGATGTAGCGTTTCATCTTCGGGTTCCAACGGTTCGTCTGGTGGCCGAAGTGCACCCCGGCTTCCAGGAGTTCCTTGATTGTTGCTGCGCCCATTCCTTCCCCCTTCCTTCGCCTGCGGAGCGCCCGCGTGAGCGGACGAGAGGTCTTGCTCCCCTTATTCCCAAGCGGAGAGGCGTGCCTACACGCCACTGTGAATTTGGATATTCAGCCTGGTGTCGCGCGGACCGGTGGGTCGCTCGGCAGAAGCAGGCCCGTATCTCTAAAGCCTTGAAAACTTAGCACAGAGGTCCGGTTTGTTGCAAGTGACGGATGGCGGGAGGGGAAACACCCGGGACGGACTAGGTCCGATAGGACGCGTTGATTTTCACGTACTCATAGGACAGGTCGGTGATCCAGAGCGTGGCGGAGGACGAGCCCAGCCCGAGATCGACCGTGATCGTGAACTCCTTGTTCTTGACGATCTGGTCGATCTTCCGCTGGGCCCTGGGTCCGAGTTGCCTGCCGGCCTTCACCATCGGCACGCCGTTGAAGGCCAGCCCGATCCGCCGCGGGTCGATGGCCACGCCGGCCCGGCCCAGGGCGGCGACGATCCGGCCCCAGTTGGCGTCTTCGCCAAACAGGGCGGTCTTGACGAGCAGCGATGTGCCGATGGTCCTGGCGACCTGCTTGGCGTCGGCAGGTGTGCGGGCGCCGGTCACGGCCAGTTTCACGACCTTGGTCACGCCCTCGCCGTCGTGGATGATTTTCATGGCCAGGTCGAGACAAACCCGGTCCAGCAGTTGCTGGAAGGCGGCGAGCGCGGCTGATCCTTTGCGCAGGACCGGATTGCCGGCGAGGCCGTTGGCCAGGCAGAGGACCGTGTCGTTGGTGCTCGAGTCGCCGTCCACGGAGATGCAGTTGAACGACTTGGCAACGGCCGCGGCCAGGGCCTGCTGGAGCGCCAGATGCTCAATGGCCGCATCGGTCGTGACATAGGCCAGCATCGTGGCCATGTCGGGGTGAATCATGCCCGAGCCTTTCGCCATGCCGCCGACGGTAATCATCCTGCCGTCGATGCGGGCGCTATAGGCGACTTCCTTGGGCCGGAGATCGGTGGTCATGATCGCCCTGGCCGCGTCGTGCCCGCCCGCGCGGCGCAATTGTCTGACGAGCTCGCTCATGCCGCGCCGAATGCGCGGCATAGGCAACGTCCGGCCGATCACGCCGGTCGAGCCGACGAAGACCGTATGGGCGGGGATGTTCATCCGCCGCGCGACCAGCTCGGCCATCTCCTTGGCGTCAACCATTCCCCGCGCGCCGGTGAAGGCGTTGGCGCAGCCGCTGTTCACGATGACGGCCCGGGCGGTCTTCTTTTTCAGATAGAGCCGGCCGAGCTGCACGGGCGCGGCGGCGACCCGGTTGGTCGTGAACACGCCGGCGACGGGACCTGGCCGCTCGGAGACAAGGAGGGCGAGGTCCGGCAATCCTTTCTTCTTGATGCCGCAATGGATGCCGGCCGCCGTGAACCCTCGCGGCGCGGTCACGCCACCGCGGACTGTCGTCACGAAATGGCGTGTCATGACGGGTGAGTCGGAAGCAGGGCGAACGGATGCGGCAGGGTCATGGCCGGAATTATCACGGCCGGAAATATCATGGCCAGCAATATCACGGCCAGCAATATCACGGATAGACTCCCGGTCCGGAGATTCCCATGTCCTCCGGAAAGCCCAGCATGAGATTCATGGCCTGGATCGCCTGGCCGGCCGCGCCCTTGATCAGGTTGTCCAGCGCCGCGACGGTGACAACCCAGCCGGCTCGTGTGTCGGCAAAGACCGAGACGTCGCAGAAGTTCGACCCCCGCACATGGCGTGGATTGGCCGAGACGTCGCCGTCGTGGATGCGGATGAACCGTTCTCCCTTGTAGAAGTCCCGGTACAGCGCGCGCAGTTGATCGAGCGGCATCGGCTCCACCAGCCGGCTGTAGGCCGTGCTCAGGATGCCCCGGTTCATCGGAACCAAATGGGGCGTGAAGGCGACCGTAAGGTGTGTCGCCGCGCCTTTTGCCTTGCCGTGCCGCGAGGCCAGCAGAGAGAGTTCCTGCTCGATCTCGGGAATGTGCCGGTGCTGGCCGATCTTATAGGCTTCGAGCGATTCGTGCGCCTCGGGAAAGTGATAGGGCAGGGCCGGGCTTCTGCCCGCGCCGGAAATTCCCGACTTGGCGTCAATGACGATGGTGTCGGGATGAATCAGGCCATTCGCGACGAGCGGCGCCAGTTGCACGATGGCCGCGGTCGGATAGCAGCCCGGCGAGGCCACGAGCCTGGCCTTTTTGATCTCCTCGCGATGAAATTCCGGCAGGCCGTAGACGGCTTGTTTCAAGAGGCTGTGCTGGTCGTGCGGCGCCTTGTACCAGGTTTCATAGACGGACGGGTCCTTGAGCCGGTAATCGGCGCTGAGGTCCACCACGTGTTTGCCGGCTGCCATGCAGACCGCAACCGGCTGCAACGACTTGGTGTGGGGGAGGGCAAGGAACACCGCGTCCACCCGCTTGGCGATGGAGTCCGGCGCCAGGGCTTCGAAGTTCAACGAGACGACCGACGCGAGGGATGGGAACATCGCCGCCACCGGTTTGCCGGCGGATTGCTCCGACGTGACCGCCGCGATCTTCATCTTTGGGTGTCCGGCGAGCAGGCGCAAGAGTTCCCCGCCCGTGTAGCCACTGGCTCCGACGACGGCAACTTTAATCGTCTCAGATCCCATCACGACCCCTGTGTGCCGCTCTTTATAATGTGAACATACAAAAAAGGGAAGGCCTGAAGCCTTCCCTTTTTCTCGAACTCTGCTTCAGGTGATTACCGCTTCGAGTACTGGAAGCGCTTACGGGCGCCCTTCTGTCCGTATTTCTTCCGCTCTTTGACGCGCGAGTCGCGTGTCAGCAAGCCTTCCTTCTTCAAGGCTTCGCGGGTGGACGGCGTCATGGTCACCAGCGCCTTGGCGATGGCATGCCGCAGCGCGCCGGCCTGTCCGGTCGTTCCGCCGCCATGGACGGTGGCACGCACGTCGAACTTGCCGAGCAGCCCGGCGATTTCGAGCGGGTACTGCACGATGGTTCTGAGCGTCGGCCTGGGGAAGTATTGTTCGAGTGGGCGGGTGTTCACGACCATCTGGCCGGCCCCCGGCGTCACCCATGCCCGGGCGATGGCGTTTTTGCGCTTGCCTGTCGCGTATTGCGTTGCTGCTCCCATCATCTCCGTCGTCTCCTTTGTGCTGTCTCTATAATATGACTGTCGCTATATGGCAAGCGATTCCGGGTGTTGCGCCGTATGCGGATGCTCGGCCCCGGCGTAGATTTTCAGCTTCCTCGCCATCTGCTTCCCCAGCGGGTTCTTCGGCAGCATGCCCTTGATCGCCGTTTCGACCAGCGCCGTGGGGTCCTTCTTGTGCACGTGCTCGGCCGTGGCGGACTTGAGCCCTCCCGGATAGCCCGTGTGCTGCTTGTAGGTCTTGGTCTTGAACTTGCCGCCGGTCAGATGGATCTTGCCCGCGTTGATCACGACGACATGATCGCCGGTGTCCACGTTCGGGGTGAAGATCGGCTTGTGTTTTCCGCGCAGCACGGATGCGACGCGGGCCGCCAGCCGCCCCAGCGTCTTGCCGTTCGCGTCCACCACGTACCACTTGCGCGTCGTCTCCATCTCCATCGGCTTCGCCTGATAGCTTCCCATGATTCCTGTTCCTGCCTTTCCTCGTTGCGGTGCGTTCCGTTGCGTGCCGCCGGTCACCCGCCGGCGCTGGTATTCTTCGTGCCCAGTTTTTCCAGCCAGGTTTCCAGCGAGTTGCCGCCCCGCTGCTGGAGGACGTTCGCCGTGACGAAAATCGGGCTGTTGCTCCTCAGCGCCAGCGCGATCGCGTCGCTGGGCCGCGCGTCCACCGTGCGTTCCGTGCCTTGCGACAGCAGATGGACCGACGCAAAGTACGTGTTGTTTTTTACGTCCGTCACCACTACCCGCGACACGGTCAGGTTCAGATGCTCCATCATGCTGCGGAGCAGGTCGTGGCTCATCGGACGGGGCGTCGGCGCGTCGTCCATCGCCAGCTTGATCGCATTGCCTTCCGCGGCGCCCACCCAGATTGGGAGGATCTGTGCCGTCTGTTCGTCGCGCAGGATGACGATCTGCGTCTCGGTGTTGGGGTCGGCGACCACCCCGTGCACGGTCAGTTTCGTCAGTTCTTTCAGCCCGCTTTGTTCCATGACGCGCCCAATCCCACTGGTCGACTGATGATTCCGGGCGTGTGCCCAATCGTACGGTTGTGTCTGTTCCGGATGATGGAATTTCGATGCGATCGAGAAGGCCGCGGGAGAGCGGTGCCGCTCACGTCATGCTTCGTATTTTCCAAAATCTTCCGGCTTGAGATTCTCCAGCCACTGGTCCAGCTCGTCCGAGGCCTGCTTGCGAATCACCTCTTCGTTGGCGAAGATCGGAGCTTTCGTGCGGAGCGCCAGCGCGATGGCGTCGCTGGGACGCGCATCGATGGAATACTCCGAGTCCTCGTACATCAGATGAACCTTGGCGTAATAGGTGTTGTCCTTCAAGTCCGAGATCACCACGCTGATGACTTTGGCGCCCACCACGTCCAGGACGGCTTTCATCAAATCGTGCGTCATGGGGCGGGGCGTGGTGACCTCTTCCAGCGCGAAACTGATCGAACTGGCTTCGGGTTTGCCCACCCAGATCGGGAGCATTTCGCTTTGTTCTTCGTCCCGTAAAATCACGATAAACGTGTTGTTATAGGGGTCGAACATCAGGCCATGGACTTTCATTTGCGCGATCATGGGTGCCGTCGACCTCGTTGCATAACACACTGAGAATTCAGCGCCACTGTAGCACTTGGTTTTCCGCTTTGTCAACGAAACGGGAGCCCGATTTGGCATCCAAATCACCGCAAAGGGCCGCCGGGAAGGTTGGTGAGATCGAAGGCGCGCCCCGAGAGGGTCGTCGAGGAACGTGCGGCGAGACGCAGCAGGGCACGGGCGGCCACGGCGGGGTCGCGCAGTTTGCTACGGTCTTCGCGCGGGTAGGCCTCGGCCCGCATCCTGGTGCGGGTCCCGCCCGGATTGAACGTGACCACGCAGACGCCGGTGGAACGGAGTTCATCCGCCAACACTTGCGACAGGCCTTCGGCGCCGAACTTGGAGACGGCGTAGGCGCCCCACCCGGCCCGGCCGACTCGCCCAACCGACGAGGAGACGGTGATGATGCATCCGCTTCGCCGCCGCGCCATGATTCGGGCGGCTTCCTGCGTGACATGAAATGTTCCGGTGAGATTGATGCGCAGGACCTTGTCCCAGGCACGTGGCGGATAGCGGGCGAGCGGGACCCGCGGCCCAAGGATGCCGGCGTTATTGATGAGCAGATCCACACGGCCGTAACGGCGAAGCGCCAGGGTGACCAGCGCGCGGGCCTGCCGGGCCGACCCGATATCGGTCACGCGCGCGACGGCGTCGCCTCCGGCGGCGCGAATCGCCGAGCAGGTTGCGCGGAGTTCCCTGGCGGTCCGCGCGCCGAGCACCACACGCGCACCCTCCCGCGCAAACAGTTCGGCCGTGGCGCGTCCGATGCCGCGCCCGGCTCCCGTGACGATGACGACGGCGTTTTGGATACTCCGGCTTTTGGTGGACGGCCGCGGGACGGACCTGCGTGAGGGGTGAGAGCGTCTCATGGGCGGCGCACGCTTGCGAGGCAGCAGGGCGGCGGAGCTATTGCGGCTTGAAATTTTCCTGCACTTTGGAAATGTCCACGACCTCGCCGAGCTTGAGGAACGCGCGCATGTGTTTTTTGACCATGTCCCGGCCGTTCTCGTCACCGAGATTGATCTGGTATTCATTGATGACCATGACCCGCATGCCTTCCCATTCCTTCCAGCAGGATTGGCAGACCTTGGCTTTGATCTCCGCTTCCAGCCGCCCCATGAAGAGGGGCGCGGTAATGGACTCGCCGTCTTTTCCGCACTTGACGCATTGCACGGCCATGGGGTGCTCCTTCGCGCAGGTAAGGTGAGAGCGAACGGCGGGATTGTAGCACTCACATCTGCGGAAAGAAAAGAGGCGGTTCCATCGGTTGACGGGTTGGAACGATCATGTTAGGAAATGAACGAGCGCCTGGAAGAAACGGCGCCCGGATGGCGGAACTGGCAGACGCGCCAGACTCAAAATCTGGTTCTCGCAAGAGAGTGGGAGTTCGATCCTCCCTCCGGGCACCATACCAACCTTAACGGTTGAACCGCTCGCTTATTATCGGTTTATCGAAATTGACGCGAGCGGATAAACCCCTCAAGTGTCGTGCAGTTAATGGAAATACCGCACTTCGCTTGAGCCGCCGCGTTCAATCGTTCGACCCAGAGGCTCTCGACGGGTCACATCGCGGCGGAGTGGTACTTTGCCACCAGAAGGCTTAGATTCTTCACTTCGGTTGAGCAGGCGTCTTAGTCAGTCTTTATAAGCTAATGAAAGCCGACGAATACCCCCTCCAGAGGTTGCAATGTCCGCCTGTTTTCTGCGAAATCCTGTCCCTGGCCAGACGCCCAGAATACCCCTTGACACGGCTTTTAGCTTGGCCTATAGTGCGTCCTGCTTGAACAAGGATTTAACCATCAATTGTCGTCACTTATTGACCCTTTCATCGTTCAACTCACTAAGGAGGCAGCACATGCGTAACGTGTTGGCACTAGGAGCTGTGGTTCTTTTTGTCGGCTCCGTGAGTGTGGCAGTGGCCCAGGAGCGCGGCGGCGGGCAGCAGACATCAGGATTCGGTGTCGGAACTGGTGTAGGAGACATCTCCGGCAGCCCCGGTCGGAGCCAGGCGTTTGACAAAAACGCCTTCCTGGAGCGTCTGTCGCAGCCGGAGACAGTCATGGGCCGCGTGTTTGCCATCGATCTTGCCCAGCACCGGCTCATGATTGAGACGGGTGGAGTCGGCAACGTGAATGATCAAGGGCAGGAGGGGAAGGCCGGAGCGGGGGCGCGGACGGTCGTCACCCTGTATATGAACGAACGCTCCAACATGGAGCACATCAGGAACCTCACCGCGGGGGACGAGGTCTACGTCGAGGTTCGCGAGGAGACAACGGCGGCCCAGCCGTTCGGGACAGGGAGAAAGATGGTTCTTGAAGCCACCGTCTATCGTGGCGCGGCGACTCAGGCCGGCTTTGGCGGTCTCGGACAAAGGCCGAATCCCATGACGGAGCGCGGCATCGATACGAATTCCGGTTCCAGCCATGGCGGCGTGGTCGGGCAGGTATTGCCGGGCGAGGTCAAGGGTGGTTCAGTCCACACCACGATCGGCGATTTCACGGGCGCAGCTCCCTGCTGGAATTGCGCGCCGCAGCCGGGCTGGGGCGACAACGGGCAGGGGAACAAGTCTGACTACGGGACGGATACGACCAAGCCCAATCTCGTCAAGCAGTAAGTCTTTCGTTCGAAGGTCTGTGATATCGGGGGTGGCTGGAGACCAGCCACCCCCGATTCATTTTGGGGCGCTGCAGGGCTTGTCCCGCGTCCGTCTGCCTTGTTACAGTGAATGGGCCGAAGCGTGAAACTGGTCATGACCGACAAGACGCGGACGGGTGAAAAAATTGAAGTGCAGGCGGATGCCGTGCTGGATCTGCGCGGCGTGATCTGTCCCTACAATTTTGTCAAAACAAAATTGAAGCTTGAAACGATGGACGCCGGGCAGGTGCTGGCGGTCATTCTGGACGACGGGGAGCCGATTCGAAACGTGCCCCGCAGCGTGAGCGACGACGGGCATACCGTGCTGCGGCAGGAGCCGTTGAACGGCTCGCACCGGGTGTTCATCAAGAAGCGTGACATATAACTGCTAGTTCTGTTTCCGCTTGCTACGGTTTTTTCTCCCGGGCCGGGCGCCTTCAATGACTAGCGTCAGTTCTCCCCGGGCAGCCTGTGCCGTGTGCGCGTGGAGGATCCCGTCGATCGTTCCGCGGATCCATCGTTCCGTCGGCGTGGTCAGATTGCAAGCGACGGCGATTCGGCGGTTTCCAAGCTCAGCACGCAGTGTTTTTAACGTTGCCGACAGGCGGACGGAAGAACCAAAACCGACGATCGTCCGTCGTTCGGGGCGAAGCGCGCGGAGGAGCTTCCGACAGGCGGCCGGCTGCGAAGGCAGGGGCCCGATAAAGACGAATGCTTCGCCGGGAAGATTCGATGCCGTGAGCGCGGCCAGGAGCGCAGACGGGCCAGGAACGGACACGACGGGAATATTCTGCTTCAGGGCTTCGTGAATGAGCCGCGCGCCGGGATCCACGATGGCCGGCGTTCCCGCATCCGACACCAGGGCGATGCTCTGTCCTTCCTTCATCCTCTGGATGAGCACCGGGATTTTTTCCTCCATGTTCTCGTTGTGGTAGCTGGTGAGCGGGGTGGTGATCCCGTGCCGGGCCAGCAGCGCCTGGGTGCATTGCGGGTCTTCCGCGGCAATGGCGGCCACGGTCTTGAGCGTGCTGAGCGCGCGCAGGGTGATGTCGTCGGGGTTTCCGATCGGGGTGCTGACGATATAGAGGGAGCCCGTCATAGGTGGTTGCGCCGGCAATGCGGCGGCATCCTAGCGCGTCCGGGGCGGAAAGTCGAACGGGCGTTTCCGGCCGGTCCCGCCTGTCTAGGCGACGGATGCGCTCTGTGCTACGATGCATCCGGCTCCGGGAAAGTGTCCATGGAATCGAAATTTTTAATCGAGCCGCACGAAGAGTGGATCAGGGGCGACTATTCCTTCTGCCCGAAGTGCGGGGGGAAACTGGGCCGCCGTGCGATCAAGGCGGCCGAGCCGGAACGCCTCGTGTGCCAGTCCTGCCGGTTTGTCTTCTTCCTCGATCCGAAAGTGGCGGTTGGCACCATTGCCTCGATCGACGGGAAGCTGGTGCTCCTGAAACGCGGCATCCAGCCGGCCTACGGCAAATGGGTGTTTCCCGGCGGGTTCGTCGACCGTGGCGAGCGGGTCGAGGAGGCCGCCGTTCGCGAAACCAGGGAAGAGAGCCGTCTCGAGGTCCGGCTCACCGGCCTGTTGAACATTTATTCCTATTCGGACCATCCCGTCATCATCATCGTCTACACGGCCGAGGTGCTTGGAGGCGTGCTCGCGGCAGGCGATGAGACGATTGACGCGGGCACGTTTGATCCGGCGGCGATTCCGTGGGCCGATCTGGCGTTCCCGAGCACGGCGCAGGCTCTTCGCGATTACCTGGCGAGGGCTTGAACAGCCGCATTCCTCGTGGCTTTTCTTGACGGGCTCGATTTCCTGAGGCTATAATCAGCCGTCGAATTTCTTCTGATAATTTGCGAGGATAGGCAGGATGCCGGCTATCTTTTTTATGGCCACGATCGCCCTCTATCTGGGGGGGACCGCCTTTTCCTCGGCCTACCTGTCCAGGCGCGACGACACTCTCTCGAAGATTGCTCTGGGCATCACCGGCGTCGGGTTTCTCATGCATACGATCGCCCTGCTGGCCCGGATGGTCGAGGCCGGCTCGGTGTCGCTGACGAGCCTTCACGACGCGCTGTCATTTTTTGCCTGGTCGCTGGTCCTGGTGTTTCTGTGGGTGGATGTGCGGCATCGGATTCATGTGATGGGGGCGTTTCTCCTGCCGATTGCGCTGCTCTCGCTGGTCTGGGCTGCTGCGCTGCCCAGGGAGACGGCGCCGATGCTCAAAACCGTCTGGGTGCACGTCACGCTGAGCATGCTGGGGACGGTCGGGTTCGCCGTCGCCTTCGCGGCGGGCTTAATGTATCTTATCCAGGATTGGTTGCTGAAATCCAAGCAGTTCAACGTGCTCTACACCAAGCTGCCGCCGCTGGACTTTCTCGATCACCTCAATCAACTCGCGATCGTGACGGGCTTTCCGCTGCTCACGCTCGGCATCATCACCGGGGCGCTGTCGGCGGAGGTCGCGCGGGGCGCCTATGTGAGCTGGAATCCCGAGCAGGTCTGGGCGCTCGTCACGTGGGTGTTTTATTTTATCGTGCTGATGGGCCGGATGACCGTCGGCTGGCGGGCGAAGCGGGCGGCGTATCTGACGATCATCGGATTCGGAGGGGTGGTGTTGACACTGATCGGCGTGGTGCTGAAGGGCCACGCCCCGGTGATGTGACAGGATGTTGAAAACAACTTCTAGCGTCGTTCTCGCGTCGCTCAAAGCCTGCGACGTACGACAAACAGTACGTCTCGGCTTTTCGTTCGCTCCGGCCTTGCCACGGGGAGGACGCGCGTCTTGGCGCGCGTGGGGCGGGCGGGTGCAACAGGACTGTTTTGAACATCCTGGGTTATGCGAACAGTAATCGAAAATCGGTTGAACATTCCATGCACGTCATTGTCGTTGGATTGAGCCATAAGACCGCGCCGGTGGAAGTGCGCGAGAAGCTGGCGGTGCCGGAAAGCCGCCTGGACGAAGCGCTGGCCCGGCTCCGCACGTACGCGGGAATCAGGGAGGGATTTCTGCTCTCGACCTGCAACCGCGTGGAAGTATACGCCGTGGTCGATCAGGCCGAAGAGGGGCATGCGCGCGTCCAGGATTTTTTTGCCGACACGCATCTGTCGCTGTCGTCCGAGCAGCTGACTCCGCACCTGTACGGATACACCGGGGACCGCGCGATCGGACATTTGTTCCGGGTCGCGGCCAGCCTCGACTCGATGATCGTCGGGGAACCTCAGATTCTCGGTCAGTTGAAGGACGCCTTCGAAGTCGCCCTGAACCACAAGGCCAGCGGCGTGGTGCTCAACAAGCTGGTCCGGAAGGCCATCTCGGTGGCGAAGCGCGTGCGGACGGAGACGAAAATCGCCGAGACGGCGGTGTCCGTGAGCTATGCGGCGGTCGAGCTGGCCAAGAAGATCTTCTCGAACTTGAGCGAAAAAACCGTGCTGCTCGTGGGGGCCGGAGAAATGGCCAAGCTGGCCGCGCAGCATCTCGTCGATCAGGGAGTCCGGAAGGTGTCCATCACGACCCGCGACGCCGCCAGCGCGGTCGAACTGGCCCGGCGGTTCAACGCGGCATCGATTCCGTTCGAGCATTTCCGGCACGAGATGGCGGATGCCGACATCGTGCTCTGTTCGACCGGCGCGTCGCATTATCTCATCGGCGTCGAGGACGTGCAGCAGGCCGTGCGCCGCCGGATGAACCGGCCGATCTTCCTGATCGACATCTCGGTGCCGCGCAACATCGATCCGGCCGTCAAGGATATCGACAACGCCTTTTTATTCGACGTCGACGATCTGGAAATGCGCGTGGAGCAGAACCTGGAGGAGCGCCGCCGGGAAGCGGGCAAGGCGGAACGGATGGTGGAGGAGGAGGTGGGGCAGATCCTCCACTGGATGAAATCGCTGGAAGTCACCCCGACCATCGTGGCCCTGCGCAACCGGGCGGAGACGATCAAGCAGGCGGAGATCGACAAGGCGCTGGCGCGGCTTCAGAACCTGTCGGCGCAGGAGCGCAGCGTCGTGGAGGGGCTGGCCTCGTCGATCGTGAACAAGTTGCTGCACGGCCCGCTGGTGACATTGAAGGCCGAGTCCACGGCAGGCGGCGGCGCCCTGTTCGTCGAAGCGGCGCGGCGGTTTTTCGGATTGGACGACCAGACGGCCGCCGGCCGTCCGGATGCCGCATCGTCCGCGGAGGCGCTCGACGAGGCGGATCCGGACGAGTCGGCGGCAGGGCGTGCGGCGGAGCGGCGCCCGGCGGGCAAGCGGCAGGCGTAGCGTGGAGACGGGAGCCGGTGCGATGGAGGCGCAGCGCAGTGCCACTGAATCCCAGGCTCTTTACGTGCCCCCAATGCCGCCATCAGTACCTCGGGCATGATCCGCTTCCCGATTGCCCGCGGTGCGGGTTTGACTATCCGGTCAAGGAAGGCGTGCGATGGGATCTCGTGGTCTACCTGCTGGCGATTCTGGGGCTGGTCAGCTATTTCCTGGTCTCGTCGAACTACCGCAGCGGCATTGCGGGGATGGGGGGCGCCTTGCGGCCGGTCTCCGAAGCGGGAGAGAAGCTGCCCGGTTCGGCGGGACCCTATCATGAATCCGGCCGGTAGGCCGGGGTGCGAGGCGCGCTGATGGCAGCCGTGAAAGCCGCGCGCCGGCCGCTGGTGCTGGGAACGCGCGGAAGCCGCCTGGCGATCTGGCAGGCCGAGTGGGTGCAGGCGAGGCTGCGGGAAATCGCCCCGGATGTCACGGTCACGCTGCAGCGGATCAAGACGTCCGGCGACAACATTCTGGATGTTCCACTCGCCAAGATCGGCGGGAAGGGGCTCTTCGTCAAGGAAATCGAAGAGGCCCTGCTGCAGGGCACCATCGATCTGGCCGTCCACAGCATGAAGGACGTGCCGACGGCGCTGCCTGACGGACTTGAGATTCTGTGCGTGCCGGAGCGGGAAGATCCGCGCGATGCGTTGATCAGCCGGGACGCCATGCCGCTGGATCGGTTGCCCCGGGGCGCCCGGATTGGCACCAGCAGTTTGCGCCGGCAGGCGCAGTTGCTGCATCGCAGGCCGGACCTGAAGATCGAAATGCTGCGCGGCAATCTCGACACACGGCTTCGGAAACTGGGGGACGGCGAATTTGACGCGATCGTGCTGGCGGCGGCCGGCCTCACGCGGATGGGATGGGCGGAGCAGATCACGGAGTACCTGTCCCCCGAGGTGAGTTTGCCGGCGATCGGCCAGGGCGCATTGGGAATTGAAGGGCGGCGGGACGATGAGTTTGTGCGCGACATTGTCTCGGCGCTGGAACATCCGTCGACACGGACGGCCGTGACGGCCGAACGTGCGCTGCTGGACCGGCTGGAGGGCGGCTGTCAGGTGCCGATTGCCGCGCATGCGACGCTCTCCGGGGATCGGTTATGCCTGGACGGACGGGTGTCCAGCGTGGATGGCCGGCGGCTCGTTCAGGACCGTGTCGAGGGGCCGGCGACGGACGCACGCGAACTGGGGATGCGCCTGGCGGAACAACTGCTTCGCCGGGGCGGCGAGGCGATTCTGAACGAGATCTACGGGAGAGCCTGAGGCGATGGCAAAGAAAACCGGAATCGTCTATCTGGTCGGCGCCGGCCCAGGCGATCCGAAACTGCTGACGCTTCGCGGCAAGGAATGTCTGGAGCGTGCCGACGTGGTCCTGTACGATTACCTGGCCAATCCCGCGCTGCTGGAGTTCGCGCCGGCCCAGGCCGAGCGGATTTACGTCGGCCGGCGCGGCCGGGGACAGTATCAGGACCAGGGCGAGATCAACCGGATGCTGATCGAGAAAGCCCGCGCCGGAAAAATCGTCGTGCGGTTGAAAGGCGGGGATCCGTATGTATTCGGACGGGGCGGCGAGGAGGCCGAAGCGGTGGCCGGCGCAGGATTGCCGTTCGAAGTCGTGCCCGGCGTGACGTCGGCCGTGGCGGCGCCGGCCTATGCGGGCATCCCCGTGACGCACCGGACGCTGGCATCCACGGTGACATTTGTGACGGGCCACGAGGATCCGACCAAAGAGGCGGAGGCGCTGGAGTGGCCCCGGCTGGCGACGGCGCACGGGACGCTGGTGTTTCTCATGGGCGTGAAGAACCTTCCCGCGATCGTGGCGAATCTCCGGCGCGAAGGCAAGCCGGACGACACGCCGGCGGCGGTCATCCGGTGGGGCACGAAAGCCAGCCAGCGCACGGTGATCGGCACGTTGGGGACGATTGCGGGCAAGGCGGCCGAGGCCCGGATTGAACCGCCGTCCGTCATCGTGATCGGCGAGGTGGTGCGCCTGCGGGAACAGTTGAACTGGTTCGAGACGAAGCCGCTCTTCGGCAGGCGGGTGCTGGTGACCAGGGCACGCGAGCAGGCCGGCGAACTGTCGCGTCTGCTGGTTGAGCAGGGCGCGGAACCAATCGAGTGTCCGACGATCCGGATTGCTCCTCCCGAGAGCTGGGCCGAACTGGACGATGCGATCGCCGGGTTGTCCCGGTATCAGTGGCTGGTGTTCACCAGCGTGAACGGGGTCACGCCGTTCATGGAACGCCTGCGGCGCAAGGGGCTGGACGGGCGGGCGGTCGCCGGTCTCCGGATCTGCTGCATCGGGCCCCGCACGGCCGAGGCCCTGGCAGCGTACGGGCTGCGCGCCGACGTGATTCCATCGGAATATCAGGCGGAGGGGCTGATCGAGGCGATGAAAACGGCGGGCGTCAAGGGGCAGCGCGTGCTGATCCCGCGCGC